>OBEQ011609951.1_pt1 | contig 15831 bp, 14 predicted proteins | sample 1670901 | NCBI WGS metagenome assembly OBEQ01 (sample SAMEA104232315, study PRJEB22302) | groundwater metagenome | biome: forest; feature: aquifer; material: groundwater | place: USA | collected 2011-08-07 | depth 5.4 m | reverse complement strand
GCGCTCTACCGCTGAGCTACGACGGCTCCGATATAGCCAGGTTAGGGTGGTATGCGCTCTGGGGCTTGAACCCAGGACCCCCTGCTTGTAAGACAGGTGCTCTACCGCTGAGCTAAGCGCATACAAAACTGCCGCTATCCGTGGGTTTTTTACACCCGAGAGTGCCCTACATCAGTGGCAGCATCCGATGTAGACTGCGTCGGAACTGGCGGATAGTCCTTTCACCGAGATTCTGATTCGAATCCGGGTGGAATTAACCATATAATAGCATATATCTTAGTAAAATGCAAGCTATTAGTGCTCTTACACCTTATTTTGTCAAAACACATCAACACTCAATGGGTATTGCATTTTTTTACATAGTATGATAGAATATACCCTAATTCCTTTAGAACAGTCTTTTTGTAACGGGATTCATGACAAACAGTGGGCCAGGGTAGATCAGTTGGTAGATCGCTTGGCTCATAACCAAGAAGTCGTCGGTTCAAATCCGACCCCTGGTACCAAATCGTATGTACGTACCCCGTAGCGGGGTGGCGGAACGGCAGACGCGCTGGTCTTAGGAACCAGTGAGCAATCGTGAGGGTTCGAATCCCTTCCCCGCTACCATCGAGTCTAACTCGATATCACTTCCTCATTTAGGGAGTGCCAGTATTTTAAATCACAATCTAGGGTTGTTGTTTAAAATTCTGGCATTCAGTCCAGAACGGTGGCGCTGTCTTCTAGCGGTCCAGGATGCTGCCCTTTCAAGGCGGAGATCGTGGGTTCAAATCCCACCAGCGCTACCAACCACGTACTATGCGTGCACCCGTAGCTCAATGTAGAGCGACTGCTTTATAAGCGGCGGGGTGGTGGTTCAAGTCCATCCGGGTGTACCAGTTCTTTCTGTGCCGGAGTAGCCCAACGGCAGAGGCAGCGGACTTAAAATCTGCTCAGTGAGGGTTCAAGTCCCCACCTTACCGTTTGAACGGTAAGGTGGGGACTTGAAAGGCGGAACGATGTCTCGCAAGCTTGCGAGACCGTGAGCCGGGGTCGCGAAAATCCCGAGTGGTCTGACGAGGGGTTATTCGTGACCGACTCCCTCCTCCGATACCATCGAGCTAAGCTCGACACCATCCCCTTAACCAGGGGATTGCTTTTTTATGTGGGATGTGCTATAATGCTGATACTGATTCGCAGCGAGTCAGGCACCGCGTGGACCGTTAGCTCAGTGGTAGAGCGCCTGACTTTTAATCAGGGTGTCGAGAGTTCGATCCTCTCACGGTCCACCAACCCCTCTGGCACGAGGGGTTTACTGCGAAAAGAGGAGAGAAAAAATGCCATTATGGCAGTGGGCGATTGTTGCGCTGATTGGCTACATATACGCCTATGTTTGTTGTTGGTCTGCCCGTGAAGTAAAAAATAGTTTGCGATAGGGAGAAGCCCGTTGGGGGCTTTTTTTTGGGCGAAAATGTGGTAAAATGAAGCATTATGTTGACTGAAGCTGAAGTAAAACACATCGCCAAGTTGGCAAGGATTGAACTTGATGACGTACAGGAGGAGAAAATGCGAAAGGAACTTTCGTCTATTTTGGGATATATCGATCAACTTAATGAAGTGGATACAAGCGCGGTTGAGCCATTGTATCAAACGACTGGATTGGTGAATGCCATGCGGTCAGACGAGCGGCGCAGTGATTTTGTAATGGATGAAAAATTGAACGAATTGTTAATCGGTCAGGCTCCACACAAAGACGAGCGGTTTGTAAAAGTGAAATCAGTACTACAGCATAAGTAATACAGCTTAGAGACTATTGATTATGGCTAATGGCTATACAATCCAATCGTTGCGGGAAGATTTTAAAAAAGGCAAGACTACACCTGCCGAGGTTTTTGAGCACTATCATAAAAAAATTGCTAAGCAAAATAAAGAACTGAACGCCTTCCTTTCCGTTTTCGAAACTCAAAAACTCGAAACTCAAAAACTCGAAACTTCGCTCGCCGGTATTCCGGCAGCCATCAAGGACAACATGCTCATCGAAGGCACAGTCTGCACAGGCGGATCAAAAATTCTCAAGCACTATATTTCGGCTTATGATGCTACGGTTATTGCGAAACTCAAGTCAGCTGGATCGGTTTTTTTAGGGAAAACAAATATGGATGAATTCGCTATGGGTTCTTCCACGGAAAATTCAGCGTTTGGTCCAACCCGAAATCCTTTGGATACTTCACGCGTTCCAGGCGGATCGTCTGGAGGTTCAGCTGCGGCCGTGGCGGCAGATCTGTGTGTATTTGCACTTGGTTCCGATACCGGCGGGTCGATTCGCCAACCAGCCGCACTCTGTGGAGTAGTTGGTCTTAAGCCTACATATGGACGCGTGTCGCGGCATGGCTTGATTGCCTTGGCTTCATCGCTTGATCAGATCGGATCATTTACGAAAAATGTACATGATGCCGGTGAAGTTTTAAATGTCATCGCCGGGCATGACAAATTTGATTCGACGACAGTCAATCGCGTTGTGCCTGATTTTACTGTCGGACTTGAAGAGGGGATTAAGGGTTTACGCGTGGGTATACCAAAAGAGTATTTTGGGGAGGGATTGAGTCAAGAAGTGCGCGAGCGAGTTGAACATGCGCTCAAGATTTTTGAAAAAGAAGGCGCGACACTTGTCCCCATGTCATTACCGCATTCGAAATATGCATTGGCCGTCTATTATATTGTCTTACCCTGTGAGGTATCTGCCAACTTAGCGCGTCTGGATGGCATTCGGTACGGCCATTCATCCAAGGAGGCAGGAAATCTTTTAGAAGTGTATATGAAATCTCGGGCGGAGGGATTCGGCGCTGAACCAACTCGGCGTATTATTTTGGGAACGTACGCGCTCTCCTCGGGCTATTACGATGCTTATTATGTGAAGGCTCAAAAGGTCCGCGCGCTGATTAAGCAGGATTTCGATAAGGCATTTCAGGATGTTGATGTCATTGTCGGTCCAACTACGCCGACGACTGCTTTTAAAATTGGAGAAAAATCAGATGATCCACTCGCGATGTATTTGTCGGATATCTATACCGTGCCGATTAACCTGGCCGGTTTGCCGGGCATTTCTATTCCATGTGGTAATGGAGCAGAAAGTAATTTGCCGGTTGGATTTCAGATTATCGGCAATTCATTTGATGAAGCAACCGTATTGAAAGTTGCTCGTGCGGTTGAGAGAAATATATAATATTGTTATGGACCTAACTCCAACGCCGACATCATTGACGCCTACGGTACCGCCAGGTCTCTTTCCGATTGATTTTGGAACGCTGGTGCGGGCCTGGCAACATTCATCAGTCGCACAAATTTTCCCGCAGATACCTGATATCAGTACTTTTTTTGATGTAGACGCAATTGTAGCGAAAATCAAACTCGTTTCTTTCTTCATTTCGGTTGTCTTCAGTTTCTTATTTATGGTTGTACTTATGAAGTTGCGCGGATTATATGCAGCGCAAGCGGTTTTGGCGCAACAGTCAGCATCTTTGATATCGAGTAGTGGTATTCCGACAGCAGTGAAGGGGCCATATCGCGCTCGATGGGAAGAGATTCTTGAGCATATGGACTCGGCCAAAGAAGCCGAATGGAAATTTGCCATTATTGAGGCGGATAATTTAGCGGACTTAGTTCTCAAGCGTGCCGGCTTTCAAGGTGATAGCATGGGAGATCGGATGATGTCTATTCAAGATGGCCAGCTCATTACAGTGCAAGACTTGTGGGAGGCGCATAAAGTCCGCAATAACATTGCCCATAATGCGGAGTACTTTCTTCGGTATTCGGAGGCTAAGCAGGCAATTCAAAAATATGAAAAATTTCTCTTAGAATTGGGCGGAGTTTAAAGGCGTGAAAATTAAATTTAAAAAACAACTGCGGGTAGGTTTATACATTGCCTTCGGTGGGTTGGCGGTTTTAATTGCAGGAGGTGTGGCGGCGTACAACAATCGGATTTTACCCCATGTTTTAGTTGGAACGATTGAGGTGGGTGGGCTGACGCGACAGCAGGCCGAAGAGAAGCTACGTCAGCATAAAGAGCTTTTTGACCAGCAAGGAATTATTCTCACCATCCAAGGTGCCCAACAAATTATTCCGACCGACCCTATAGATTATGAACTCGATGTTCCTCAAACGGTTACGCGCGCATTGCGGGTTGGGCGAGCGGCTTCTCTGGTGGCCAGTGTTGGTCAGTGGGCAGGATCGCCGTTTCAGCAGACGTACGTAGAGCCGGTGGCGACATTTAGCGAGATAGTGTTGGCTGATCAAATTCAATCGGTCGCCCAGTTAGTTGATAAACCATTGGCGGATGTGCGACTTCAGGTTAAAGGAGCGACGGTACAGATTTTAACCGATACGCACACAGGCCTGGTTATTAACCAGCCCGAAGTACTTAATCAAAGTCGTCATGCCTTGCACGATCTCGATTTAGCGGCTATTGAGGTGCCGTTGAAAGAGGATGTCCCGTCAGCTGATCCGGCCAGCGCTCCGGAAGCCAAGGTTCAGGCCGAGCGTATGATCAAAAATCCGATTGCACTTGAGTATGATGAGGGCACATTTACCATAACGCGAGAACAGCTCGGTACATGGATTACTACAACCTACGATACTGCCGGTAAGCTTATTCCGACGATCAGCGATGAGCTACTTCGTGCGCAAGTTGCTAAGTGGGCAGGTCGAGTGAATCGCTCTGCCGGACAACCGGTGTTGAAGTTCCAGGATGGGCGTGTCACGGAATTTGTTCCGCCGCATCCGGGAAGGGGACTAGATGAGGAAGAGACGATTGCTTTGATTCTGAAGGAACTTGGATCTCGCAAAGCCGGATCAGAGCAAAAGAAAAAAGTCTCCCTGGCTCAAGATACTTCTACCGCGGTGATCCAGCTTCCTATTAAACTCACCAAAGCAGCCGGCGATATCCCCAAAAACATCGAAGGTATAACCGAACTAATCGGTAAAGCCACGACACCTTTTGTTGGTAGTCCCGAGAATCGCATGAGTAATATTAAAAATGGTGTTAAATTTTTGTCCGGGGTAATTCTTCAGCCGGATGAGGAATTTTCTACATTACATACGCTGGGAGCGATTGATAATACGACCGGTTATCTTCCCGAGCTGGTCATCAAAGGTGACCGAACCTTACCCGAGTTTGGCGGAGGATTGTGCCAGGTTTCGACTACGCTGTTTCGGGCAGTCATGAATGCCGGATTACCGGTGACGCGTAGGCGCAATCATTCCTATCGTGTCTCATACTATGAACGTGATGGACTGGGTACGTACATTGGGCCCGGGCTAGATGCGACTATTTACGAGCCAGATCCGGATTTTCGTTTTAAAAATGATACCGGCCATGCCATCTTGATCTATGGGTATGTTACCGGCACTAAGGCTACCTTTGAGCTGTATGGCACCAGTGACGGCCGCAAATCAAAAATTATTGGCCCAAAAATTTTGACCGAAACACCGGCTGGTGATGCAGTCTATGAAGAGACGAGCCTTCTACCTAAGGGCACCCAAAAACAAGTTGAGAAGCCCCACCCTGGAGGGACGGCCACCGCCACGTATGAAGTAGTGTATGCCGATGGCAAAAAAGTATCCCAAGTATTTAAATCTTCCTATCGCCCCTGGCCAGCACGATATTTAGTCGGAATTGGCGAATCAACACCAGTTGCAAAAAACTAAAAATCCTCTAGCGAGGATTTTTAGTTTGAATGTAGCGGGGGTTGGAAGTGGCCGCATGTTCAATTTTTGTCGTCGCAAAAATTGCCATTACGGCCCGCCCTCACGGTGGTCATCTGCTGATGACCACATCGTTCCGGGTTTCAAATCCAACCGTAGATGCCTCAAGGCATCTACTCCCCGCCAGAGTTTGTATAAAAAGAAAAAATCCTCTCACGAGGATCCTTTCTTTTTATATGTAGCGGGGGTTGGATTTGAACCAACGACCTCAGGGTTCTATTCGGCGCTGTGATTACTCACAGGATCGGACTATCCCACCATCCGTTCGCTTTGCGAATGAGGATGTTCCCATTATAGTCTCTGAACGTTCTCTGGCGATACCGCCAGAGCTTCGCTGCTGATTGCCCGCGACATTACTCGGTAGGGTTTCCAGTCCCGACGCAATTAAGGTCGGGATCCTCGATTTTATAATCTCGCTACGTGAGAACAAAATTGGGACAGTTTCGGGAATTTTTCCACTATGCATTACTACATAGGGTCACAATTTCTTATGAGCCCTGCGAGCTACCAGGCTGCTCCACCCCGCAGACCTAAATATACCAAGAATGGCCTTATTTAGCAAGCTATTTCTGGAGAAGGATCTGGCCGACGTTGACGGCGGAACCGCAGGAGAGGAGGAGGTTTTTGGGGAGCGAGGTGCTGGTCAGGGTGATGATGCGGTAGCCGTAACCGGGGAATTGATAGATGGTGTCGCCGACTTTAATCTTCCGAGCGTCGCCAGAGCGATTATCGAACATGACCATAGTGCCGTTCTTGAAGGTCAGACTGCTGGGCACAGCTTGGCAATTAATATCAAACTGAATGCGACGATCAACGTAGGCTTTGACATAGTCAGTGTAGGTCTTGGGGGATTGACTGGCTGACTTGGTAGTAGAACCAGCGGGGCTACCTGACGGAGAGACGCTGGCGGACGGCTGCATGTCTTCGGGGTTGTTACGTTGGTTTCGGCTATAACCAATTACCGCAATGAGTACCGCGACCAAAACGGCCGCAACGAGATATGATTTTTTCGCACTTTCCATAAATAAAGAGAATTTATAATACATTTTAATTATACCACATAGTTTCGGGCGCAACCAGCAGGAGGATGTTGACGATCTTGATAGAAGCGATAGGATAGTTGCATCCTTGGTTCGAAGGTGTGTATGGCGCAGGAATTGGTGGATTTTTTTAAGTGGATGTACGTAGAGATCGGTATCAAGTGGATACAGTTTCGCTGGGCTGTTCTGGGCTTCTATTATACGCGAGTTGCAGTTCAGGCCGAGTACGAGTATCGGCAGAGCTATCAGTTTAAGGAACGCTGGAAAATTCTCGGACTTGATTATGCGGAATCGAAGATTCCCGACGAGGTACACTTCTATTTTCAGAAAGTTCGCCGCGGCTCCTTAATCCTTCGATATCATCTTTTCCTGGATGCGGTTCTGAACCGACCGATAACTCAATACTACTTTTCTCATGAATCCTAACGGCGCAAGCCGTTTTTTTGTGGAGGTTGAATTCATCTTGAAAATGCTGTAAAATAGACCAAGATAGCTTCCTTCTATAATCCTTTGCCGGTGTAGTTCAACGGTCAGAACAAAGGACTCATAAACCTTGGACGGTAGTTCGACTCTACCCACCGGCACACCCTTATAGTATCTATGTCCCAAGAACAGCATACAATCGAAGTGAAGCAAGGTAATGACACTGATCTACCCAAGTTTACGGTAGAGCAAGTGAAATCCATGAGTGATCGAGAATTGGAAGATCAACTTGGGCGATGTCGGGGCGGGGCCCTGGATAACGGCAAACTCTTTGATGGTGTACAAGCCGAACGGGGGAAGGCTTTGGTATTTTTGCAAAGAGCCAGGACGGAAGGATTGCCACCTATTATCCAAGAGTTATTTGAAGAGAAAGACCCGCGGATTCTCGATGCTCTGATTGTAAAAAAAATCGGTGGACTTTCTAAAATAGTGGAGCGGTACCAAAAAAGCGCCACGGCATTTGAAGAAGCGGTAGCTGTGTTGGAGGCCGAAGCTACTACTCGGGCGGCACAGAAGCACCATAATACTTTAAATTGGGCTCGGAGATTAAAAGACTAGAAATCGCAAACTATGGAAAAAGGATTTGACTATCAATTTCATACATTTGATTCGGGGCTGCGTTTGGTTACCGTGCCGATGGGGAATACTAAGACCGTGACGGTGTTGGTTTTGGTTGGCACGGGATCTAAATACGAAGACAAACGAATTAATGGCATCTCGCATTTTTTAGAGCACATGATGTTTAAAGGTACGGCTAAGCGTCCGGATAAGCTCGATATCTCTCGACAGCTGGATGGTATCGGTGCCGAGTACAACGCGTTTACTTCCAAGGAGTACACTGGTTACTACGCCAAGGCCAGTGCGGGAAAGTTAGATACGGTACTGGACGTGGTGTTTGATATTTTCTTGAATTCAAAACTTGACGAGAAAGACATCGAGATGGAGAAGGGTGTGATTGTTGAAGAGATCAATATGCGCCAGGACGTGCATCAGGAGCATGTCGGGAAAATTTTTGAGAAGCTCTTGTACGGTGATCAGCCGGCGGGTTGGGAAATTGCCGGAGATAAAGAAACGATCATGTCTTTTAAACGTCAAGATTTTGTCGATTATTTTACCACACACTACGTAGCGCAAAATACGATCGTAGCTGTGACTGGCAATATTGATCCAGTAGAGATTCAGGCTAAGACGCAAGAGTATTTCAAAAACATCCGCCAAGCCGAAGCGGTTACGAAGCCAGCAGTGACTGGATCGCAAGACAAGCCGCGCGCTGAAGTATTTTATAAAAAAACCGACCAGAGCCATTTTCTTTTGGGCTTCCGGTCGTTCTCAATGTTTGATCAGCGCAAATATGCTATGAGTCTTTTGAGCACCGTGCTGGGCGGGGGAATGAGCTCGCGGTTATTTGATGAGGTTCGTGAGAAACGTGGGTTGGCCTACTATGTCCATGCTGGCAACCAGACGTACACCGATAGCGGGTTTTTTGCAGTTTCGGCCGGGGTGAATAATGAGAAGGTTTATGATGCTATTACGGTGATTTTGAATGAATTAAAGCGCGTGCGGGAAGAAGGAATCACCGAACAGGAGCTTCAGCGGGCAAAAGATCAGATTGAGGGACATATGGCCCTGGGCCTTGAAGATTCAGATGCGGTGGCTGAAGCCTATGCCGAACCGATCTTGTTTGAAGGCAAGGTTTTGACCCCGGAAGAAGAAATGAGTAAAATAAAGAAGGTAGCACTCGCTGATGTTCAAGCGCTCGCTCGAGATATCTTCCAGCCGGAGAAGCTGAATCTCGCACTTATCGGACCGTTCGAAGATGCCAAGCCATTTCTCGATATTCTGACTATCTAAATAATTCAATATATTTCATGGCCAAATCAGATCACACCCACGTCGTTATATCTACTTCAAGTATTTTGAAGTTTATTTTCGCTGTGTTGGCGGTGTTTACGTTGTATGTATTGAAAGACGTTCTAATTATTTTCCTATTTGCTATCGTGATTGCTTCAGCTGTGTCTCCTTTTGCGGCCTGGTTTGAACGGCGTGGGTTGCCACGGGTGTTGGGCGTGCTCCTGCTCTATCTGGTGGTATTTGGAGGATTTGGTGTTGTCTCCTCGCTTGTTATTCCTTCAATTGCACGGGATGTAATCCAACTGACATCGGTTTTCCCCAAAATAGCTCAAACGGTTACAACTTCTTTGGATACGGTACAACGAGAATCGCCCAAGTACTTTGATTTTGTGGGCGAGATCCAAAATATCCTAGATGTACTTTCAACCTACTTGCAGCAATTTTCACAATCCGCGGTGGGGTTAGTGGTGAGCGTGTTTGGTGGCGTGGCATCTTTCGCAGCGATTATTGTGATTTCGTTTTATCTGTCAGCCATGAAGAATGGCATTGAGATGTTTTTGAAATCAGTCGTGCCCAGTGAATACCACACCTACGCGATTGATTTGTGGAAGCGGTCGGAAATAAAAGTTGGGCGTTGGCTCCAGGGTCAGATTCTATTGAGTTTGTTGGTTGGCTTAGCGGTATACGTCGGCTTGTCATTGATGAATATTAAGTTTGCATTGGTTTTCGGTATCCTTTCAATGCTTTTGGAAATTGTTCCAGTAGCCGGACCAGTTTTGGCGGCTATTCCTGGAGTCCTGATGGCTTTTATCCAGAGTCCAACGATGGGTCTATGGGTTATTGTTTTTTACACTGCGGTCCAACAAACCGAAAGTCACCTGCTTGTTCCGGTAGTGCTTGGGCGAGCCATCGGCCTTAATCCAGTCGTGGTTATTATGGCGTTGTTGATCGGCTCGCAGTTGGCGGGTATTCCCGGAGCAATTCTTTCAGTTCCGATGGCTACGATTGTGGTTGAGATTCTCAATGATATGTCAGTGGGTCATGAAAATGAAAAAAGCACCTAAGATGTTGTATGTTTTACGTAATCGCTACTCCAATTGGAAATCTTGAAGACATCACCCTCCGCGCACTGAAAACTCTGGCGGAGGTTGATTGCATATTAGCCGAAGATACGCGAGTGACCCGAAGACTTTTAGAGCGACATGGCATCAAAAAAGAAGTCATTTCATACCATCAGCACTCGACTCTATATAAAATTGATCAGATTATCGCCATGCTCAAACAGGGGAAGAATGTAGCGCTTGTATCTGATGCTGGTACTCCTGGTATCAATGACCCCGGAAGTTTCCTAGTCAAAAAAATACTTGAGGCGTTGCCGGATACTAAAATTATTCCCATACCTGGGCCAAATGCTGCTATTTCCGCACTTTCAATAAGTGGATTTCCAACGGATCGATTCATATACATGGGATTTCCGCCGCATAAAAAAGGTCGGCAGACATTTTTCAAAACCATTGCCCAAACCGAAGGTACGGTGGTATTCTATGAGTCCAAGCACCGTATCCTAAAAGCCCTAGAATCATTACATGAAGTAGCCCCCGAAAGACCATTGATGGTCGCTCGTGAATTAACCAAGCAGTTTGAAACTATCTATCGAGGTACCGCTGCCGAGATTCTTCCAAGATTAAAAGACAAAGATTTACTCGGCGAATTTGTGGTGGTAATTGACTCCAAATAACATGGAAAGAATATCTTCTGAAGAAAAAAAAGAAATTTGGCGTAGAGAAGAAGAGTCTGGAAGACGCGAAATTGCTGAACTGGAAAAACCGATCCAACGGATTCTAGAACAAATGTTATGGAAGATTGAAGCGGGAGATTATGATGTTATTATAGGCGATGATGCATCTGCGCGAGTGCCCACGAGGATATTGGAAAAAGTAGTTAAGAATATTTACGATACTCATCACTTTGAGTACCCGCAAATCAAATTTATTGCCGGCTCTTCGTGGATCCATGAAGAAGAGCTAAAAGTTAAAAAAGAAAAGATATTGGAATATCTAAATAACTTAGGCCTTGGCGAGAAAACAAACAGGGTGCTTATTGTTACGGATATTATTTCCAGCGGACAAAGCATCTTAGCGATTGGCGAAAGTCTTGCCGATCTAGGGGTTTATTTTGATGTTGCGCTTATGGGATTTCCGATAAGCGACGACGTAGTGAGGATTAAAATTGAGCACCTTGGCCATGGGATTGTTTATGCGGGTAGGAGTCAGGCTGAAATATACCAAAAAGGACTTATTTCTGGGGTTGCAAAATCCCCACAAGACCTGTTCGCTTTTAAAATTTCACACGATAAAAAATTTCAGAAAAATCTTAATCAGGTTCGCCACGATGCCTTTATCGTCGCTGACCATCTAATCGAGTGGTACAATGAAAAGAAGAAACTAGAAAATAGTAATTAGAAAATAGAATGAAGAAAGATAATTTTTACATAACCACCTCAATTGCCTATACTAATGCGCCGTCACATATCGGGTATGCTTTGGAATTGATTCAGGCGGATGTTTTGGCCCGGTATCAGCGGCAGAAATTGGGGGCAGATCATGTTTGGTTTTTGACCGGTACGGATGAACACGGCACCAAGATCGCCCGAGCAGCTGAAGCGGCCGGTAAAAGTCCTCATGGCTTTGTAGATGATATTTCAGCTAAGTATCAAGAGCTGACCAAGGTTTTGAATATTTCCAATGACGACTTTATTCGCACCACCGATCAAGATCGACATTGGCCGGCGGCATGGAAGATCTGGGATGCACTCGTCGAGAAAGGGGATTTATATAAAAAATCTTATGAGGGACTCTACTGCGTCGGACACGAAGCATTTATTAAAAAAAGTGACTTAGTAGATGATATATGTCCATTGCATAAAACCAAACCTGAAGTTGTAAAAGAAGAGAATTGGTTTTTTAGGCTGACCAAGTACAAAAAAACCGTAGAAGAAAGAATAAGGAATAAAGAATTAAGAATCATACCGGAATCACGAGAGAACGAAATACTGAATCTTTTTGATGATGCCGAGGATATTAGCTTCTCACGTCCGATAGAATCGCTGAAGTGGGGGATACCGGTACCGAATGACCCGGGACAGGTAATGTATGTCTGGGCGGATGCACTGACCAACTATGTTTCGGCCTTGGGTTGGGCCAGTGGGCAAGAGCTCTATAAGAAATTTTGGCCAGCCGATGTACATCTTATCGGTAAGGATATTTTGCGCTTTCATGCCATGTATTGGCCGGCCATGCTTCTATCGGCAGAATTACCATTACCAAAGTCTATTCTTGTTCACGGATTTATCACTGTCGATGGACAAAAGATGTCCAAGTCCATCGGTAATGTGATTGACCCGCTTGATATGGTGGAGTCGTTGCACAGCAAGGTTGGCTCTCTGGCCGTTGATGCCATTCGATATTTTCTGCTGCGTGAGATCCCCTCGGGTAGTGACGGCGATTTCTCGTGGACCAAATTTAAAGACCGCTACAACGGAGAATTGGCTAATGGGCTGGGAAATTTGATACAGCGTGTTGCGACACTTGTCGAAAGTAATCTTATGGGGGAGCTTACTTTCGGGAATAAAGAATTAGGAATAAAGAATAAGGGCGATACAGAGTATGAAAAAGCTATAGAAGATTTTAGATTGCACGATGCAGTGGGGGAGGTATGGAAGTTAGTCGGAGAAGCCAATAAGTACATTGATGAACAAAAACCGTGGGCGCAGATCAAGGATCAGCCGGAAGAATTTTTGAAAACGATGACAACTTTGGTGGCGATGATTCATCATATCGCATATCTTCTCGTGCCATTCATGCCCGATACAGCAAAAAAAATCGCCGAAATATTCGGCGACAATCTCGGCTACCAAGAGATCCCAGAGGACCATAAGTTTGTTATAAAAAAAGGTGAAGGATTATTTCCACGCCTTGGCTAGCGTCACTTGTCGCCAGATATTATCGTAATTCCGCCTAGTAATCTCCAAAGCGTGAGGGGTCCCTTAGGCGCTTCTAGTGCGGAATATTTTAATGCTAGTCCAAAAGACTTTAGAAATCTATTGCCATCAGCGATAGATGCCCATGTAAGTGCTACCAGCATGCAGATGAAAGTAAATATCACGATAGCTATGTAAATCAAGGATACCCACTTGAAAAATGTCACCAAAAACCCTCTTGTCAAAATCCAATTCATTATAAAATAAGTATAATAATATGTCAATTGTTCTCTTCGATACTCACTGCCACGTGCAAGATTCTAAATACGATGCCGATCGAGAAGCGGTTATTCAACGCGCTCTAGATGCTGGTGTGGGGATGATTTGTGTGGGGACGGATTTGGAAATGTCGCGCAAGGCAGTTGCTTTGGCAGAAAAATATGAAGGCATCTGGGCGTCGGTTGGCTTGCATCCAAACGATAATTTAGATGAAGTGTATGATCAATCCGAATACGAAAAACTTGCAGTGCATCCGAAAGTTGTAGCGATAGGGGAAGTGGGATTGGATTATTATCGAACAACAGATGAAGATAAAAAGAAGTTTCAAAAAGAAAGATTTTTAAAACAAATTGAACTAGCGATTCAAGTAAACAAACCACTCATCATCCATTGCCGCGACGCCCACGCTGACATGACTGAAATACTAGCCACTAACCACCTGCCCGCCGGACAGGCAGGCTCGTCACTAACCACTAGTTTGCGCGGTGTCATTCATTCTTTTACCGGCACCTACAATGAGGCGAGGCGATATATTGAGCTTGGATTTAGCAGTGGCGTGAATGGAATTATCACTTTTGCAAAGCAGTACGATGAGACTATTATCAATCTTCCTGTGGATAAGCTACTCCTTGAGACTGACGCACCCTACCTGTCTCCCGTGCCATATCGAGGACAACGAAATGAACCGATGCATGTACTTGAGGTTGCAAAAAAGGTTGCGGAGCTGCGAGGGATATCCCTAGAAGACATCATGAGGAAAACGTACGATAATACACAAAAATTATTCAAACTATAATTATATAGATTAGTAAGGTTTATAATTAAATTCATCAGATATGCAGACGGGTGTAGCCCGTTTTTTCTTACCCTGTTTTAGGTAACAATTCTTTAGGAAAAGTCCTCAACCCTTGCTGCATTTTTGCAGATAAAAATGAAATATTTTTCCCCTTTAAAAATTAGGCGATTTTAGGCGAAAAATTAGCCATAACTGTGATAAAATTAAAGCTACACGATTGAGTTTTTGATATGCCCCACGAGACGCAGAAAAAAAAGAAATATATCTTCGCTGCTCTCATGGTCGGAGGGTTGTTTTTTGGGCTATCTGCCTTTGCACAAACTGAACCTAAAAGGGAGTTGAATCATCTAGAACTATCGCATCGATACTTAGATCAGGTCGATGCGTTTTCTTTTTCCGGTCTCGTAAGTTTTTTTTCGAGTCACGTAGCAGAGAATGCTTTTGCAAATATTCTTAGCCACGAAAAATCGACCGTGTTGTTAAAGAGCTGGAGGGATGTAGTGCAGGGGGAGCATCTTCGACAAGCAGTTTGGCGTGCTGAAAATTATTATGACGTTTTTGGAGATCTGACTTACCAGAGCGCCGTAAACATTCTTGCGAAGATTGAAGAGTTGCCCGCCTATGTTGCCGATCTTGGAAGTGGTGGTGCCAATGTAGTCGGAGCTATGGCTGACAGCTTGGCGATCAAGGCAAGTGAAATCTACCCTGCGCCGACACGCTCAAAAAATTCACTTGCTACAAGCGCACGCAAACCTCTTGAAGCTGCCGTCGCGGGTGTGAGTATTATGCCGACTCCTGTGGTTAGTACAAACGTCACACATGCACCGATACCTGCTCGCCAGACGGCCTTGAGTCTTCCGGGATTTTTTAAAGTAAATACTGCGACTCCAAAACCAATCGCTCCACCGCGTCCGAAGGTGACCACAATTACTACTCCTCCAGTTTCAACCGCATACATTCGAAACATAGTTCTCGGTATTCTTAAAGAAAATCTACCTTCACTTCGCACTGCTGCTACCGTCGCTTTGCCGACGTACGACGATCTTGTAAAAGATTTCACCCAGCTTAAAGATAAGGTCAACGCCAACGTTCCTGACTATCGAACGCAAACGATTACCTTAAGCGGACCGACAATCGTCGGTGGAACGACGAACGTAAATGTACAAGGCTCAACCGTGACAGGCGGCAACATACAAGCAGGTGGGAACACTCTCTCAACTATTGCCGGCAATTTAAGCCTTTCGCCGGCCGGCGGGGGTGTGACGGTTGGCGGGAGTCTCGGCATATCCGGCTACGCATCCGCCTCAAAGTTTTTTGGTTCAGGTCTGACCAATTGCAGCGGCTCGCAATTTTTACAGTGGTCGGATTCAAGTGGTTTATTTAGTTGCGCCACTGCCTCCGGCGGAGGCGGCGGTACGGGCATCTCCTCTATCCGTCTCAAGGAACTTAGTGGCTCAGGCACCAACAACTACTCCGCTAAGGTCACCTCCGTCTCCTTTGATGCCGGCGCCTTCAACCTAGCCGCCGCTGCTTCAGGTGCCAATGAAACCGTAGTCCGCCTCGACTATACCAACGGTCCGGCCTCCCGATCCGCAGCCCAGACAATCTCTGGCCTCTGGAACTTCTCATCAGCTGCCTCCACCCAATTCAGTAATATCGAAGCT
>OBEQ012003957.1_pt1 | contig 15832 bp, 15 predicted proteins | sample 1670901 | NCBI WGS metagenome assembly OBEQ01 (sample SAMEA104232315, study PRJEB22302) | groundwater metagenome | biome: forest; feature: aquifer; material: groundwater | place: USA | collected 2011-08-07 | depth 5.4 m | reverse complement strand
GGTAGGCCTGCTCGTCCTCGTGGCTCTCCTTGAGGCCATGCTTCACCCATTCTAGCCGCTTCTGGTCAATCTCAACGGCCTTAACCAGATCGGCCATCTGCCGGTCGATGATTTCCTCCCGAACGTACCCCTGCTCGCATTTCCCGCGAGCATACGTGCAGCGGTAATAGACATGCCCCTTGTGGGCTTCTGCCGTGATGGAGCAGCCGCATCGGCTACAGGTCAAGAGTCCTCTAAAGGCAAAATCCCACCGGCGCTTTCGAGGTCGTTGGTTGTTGAACATGACGGCTTGAGCCGCATCGAACAATTCTCTGGTGATGATGGCCGTGTGAGTGCCTTTGTAGATTGTGCCGCCCCACCGAAACTCGCCGTAGTAGATGGGGTTCGTCAGGATGCGGGCGACTTCGCTTTTGCTCAGATGCCGCCCTGACCGTCGACCTACGACACCCGCGTCAATGGCCACCTGCCGCAGTTGCCGCAGCGAATAGTTGCCTGTTGTATAGAGCTTGAACAGTTTCCTGACTGCTTCCGCTTCCTGCTCGTGGACTTCAATTGTGTGGTCTTGCGTGTTGTTGCGGTAGCCGATGGGGGCATGGGCGGGAAGCTGGCCTTGTTGCGCCTTCTCCAAGTGACCCTTCTTGACCTCCTCCGAGAGGTTATCGATGTAGTTCTTTGCCATCAACACCTTGATGCCGTGAATGAACTTCTGGTGAGACTTCGAGTCCTTGCTGAGCACTTCACCCTCCTTGACCAGGTGAATTTCCACGCTCAGCTCGTCAATCATCACATAATCCTTGAAGTTGCGGTACAATCGGTCGGTCTTCTCAACGAGAATTGCTTTGACGGAGGGTGATTCCTTGAGGAAGCAGATCATTTCCCCGAAGCCACTACGCCCACTTTGCTTCGCAGTCTCCACATCAACAAATTCGTGTATCACCTCGAAGCGCTGACTTGCCGCGTATTCTCGGAGCAACTTGAGTTGAGCGGGAATGGAGAAACCCTCCTGTTCCTGCTCTCGTGAAGACACTCTTGCGTAGAGTATCGAGGGCATCATTGGTGCTCCGGAGTTACTTCACCCTCTTAACCGTGAATGTACGCCCAGCAATCGGCTTCCAATCATCTGAGAGGATCTCGTATTGAAATATGTAATCTCCAATTGCCGGAAACTTAAACACAATTGGCTCAGGAATTACCCACCCGGTGTCAGAATAAATGTCAGCCGCGTGTCTAAATTCGTAACGTGGTGTCTTGTCATCGAGGAATTGACTCCTCAGCCAAGCGTATGTCCAACTCCCTCCAACAGCTTCTGTTGTATCCGGTGGAATGAGTATGAAGCGAACTCCTCGAACGGCCAGCGGTTCATTGTTCCAAACACCCAACCACAGGGGCAATTGTTCCGATTCAATAGTTAATACCTGCTTGTCATTGATGCGGCCCTTTTGGCTGGTGAGCTTGTAGTTGTTTGGGTATTGCGAGAAAAGATGCAAGTTGGGGGAAGTCGTTATGACGGCTAATTCTGAGAGACCCTTTCGAATAGAGGCGGGGATATGGATTTCGTATTGGGGGAAAATATGGGTCAGGAGCCAGACAACAAAAATAGCAGCAACAAGCCCCTCTACGATCTTCCGTGGCATACGAAGGATACGGCGGCCGATCCGCAGGACTTTTTGTACCAGGTGCTTGAGGGATGTCCAAAACATCGGCGAAGTAATCTTACGAAACCATCCAAGTAGGAAGGGGTAAGGTTCCCCACCTACCTGCTGAGCCTCCGGCATCTCAGCTGAGACAGTTTCACCGCCTGTGGATTCATTTGCATGTAGCTCGGTAAACTGCCAAGTATCTAGGGGCGCAAGATTGTCTGATTTGATATATGCGCGGCAGTCATTGATAAAACGACGGTAAGCTTTGCCGGCTGCGCTAACGGCGGTCTTTAGTTGGGTAGTGTCTGTTTCCGGCTTTGCATTTGTTGCCAAGTGTCTTGCGGCATTTATTGCCCCGGTCAAATGTTTCAAGCGATCCCAAAGAGCTTTGGGTAGCAGCAATTGCTGCTTGGCTCCCAAGACCCGGTAAGCGTTCGAGAGGGATGCGATTTCTTTCCAGTATCTTTCATGCGCGGTCTCAATTGGTTTTAGCTCGTCGAAGGTTGCATAAGTCACCCTGTTCGCTACGTCATCGAGCAGATCCAGGGCTCTGCCAAGCACGCGGAGAGTTTCAGTAAGGCAACCTCGCATTTCAGTATGGACTACAGAAAGCCTTTCCTCTTCCGCTGCCCTTTGAATCGAATTGACAGCCATAATGGCTGTGACGGCGATGCCAAGCAGGGTGATCGCCAAACCGGCTATCTGAAATACTAGGACGAGCCAAAGTGGTGCTGGAGAGTTCATGGATTCTTAAGAAGTCTCCGAATATGGTATTCGTGAATCTGGCCCGGTTTCATGTGACGATTGAGCCATCGGTTAACGGTCTGGAAGGTGACACCAAGCTTCTTGGCGAGCTGGGGCTGGCTTAGCCGGTGTTCGAGTCGGTAGGTATTGAGCTGGTCAATTAGATCACGGGGCATATTGGCTGTAAGCTATAACGAACTATAACGACTGTCAAGCGTTTCATGGAGTTTGCCTGCACGCAAGGCAGAAGGCTGTATCCTACGAAGCGCAATCCTCCGCCAGCGCCAACCGACGAGCCACCCACTCCTGGTCAATGGTGGGTGTCGGTGTCAGTAGGAACTCCTTCAGCTCTGGGCAGACGAACTCCCGCAGGCCGCGATCCAGGCGGTTGAACGCGCTCACCACGTCGCGGAGGCACTCATTGTGCCGTGAGACTACTTCGTCAATGACCTGGAGTGCCCTGGCACTGTTACCGAGATGATGCTTGGGGTCCCGGCTGACCAGCGGCATCCCGTCAAAGTGCTTGGTTTCAATGGCTTCAAGCAGGGCGATGTGCGTATGGATGCGGTTGATGGCGTCGTGCACCTCCTGGACGAACGTCTGCAAGGACGTTTTCACATAGGGTTTCAGTCGGAGGATGGTGGGGTTTTGACGCGGGGTCCTCTTGACCCGCACAGGCAACAGCAGCGTCAGGAAGCGTAGCAGCTCTTCGGTGCGGCGGTTCGTCGCCTCCGGGCTGGGGAACGGATCGCACGTTGCGCTATAAGGCGTGGGGATGGCGACAGGCCGCCAATCAGTGCCTTGGTTGATCTGCTCAACTGGCGTGGTGAGCTTGCCCTTGTAGCAGGTGATCTGAATACAATCCTCCGCGAGCGGGTGCCAGCGAGTCGTGGCCCCCTCCTCCCCGGCAAACTTCTGAGCGCGTTCAGGCCAGTCGTAGTAGCTGCCCGCCAGCACTCCTTCCACGTCGCGGTCCACCCACCGCTGCTTGTTCCGGTCATAGTCTTTCTCCGTCCGCTTGGCCCAGTGTACCGCGCCGTCGTTGACCGCCTGAAGGAGGCGTTGGCGCTCCGCTTCGACGGCAGCCTGCCACTGTTGCACCTGCTCCTGGGAGGGGACGACCAGCTCCCCAGAGCGCTCTGTTCTGACTAGAGCTGCCAACTGGTCATCGGACAGCTCCGTATAGCGCTCGTAGTCCCGCCACAGTTGGCCCCGACCAGTGAGGCGCTGATCCCGCCGGTAGCCCTCAATCCCGAGCTTGAGGCTGGCGACGCCGTCTTGAATCACCTCCTCCTCAGTTTTGCCGCAGCGTCCAAGATACCGCAGCCACTCATCCAGCAAAGGGTCTTCTTCTTCTCCTTGCCAGTCCCGCAGCGCCCCAGCTCGGAGGAGCCGAGCAAATGCCTCCTGCTCAGCCAGGTTGTGGGGTCCTTCAAGCTCCAGGGCTTGCTCGCGGGCTTGCGCTCTAGCCCGTACCAGCGCCTCCTCGTACGCCGTGCGGGTGACGAGCAGCGGTTGGTGTCTGAGACCGTCTGTCACGTAGTAGATGAGCGGGGCGAGGGCTAGGTCACGGTGGAAGCGCTCAATCTTGCCGTCCATGATCTCCAGGTAGAGCATGGCCCTGGTGATGCCGCCTAGCACGTCTTCAAGCACGAAGAACAACAGCGTGCGGTAGAACTGGTATTCCCGGCGCTGGTCTGGTGGCAAGGTAGCAACCAGTTGCTGAACCTCGGCGTCGGTGGATAGGGTAAGAGCACTGTGTGGGTCCTGCCAGTCTTTCTCAGGCAGTTCCTCCACCCCTTTGAGGAGGAGTGTGATGCAGAGCTTGGCCCGCTCCTTGGCGGTTAGAGTACCTGACAAGCGGGCAAGGTTAAGGTTTTTTGGCATAGGCTTTCCGTCCGGCCAGGATGCTTTCGATAGTCTTGACCCGGTCATCCAGTTTGGCGGTCTCAATGGCTCGCGTGAGGTGACCAGCCAGGTAGCCGATGCAGTTGGCGACTCGGAGGTCCAGCTCCCCGGCCCGGACGCGGTTGATTGTATCGGCGAGGAGGGTGACGACCTCGGTCGGCTGCTGGAGTGCAAGCGGAGGCAGGGGGTGGGAGTTCTTCTTGACCGCCTGGCCGCCTCGTTGGTTGGCCTCGGCCCATCCGTCAGGATTGGCGTGGACAAAGCACAACTCCTGGTCGGTCTGCGCCCATGCCTCACAGGGCGTTCCATCGGGTTTCAAGGCGGCGCACTTGTGGGTTTCAGCCATGGGGATAACTTCCAGTTATGGGGGTGTACCCCTTCCTTTGTCATCCGCCTGGCACAGTTCCGTGCCTGGAAACACCTCTTGGATCAGTCGCACGGCTCGGCTGGCATCCTGGCTTAGTTGGGGGGAGGGGGTAGCGGGCTGGCCAGGACTGGCCGGGGGATTCGATTCGGCCACGCTAGGGGGTATATACGTGGCCGAATGGAAATCCGCCGCCAAGCGGTAACGGTAGGGGTCGCCTCTCCTGCCAGCCCCCAGCCGTTCAACAAGCTCCTCATCCTCCACCAATCCTCGCAACACTTCTTTGAGCAGGCTGGTTGAGGGCTTGGGGTCTAGCTGCTCAAGGAGCGCGTCACGCTCGATGGGGTCCTCCTCCGGGCCTGGCAGGCCGCCTAAGACCTGCTCCTTGACTTCGGCGCGGCCTACCGCCTCCGGCGAGCCTTTGGACCGATACGTCCCGCCCTCCAACTCGATGACGAGCTGTTGGGGGGTCTCGTCGAATCGAGAGAGCGCGGTGAGCCTGCGCCGATTGGATTTCTGGGGGTCGCGGCCCATCTCAATGGCCATGTCCACCGCCGCCACGATTGCGCCGGAGCCTCGATGGGCCGTGCCCTCCTCTCCAGGGGTTTTGCGGAGGTGATGCACCAGGAGGACGGCGATCCCGCGCTGTTGGGCGAGGGTCTGAAGCGGCAGGAGGGCCGCCCCGGCCTTCGGCGCATCGTTTTCGTCCTCTACGTCCCAGAAGGCGGCCAGCGTGTCAATGATGACGAGGCAGACACCTTGACGGGCGGCCAGGCGGATTTGCTGGATGGTCTCGGTCCAGCCCGTTCTTCGACCGGTCATGGCGGATCGAGGAAGAATGAGCAGATCATCCTCACCCAGCCCAAGACGCTCCAACCGTCGCTTGAGTAGGACGGGGCCTTCCTCCGTGCAGAGCAACACCTTGCCGGGTGGATCGGTAGCCCTATCAAGAAACGGTTGACGGTGGAAGAGCGCGGTGAGTAGATGGAAGAGGAGCGTGGTCTTACCGAGCTTCGGGCGGGCCGACAGGAGGGTAATGAGGCCACGCGCCAAGAAGCCTTCCCACAGCCACTCAACCGAAACGTGTGCGGCGTTCATCAGCTCACACGCCGTCTGCCATTTAGACGGGATATGTCCCTCTGCCTGGTGGAGTTGGTTCAGCTCTTGGATGAGGCGGTCTGTGGTATTTTCCTCCTTGTCTTGAGGAGACTGGCGCAGTGAGGTTTCAATGCGCCGAACGACTTCAAGGCATTTCCGACGAGACGCATCACGCTTCACGATACTTAGGTAGTGGGGGAGGTGGGAAGAGATGGGCGCGGCTTCGCACAATCCCGCCAGGTAACTTGGCTCCACATGGCCGGTGTCGGGACCGGATCGCAGCGCATCGTGAACCGTCAGCAGATCAACCCCGACGCCCCGGTGGGCCAGCGCATTGATCGCAGCGTAAATAGCCCGATGGCGGTGGTCGTAAAAATCGTTGGGGTCAAGTTCGTGCCGCACGGATTCAAAGTCAGCCTCGCCGCGCAAAACGACTCCCAAAACAGCGGCCTCAGCTTCGGGATTATGAGGAAGATGGTTGCTGGTCATGTTGAGCGTTCGTGTTATGGGGCCGACTTAAACGTGAACGAGCTCCCGCCTCCTTCTTGCACCGGGCCAGGGCAGCGAAGAAGCCCGTCATGCTCTCAGCAATCTCTCGTGCGTCCGCTGCCGTGAGCGGTTCGGCGCTGAGCGGCTGCCACACCTTAATGGTGTCTTTGAGAAAATCGTCAGACAGTGTTCGCATGGTTGAAGTAAAAGCCAGGGGAGAGGGGTGTAGGACACCGACTCTCACCCTGGCTTCGCGTACTCTAACGGGACGTTATTTCGCTAACTTACGGGTGATTAGAGCAGTACCAATCTGCCTTTATTCGTGACCTTCAAATGCCATACTTGCTTTTCTCCGCTTCGATCATAGCCCCACACCTTGATGAGCCTCGCGGTTGCCAGAGAGATTTCAATCTCTTTGACATGTTCGTCAATCGTCATGCTGGCTTGTTCTGTGGCAACCTGCGAACGCTGCGTCATATCCACCCTGCATGAAGCCTCAAACCAGGCTCAGATACTTAAACTGACGCCCCCCGCCTGGTACCGATTCCCTAAATGGTTCTCTGGCAACTAGTCGCTTCTCGTACAGTGAAACAAGGACGGTTGAGGCCTGGTTGATCGTTGTGTAGCCCATTCTTGTTTGCAGCTCTCTGGCTGTTATCTCTTTGGCTTCAATCACCTGCTTAAGAGCGTCGTGGAGGCTTTTCGCCAGTTCACCAAAGATTCGCCACTCTTGCTCAGTTCGAGCCAACACCGCCTTCTTGGCAACCTTAAGTGCCACGTCAATGTTCTCGACGTGCTGCTCTTGCACGTTTGTGAGAATCATAAAGCGATCAGGAAGCTCACCCACTTCCAACTCGGCCAAGACCCTCACCACGACTTCATCAGCACAAGATACGTCGATAAATCGTATGTTTAAGAAGTCCAATTCCATCACCGTATTCAAAGGCAGCACCTTCAGTTGACGACAAATCGCCTCCTTCGTGTCATCGCCTACTTCGCGGGTGACAAGCAAGCCAGGCTGGATTGAGCCGATGGCTTGCACCTCAAACCGAAACGGCTTCAGCCAGGACTGGTTCATCTGCAATCTCGGCGTTGGTCCACCGTGGAAGCCAAATCCCGATTTGGGTTCCCCAAAAGTAACTGATGGTGCTCCAGGCATCCAACCCTCCTGCAAAGAAGTTTGTCTGTGGACTAAAGACGGCCTTCGCATCGCCGGAACGAATGTTCAGGGTGCCATGTGTTTCTTCAACGATTTGCTTGGTTCGATAAAGCCCCAGGCCACCCCGGTGGCTATCTGCGGCGGAGGTAATTTGCGGCTTACACGCCAGCTTGATGGCCTCTCGGTCATCATCGAGGTTGTACTTGTCTTTGAGCGGGCTGTTTCTCAGACTCTGGGGGATGCCAATACCCAAGTCCGTCACGGCGAATTTGATTGAAGGGGATTTCCCATCCTCTTTGGTATAGGCTTGCATCGCCATGTAACCGTGGATGCCAGCTTCGTCCGTAGTGCTGTGGTAAAAGATGTTCTGGCATAACTCGATCAGCACGGTCTCAACACGGCTGGCTTCTGTGATCGAGTAACGCAGTCGTTCCACGAGGATGTCGCGTGCTTTGCGGTCAATTTGGTCAATGGCCTGAAAAAGCTCAGCGCGAGATCGAATAGGCATGACCGGAATGTAATTCCAGCCCTTTCCCCTCGACCCTTCCATATGGTCATACCCTAAGATGTTTGTGATGTCTTTGATTGCTTTCAGGAATCCCAGCGTATCCATCCAACTGGAGAAGCCCCAACCCCTGTCTTGAAAACCTGGCAACAGCAGATCAACCTTCTTCTTGAAGTTTTCGTGCAGGGCTTCGCAGAGGAGTACTACGCCTAACCCTCCGTAAGGGTCAGCGTACTCGATGTTACGCAGATTCACTACAACCTCGTCAACGTCAGGCAAGGCCTTGTGTTCACGACAGTGTCTATAGAGCGGGCGGAGTTGATCCACGATTCCTTTGTCAAATGCCCTTTCGTTGAGTTCGCGCCCCTGAGCCGTAATGATGAACTGCTTTTTCATGGGAGCTACTTGTACAGTTCCAGAAATCGTTCTACTGTCAGACCAGCCAGTCTGATCTGCTTTCTAAGCAAGCCTTGTTTGATGGGCTTGCCTCCATGAACGGGGATAGAAAGCAGTTCGCGGCGACCCGCCTTCTTTAGGATGTGGTGACTGCCCTCAGTGCGTGCTACGCTCCACCCATCCCGCTCAAAGGCCTTAATGACCTTGAGGGGGTGGAGGTTGTGGATTCCCTCCATCACGTGCTCCTTTTCGGGTGAGGGAACAGGTTATACAACGCAATAACATCACATAATCTCCAAATAAAAATGGACCTCAGAGAGTCCCCCGTTACTTTGAAGCCGAACCCTTTGTCGAACGTGATTTCTCCGCCGTGGCTGTCCAGCCTTTGATGGCGTCTTCGATCATCGCCAACGTTTCCTCGATGGTGTCTCCCTGACTCGCGCAACCAGGAAGCGCGGGGCATTCGACAACAAAACCTCCGTCCTCCAAATCAGGTTCAACCACGACGTTGTACTTCTTGCCACTGATGACCACGGTATACCTCCGTTTGTTGGCGAGTTTCTTTAGCTCTGCTTCGACTTCGGCGTGGGCCTTGCCAAGAGAGATCGTCAGGACCGCCTCTCGGTTGCCCAACGTCTCCGCTAAGGGCCTATGGCCATTCGCCAAGAAAAACGTCTTTGAGCCATCCGTTACGAACTCATACTTGGCCGGGGCTTGCTCGATCCTGGGAAGCTGCTTGCGGAGGTAATTCAAACTCTTCCTGATCCGAGGCAACCCAATGCCGAGGTCTTTCAACGTCTTAGCGACCTTCAGTTGCACCACGTCCAGTAGGGAGTATAATCGAACGGAACCATAGCCTGTGGCCTCTTGAACAGAAGGCTTCAGGATGTGCCTTCTGTCCCAATAGTCCACCTGCCGAGCGCTCAGGCCCGTCAAGCGGCACACTGCAATCGTATTGAAATTTGCGCTTGCTGTTTTCATCTCTGTATGGATAATACCATTTGTGTATTTATTCTGTCAAGCCCTTTTTCCGGCTGCTTGTATGAGGACTATCGGCGAAGGGAAGGGGGGTAGACTTGGGCGGGCCTCCTCGACCCCTTAGGCATGGAGTTAAGGAGTGCTTGTTATCAGTAGACGGGTTTCTTCGGAGACGTACCAGTGTTTAAACTCACGCAGAAAGACACTCCAAGCCTCCTCAGAGGCGGCAACGGCACAGCTCCCCTCATGAGCTGCAATACGATGAATCTTGGGAAGTTGATCAAGAGGTTTCAACCGCAGCCCTCCCACCCCACACCGCCGATTCGTGCCTTTGCAGCAAGCATGTGGGCGGTATTCAATCTGGGCAACCCGAACGAGCGCTATCAGAGATTCCTTCAGCAAGGCCGCCCTCGCCTGAAGGCCATAGTCGAAAGCCTGCTAATCCATGATGAGATCGTTATTCCGACGCACGACTTCCTATCTCTTGCGATCCTGGTTGGGGTTCTTGGCGAGAAGAACGTGATCGAGCTTCTCGAGGAGCGTTGTTTGAGGTTTCTCCGCGTAAACGGATTTCTAGCGTACGTGGGCAACGGAGGCGGTATTAGAAGTTCCAATTTCATCCCGGAGCCAGGTAAGCCCCCCGCGCCATCTTGCGCGCCTCTAGAAGAGGCGATTGCATGGGCGCTTGGTGGCTTGAACGTGAAGATAAGCGACGCCAGACTAGTGGAACGCGTAGTACGGGCTACCGAGGAGGTAGACCTCGAGCCGCTCGGTCAGGCGATCCGCCATGAAACCTACATGGACATCTTGAAGAGTCCTGAGTTGCGCGCTACGTTCGGCCTCCGTAATACTGATATGGATCATCTTCAAGGTGTTGAACCTAATGGTGTCAGGATTTATGGGGGCATGGATACCGAATGGGAGCCCGACGAAATCAATGTTGTTTTGTCCCTGGCGATGACTAACCTCGAGTTCCGGCTGGCCCAGCACGCTGGCTGTACCGATTCTTCGACCGCCAGTCCAGTCGGACATGTGATCAAGGCAAAGGCTCAGCGACTGGCGGCATCATCGGGACCCTTTGAACGCTTCGCTCAGCTCAGAGAGATCACAGAAATACCCGACCTTGGAGAAGGGGTGCTTGAAAAGGCCATCCCGCTCGAGAAGTTGGTGAAGCTCAGGCGTTCACGCAGGGCCCGTCAGTTCAGGCGGTGGTTCCAGAAGAGGTGTCAGGGTGACACGGCGAGTATAGGCAGAGAATACGCAAAACTTGTCGGAGAAATCCCAGTGGTCGGTTCATTGCCAGCGAGAGTAATTCGGTTACTGATAACTACGGGAATTGGCTTTACTCATCCTGCGGCAGGCGTCGTTGCTGGGACGGTCGATTCTTTCGTGCTCCAGGAGGCATTTCGAGGAGACTCACCCAAGTTTTTCATCGAAGACCTTCGACAGGTTCGTCCAGCAACACCCTCAGGGCCGTCCCATGCGTAACGGCTAACTAGGTCTGAGGTTGACTACTTGATGGGTCTCGCCAGGAGCACACCACGTCCTAAACTCCGCCAGGAACGCCTGCCAAGCCGATTCAAAAGTTCTACAATCGCCCCGTCGCCCCCGTTCTCATCCTGAGGACATGAGGGACACAATACAGGGGTCCCGTTTGAACTGGTGGTCGCGCTGGACTGATGAGCCTGGGAAGGGAGGGAGAACCAGGCGTCTTGTATCGGAACTACCGTCACGAGTGACCCCCTACCCTATTCGATCCCGGAGGACCCTTCCTGATACTGACGAGTCGTAGCCAGAGCATTTCTGTGGAGCAGTTGACCTTCCCCCGGACCTCCATGTTTTTTTGTTTCGCAAAGACTTTACCGCTCAGTCGGATCCTGCTGTAGAATACGTGCACCAACCCGGAGGTTCCTCATCCCTAAATCCTCCAGACGCACTCCAAAACACGTGGCTATCGCCTCCGTCCTGAGCACAACCTTGTGGTGTAACGGTTGTGCGACCGTGCCCACCTACTCTGTTCGACCACCCCAAGCTCCAAATGAACGTGCAGATATCGTCAACCTCGAACGCACGCTCAGTGCGACCCAAGCCCAGCAATTGGAATCCCAGGTCGCCCTCTACGATGTCAGTATCGCGCGGGGGAAGGGCTTCGATGTCGAGGGGGTGGCCCGGAAGCTAGCCAGTGTGTCCGAACGCCCGCAACTCTACTACCGGTGTCTCGTCCTGGGCAGCAGCGCCCCCAATGCCGTCGCCTTGGCCGACGGCCGCGTCTACCTCACGCTGGGCATGCTCGATTACCTCAAGGCTCGTGGCAGTCGAGAGGACGAGCTCGCCTTCGTAATAGGTCATGAGATTGGCCACATTTGCGCTCAACATTTGGTCCAGAATGTGCAGCAGCTTCAACGGCGGCAAATGGCCATGACTGTAATCGGACCTCTCGCAGGAGCGCTGATCGGCGCAGCAACAACGAGCCGGTATTCACCCTATTACACCTACAACACCCAAATGGGAGGCTATTATGGGCAACTGGCCGCGCAGGCTATTAACCAGGTGCAGGCGCAAGGCTTCAGTCAAGAGCAGGAGCTAGTGGCAGATCAACTCGCGCTCCGCTACATGATGAAAGCGGGCTATCATCCTGAAGCGGCGATTCCCTTACTGGAGGACCTCAATCGGTTCCAGTTCTACGGACCGTTCCTCCAGACCCACCCACCGTTTCCAAGACGGGCGGAAGATGTGAGACGATTTCTCGCTGAGATGCAGGCTCATGGAGGGACACCGATCAACGCGCAGGGTCAGGCACCTAGCGGAGTTCCCGCCTCCGCGACCGAATGGAGATGGGTGCAGTACGCATCGACACCCCAAGGCGCCAGCATTGAAGTAAACGGGATCCCTAATTGTGTAACGCCTTGCACCGACTTCCTCTGGTACCAGAATAACGCCCAGCTCGTTGTTACAGCGTCGCATCCAACCCTCGGCCTCCGAGCGCAGATTATCGATGTGCCACCCATCCCAGAGACAATCAAATTCGACTTCTCAACTCCTATAGAAAGCACGGTTGTCCTTGGAGTGGCAATTGTGGGCTCTGCCAAGTTTGTGAGCGACGTGAAGCATGCGCTTGCTCTTTTACAAACAAGGGCACCAGACGCCTTCTCACTTGTTCGTCAGCACTTTGACAGGATCGTGGGATCTAATGCCGGCCTTCCTAATGCTGTCGGCCTTCCTGCTGGTGGAGAAGGACCAACGCTGCTCGCATTAACAGACCAGAATGGTTGGTGGCCATCGGATACTATGGGCGCTGCTATGGTTGCAGTGTACGCTTACGGCGTAAAACTAAGAGGGAATCGAAATCTGTCAGGCGTTACCGATCACGAAAGAGATGACATGATGAAAGAAGCGGGCAATTATGGTCTGGCGGTATTACGAGAAGTCGGTGCGCCCCAGTCTGAAATAGACCAAATGCAAACCGGGTTCAATCCGTACTTGCAAAGCGGGGCTGCCTACCAGCAGCAAGGCAACCTCCCGCAAGCCATCGCCGACTACACCAAAGCCATTGAGCTGACCCCCCCGGGTGCCAAGGCGTATGCCCCCCGCGGGCTTGCCTACGGGCAGCAAGGCAACCTCCCGCAAGCGATCTCCGACTGCACCAAGGCCATTGAGCTCGATCCCCACCTGGCCCGGGCCTATGCCTACCGCGGGGGTGCCTATTGCGAGGCAAAAGAATATGACAAGGCCTGGGCCGATGTGCATCAAGCCGCAGCATTAGGATTTGCTGTTCCCCCCGACGTTCTCTCCGCTCTCCAGAAGGCATCCGGCAGGGATCACTAATGGGTCGTATGGTGAACAGCGCCTATCGATGAGCACATATGTTCATGTGTCCTCGTGTTTTCGCCCCTCCCTTTCAATGCTCGCGCCGAGACCGACCTTCCCCTTGCCCACTGGGCCAGTAGCCGGGATGAACACTGCGTTCGAAACCCCCTTAGAAACCTACTACAATTGCTCTCTGCGGGGCCTTTCCCAGCAGCGCTCTGGCGTCCTCAGAGGCGCACCAGCGCGTGAACTCGCGCAGAAAGACGCTCCACGCTTCGTCAGGAAAAGTTCTAATAACGTCCACTGACTCACCCCGACTTTCGTGAACTGACTGTGTTATAATTTGTTGCATGAGACCTCTGCAAGGGGCGAGAGGGAACGAGACGGTGTCCAGATATATCTGGGCGCCGGTTCTGGTTACTGAGGAGATGTAATGGAACCGCAGACCTTCAGGTATTCTGAGGACACCCTCAAAAAACGTCAGTGGACAATACTTATGCTCCTGGTCGTTGTGCCTGTTGCTGTTGCTGTAGGTATGTCCGCGGCGCCATCTGTCGGAAGAGCAAGCCTTGGACTGCGGTTTGGCAGTTTCGCTTTCGTAGTGCTGCTACTGGAGGCACTGATTATCGTCCAGACGAGGGTCATGTTCAAGAAGTTGAGAGAGCTGACCATTACGCTGACGTCTGAAGGGGTGGAGCGGCGGGGGGGGCGATTCACGGAGCAGTTGCCGTATCGAGAGATCCGTCGCATGACGATGCGAGAGACCCCGGCTGGGCGTGTCGTCTCAGTCACCCTGCGGGGTGCCACCCAAGTGATGACATTGCATAGTATTGAGACGATGGAGGCCTTGTGCGCAAGGCTGACCTCCCACCTTGGGGATGGCCCCACGATACAGCGGAAGCGTTTCTTAATTGACTGGACGAACCCGCTTGTCCAACTGTGTACTGTGATAGCGGCAGCAGGCTTAACGATTGCGGTATTCTTCCTCGTGATACAGCATGGCTCTCGCGCCGAGCAACACTTCATGGCACTGCTTAATATTGCCGTTGGACTATTCGCTCTTGGTGCCAAGCCGATTTCCAAAGCGAGTGGGCTTCGGTTCAGGAGATTTGAGGTTATCGTTGGATGGGGGATGATCGTGCTGGGAGGTAGCAGACTCCTTTGGTGAAGCTCAAAGGATTGTGTCGATGAGGGCGATCCCCGCTCACGCTGACTGTATCGCGCTTACCCATCAGAGACCTAAGACCCTCGCCCGTTGAGGAGCCTTCCCCAGTAGCGCCCTGGCGTTGTCCGAGACGCACCAGCGCGTGAACTCCCGCAGAAAGACACCCCACGCCTCCTCCGAAGCGGTTCGAATAACGTCTACTCGCTCACCCCAACTCTTCCAAGGGGTTACGGCAACCTGGCGTAACCCTGTTTTGCTCTGTGCTAACGTGGTGCTAACAACCCCCGGCACTCCGAGGCAAGGGAACGCCATACCCTCCTACGAGCTATCCCTGGGCCTGCTGGTGTGCTAGAATGAGACCAGTCGGGGAAGGTCAGGCGCAGTCCAGAACAGTGAGGACAACAATGAAACGTCAGGGATGCCGTATCAGGCTGGGGGTGTTCCTCGGCGTCTTCTTGGTCCGCGTTGCGGCGGGGTGGGCGGACACGGCGCAAAAGTATTTGGACCGTGCTCACACAGACGTCAAGCAAGGCAACCTCCCCCAAGCCATCGCTGACTTCACCAAGGCCCTTGAGCTCGACCCCCAAGATGCCGAGGCTTATTACAACCGGGGGCTTACCTACGACCACCAAGGCAATTTCGCCCAGGCCATCGCTGACTACACCAAGGCCATTGAACTCAAGCCTCACCTTGCCCCGGCTTATGACAACCGCGGGGCTGCCTACGGGCAGCAAGGCAACCTCCGGCAGGCTATCGCTGACTTCACCAAGGCCCTTGAGCTCAGTCCCCAAGATGCCCTGGCTTATGACAACCGCGGAGCTGCCTACGACCACCAAGGCGATTTCGCCCACGCGATCTCCGACTACACCAAGGCCCTTGAGCTCAATCCCCAGTATGCCGAGGCTTATTACAACCGGGGGCTTACCTACGACCACCAAGGCAATTTCGCCCAGGCCATCGCTGACTGCACCAAGGCCCTTGAGCTCAACCCCCAGTCTCCAGACGCCTATGCCGTCCGTGGGACTGCCTACACGCAGCAAGGTAACCTCTCGCAAGCCATCGCCGACTGCACCAAGGCCCTTGAGCTCGACCCCCACCTTGCCCAGGCCTATGCCAGCCGCGGGGCTGCCTATTTCGTGATCAAAGAATATGACAAGGCCTGGGCCGATGTGCATAAAGCCGCAGCATTAGGACTTGCTGTTGACCCCGACTTTCTCACCGCACTCAAGAAGGCCTCAGGAAGGGATCACTAAGGGGTAGAAGGCACACCCCACTCGAACCCCCCTTAGAGAGACCTGAGACCATCACCCGCTGAGGAGCTTTCAGCAGCGCTCTAGCGTCCTCCGAGGCGCACCAGCGCGTTAACTCCAGCAGAAAGACGCCCCAGGCCTCGTCCGACGGGGTTCTAACGTCGTCCACTCGCTCAGCCTTGCTTTTTTAATGTCATGTGCTACAAATAGTTGCATGAGACCTTTGCGAGGGGCGAGAGGGAACCAAACGGCGTCCCGGATTGCTTGGGCGTCGCTTGTGCTTGTGAGCGGGAGCCGCGTCCTCGCGCACCTGCTCTTGCTCGGAGTCG
>OBEQ010031339.1_pt1 | contig 15833 bp, 20 predicted proteins | sample 1670901 | NCBI WGS metagenome assembly OBEQ01 (sample SAMEA104232315, study PRJEB22302) | groundwater metagenome | biome: forest; feature: aquifer; material: groundwater | place: USA | collected 2011-08-07 | depth 5.4 m | reverse complement strand
CCACCAAAGATGGTAAAATATCTGGACTTTTTGAAGTAACCGTGGGGGTTAGTTCCCACGGTGGTATTGTATTGACCTAGTCTGACTAGGGTTTGACTTAATCTGCAATTATGGTTCATCAGGGAGCAACAGAAATAATGGGTCAGGTCGTAGAATCTCTACCTAATACGTTGTTTCGTGTAAAGTTGGCTGACGGAAAAATTATGTTATGTCATTTAGCTGGCAAAATGAGAATAAACCATATACGGATTATGCCAGGAGATCAGGTGAAAATAGAGATGACTCCTTATGACATGTCTAAAGGAAGAATAACATATAGAATCAAATAAAAATATGAAAGTTCATGCATCGGTTAAAAAACGTTGTTTGAAATGTAAAAGTGTTATAAGACGCGGAAAAATTTATATTGTTTGCGAAAATCCAAAACACAAACAGAGGCAAGGGTAAAATTTATGGCAAGAATTGCAGGAGTAGACTTAAAAGACAATAAAAGAATAGATATTGCATTAACCTATATTTATGGTATAGGGCGTCAAAATGTGCGCGTCGTATTAAGTCAAGCAGGAGTAGATGCGGCAAAGAGAGTGAAAGAATTAACAGAGGAAGAAATAAGCAAGATCCATAAAGTAATTGAAGAAAAATTCACTGTAGAAGGTGATCTTCGAACTGAAATTGCAGAAAATATAAAAAGACTTAAAGAGATATCAAGTTACAGAGGCTTAAGACACATAAAAGGATTACCTGTGAACGGACAAAGAACAAGGTCTAATGCCAGAACTAAAAGAGGAAAACGAAAAACTGTAGGGGCATTGAAAAAGGAAGTCAGAGCGCAGCAAACAGCAGGACAGGATCAAAAACAGCCAGAGAAATAATATGATATTAAATAAACATACAAAATCAGTGGAAAGTGGCAGAGTTTATATAGCTGCAACTTTTAATAACACGCTGATTACTGTCACGGATGAAAAAGGAAATACTTTGGGTTGGGGTTCTGCTGGTAATGTGGGATTTAAAGGTACAAGAAAATCTACTCCTTTTGCCGCAACTACAGCTGTAGATCAAGTAGTGAAAAAAGTAATAGCATCAACGGGACTTAGGAATGTAGAGGTATTCTTGAAAGGTCCTGGTGTAGGAAGAGATGCGGCCCTACGGGCCTTAAAAAACGCCGGTCTGAAAATCACAATGATTGCCGATGTAACGCCTATGCCGCACAATGGAGTAAGACCTAAAAAGAAGAGACGGGTATAAAATTTGTTTATAAAGATCATAAAGTAAAAAGTTCTTAAGTATTTATTTCTTTATAACTTTACTAACCTTAAACTTATTTATGGCAAGATATAGAGGTCCAAAAAACAGATTAGCAAGAAGAGAAAAAGCAGATTTAGGGCTCAAAACATCCGGATCGTTAGCTCATGTTGCACTACTTAAAAGATTGCAAATTGCTCCAGGTCAACATGGGCAAAAAAGGGCAAGAAAAACCTCCGATTATGGGAAACAGCTTCGGGAAAAACAAAAAGTGAAAAGAATTTATGGAATACTGGAAAAACAATTCCGAAACTATTTTGAAAAAGCGAGCAAGAATAAAGCAAATACAGCTGAAGTATTACTGAGTTTACTGGAAAGAAGATTGGATAATGTAGTCTTTCGTTTGAAACTAGCCCCTACCAGATCTAGTGCAAGACAATTTGTATCGCATGGACATATTTTGATAGACGGAAAAAAAGTGAATATCCCTTCATTTCAAGTAGATGATGGAATGGTAGTGACACCCAAACAAAAGCTTTTGGATACACCACTTATGAAAAAAATGCTAGATGAAAAAGATGCAACTTTTCCGGCATGGCTTACTCGCCTTGGTCCAGTTGGCAAAGTGTTGCGTCTACCAAAGCGAGATGATATTGTAGATGACATCAGTGAGCAGCTTATAATAGAGTTTTATTCACGTTAAGAAATAAGGGAGGATAAATTTATGATAGAACCAAATTTCACAGTAAAAACAGAGACAGATAAACCTGATTACGGAAAATTTATCATCGAACCATTGGATTTTGGATATGGTCATACTTTGGGAAACAGTATAAGAAGAGTACTTCTTACTTCTCTTAAAGGATCTGCAGTGACAAAAGTAAAAATTGATGGGGTAAAACATCAGTTTTCGACCATTCCGGGTCTGAAAGAAGATGTTGTACAACTCATTTTAAATATAAAAAAGATTCGTTTTGGTCTCAACTCAGATAAAGAAGTAATCATGAGATTGAATATGAAGGGGCCCAAGAAAGTTACGGCAGGAGATTTAGACGGTGAAGCACAGGTAATAAATAAAGATCTCTATCTGGGAGAACTTACTTCCAGCAAAGCAAAGCTTTCTTTGGAACTTAGTGTGGAACCTGGATTTGGATATGTAACAGCTGAAGAATTTGAGGGTAAAAAAGAAATCGGATCGATAGTAATTGACGCTTTGTTTTCTCCGGTGAGCAGAGTGAATTACAAAGTTGAATCGACACGCGTAGGGAGAATGACAAATTTGGACAAGCTAATTCTAGAGGTATGGTCTGATGGTAGTATTTCGCCTCTTGAAGCGGTACGAACCGCTTCCAAAATCCTGGTTTCATATTTCCTGCAAATTTATGAACCCAAAGCCAAACCATCTGAGGGTGTAGCGGTGACTCCGGCAATATCTGAGGAAATCCTGAAAATGACTCTGGAGGAGTTAGATCTTCCTACAAGAATTGTAAATGCCCTACATAATGGAAGTATAGATACAGTCGGTCAGCTTTTGGGAACACCTAAAAAAGAACTATATAAAATCAAAAACCTGGGAGCCAAATCTATAACCACCATAGAAGAAGTGCTTCGAGAAAAAGGAATTGCTTTGACTGTTTAATGTTTATATGCGCCATCAAGTATTTGGTAAAAAATTAAATAGAGATGTTAAAGAACGGAAAGCATTATTCAAAAGTTTGATAATTGCTCTTATATCTTTTGGACGAATCCATACATCCATAGCAAAGGCGAAAGCTGTACAGCGTCTGGCGGAAAAAATGGTGACGAAAGCCAAAGAAGGAACAGACGTAGCAATCCGGCAGGTTTCTGCTTTCCTGACCAAAAAAGATGTAATAAATAAACTGATTTCCGAAATATCACCACGTTTTCGCAACATCAACGGCGGATATTTGAGAGTTAGAAGAACAGGTAAAAGAGCAGGAGACGCATCAGAACAGGTAATTTTAGAATGGACTGTAGCAGAAGAGAAAAAAACGGAAGTAAAATCAGAAATTAAAGAGAAAAAGAAAGTAGCAATAGGTTCGTTAAAAGCAAAACAGTCAAAGGAAGATAAAAAATAAACTATGTTTACACTGAGTGAAAGAAAGGAATGAACGTGCAAATGACCTATTCCACCAAATTAAAAGATATCAAAAGAGATTGGCATGTAGTCGATGTTGAAGATAAAATACTCGGTAGAATTGCAACCAGTATTTCTCAACTGTTAATGGGGAAAAGTAAGCCTTATTTTGTATCCTATATGGATTGTGGAGATCACGTAGTCATAATAAACGCTGTAAAAATCGCAGTCACTGGGAAAAAAGCGAAACAAAAAATATATATGAGATTCTCGGGGTATCCAAGCGGATTGAAGAAAAAAACTTATGCCCAAGTTCTGGAAGAAGATCCGACTAGAATAATTAGAGAAGCAGTGTCAGGGATGCTACCACAAAATAAATTAAGAGACTCGATGTTAAAAAGACTTTATGTATATACAGATGAAAACCATCCTTATAAGCATAAATTGAATATTCAACAATAAATAATTCATCATGCCAAAAGTTAAAATACAAAAAATAGAAGAAAAAACAGAAAAAGTAGTAGCAAAAAAGGCTGAAAAAAAGGAAACCTTCTATCAAGCTGTAGGTCGAAGGAAAGAAGCTACAGCTAGAGTGAGACTTTATGTGGTATCTGAAAAAGAGTTGACTGTATCCGGAAAAACATTAAAAAAGGGAGATATCATAGTCAATAATCGTCCTGTAGAGCAATATTTTTCCAGCGATGTTTATAAAAAAACATATTTGGAACCTTTTCGAAGTACCGACACAATGGGTAGGTTTGCCGTATCGACTCTAATTGAAGGTGGCGGGTTGGTAGGTCAACTGGGAGCATTCATACATGGAGTAGCCCGCGCTTTGGAAAAAGTAGATAAGGAAAAATTCCGACCGATCCTGAAAAAGAGCGGATTTTTAACCAGAGATTCCCGTACAAAAGAACGCCGCAAAGCTGGTTTTGCCCAAAAAGCTCGCGCCCGCAAGCAATCTCCGAAGAGGTAAAATTTATATTAAATTGTCATCACTTTCGTATTGAAAAGATATGGGGAGTTAAAGTCGGTCATTTCACCTGCGATTTTTCCAGGAATGGGGAAGAATCGGGCAGAGAGGGGTTTATGGAGTTTTTCAGATAGATCAGCCACTTTTTGCAAAATTTTAGTCAACTGTCCTACAGTTATATCACCCGGAATCGGTACCGTATCCAGTCCCGTACCGCATACTGCAGAATATTCCAGTAAATTATCGATTGTATAAAGTCCTTCATTATTCCTCTTTCCCAATCCTGAATCTTCAAGTGGCGGTAACATCAGTCCGCAATAGCCTATTTTTTTCACGGAAATTGATTTCAATATGCCGGTTATCAATCGGCAAGCATCACGAGTTCCATCGAGTCCAAATTTTACTTTGCTTATATTTTCTATCAGATTAGCAATACTTTCTTTTCCTAAAGGCGCAGTAGATGTATCAATACCTTTATAATGTATTCCAACTTGTTTCTCTAACTGTAATGCATCTTCTTCAACCTTTTTAAATATCTTATTATAAATAGTCAGTAATTTTATTCTTGCGTCTTCTGAACTTGTTATATCTTTTACCGCAGTAATTGCTTCCAGGATCGATTGAGTACCGATAGAAAAGCAAGTCTCTGTTCCTTCAAAATAAGCAGCTGGGTAAAAAGGAGTGTACGGAGGAATATTTGCTGTACCGGCAAATTGGAAATTAGCGTAAGGATTTATTTTAGTTATTTCCAAAATTATTTCTGCAGTATTTATTATTCCATTTGTATCTTTCAAATCGACGGAACAAAAAATCGATTTATTCTTTACTATAATTTCTGGAATTTTTTTTAAAAGAGGACTTTTTATTTTACCAATGGAAAGAATGCCAAATTTTTCCTGCTGACAGATATTTTCTATTTCATTAATTACCGCTTCGTCAGTTTGATTATTAACTGCAATACGTATAGTCTGTACTTCGTAGCCTTTTCCCTCGAAAAAACTTTGAGCTTGTTTTGCCTTAGCGATAAAAGGAATTAAATCTTGGGGTTTACTAATTCTTGAACCAATAGTTATAGTCCTAATTTTCATTTGTCGGGGATACCCGATTTGAACGGGTGACCTCACGATCTCAGAATAATTGCTATGCAATTTTCTGAGTAAACCCTTTACACTAGAAATTTGGTCGGGGCGACACGATTTGAACGTGCGACCACACGACCCCCAGCCGTGTGCTCTACCAACTGAACTAATCCCCGTTATCAGTCATTAGTCTTTAGCTTTTGGTCTTTAGTTTTTAAAGAATTAATTAGAGCATTAAGCTCTTTTCCTACCGTAGAGCAAAGATCTAAATCTGATTTTATTTGAACTCCATATAACATTTCAACAATTTTCAAACCTGCTATTGTTTCGTATAAAGATTTTAAAGCATTTCTCAAGAAACTTCTAAATTCCGTATCTCCTAATCCTCCTGTTCCTTCGGCAATATTGAGAACTATTGATATGCTCGATCGTCTTAGTTGATCCGATAAACAGTATCTTTCCTCTTTTGGTAATGTTCCTATCAGATTGTAAATTTCTTTAACAAGCAACATTGCATTTTGATAAACTCGTAACCTTTCAAATCTGTACATTATTGGCTATTTGCTATTAGTCATTAGTCTTTAGCTACCAATGACTATCGACAAAAGACTAACAGCTAATTAGGCTATTGTATTTTAGCATATGGTGTGTGAAAATTAAATCGATTTTATGGCTACCGTTAATCCCAAACTTCAGGCTGTCAAAGTTGCGATGGAGCAGATAGAAAAACAGTATGGTCGTGGATCGATCATGAGATTGGGTGATCAGAGTGCTAGTAAACTAAGCATTGAAGTTATTCCTACGGGATCACTGGCTTTGGATATTGCGCTAGGTGTAGGAGGAGTTCCCAGAGGAAGAATTATAGAAATTTTTGGTCCCGAGGCTTCGGGGAAAACTACTGTAACTTTGTCTATCATCGCCGAGGCACAAAAAGCCGGAGGCACAGCCGCATTTATAGACGCAGAACATGCTCTGGATCCAGTCTGGGCAGAGAAAGTAGGAGTGAAACTTGATGATCTTTTGGTATCTCAACCAGATACAGGGGAACAGGCTTTGGAGATTGCCGAAACCCTTATAAGGTCAGGAGGAGTGGATGTCATAGTTGTGGATTCAGTAGCAGCTCTAGTTCCTCGTGCGGAAATAGAAGGTGAAATGGGAGATTCTATGATGGGACTTCAGGCAAGACTTATGTCCCAGGCCCTGCGTAAACTTACAGGGGCTATCTCCAAATCTAAAACAACGGCAATTTTCACCAATCAATTGCGCCAAAAAATTGGCGTAATGTTTGGTAATCCTGAAACTACACCGGGAGGTTTAGCTATGAAATTCTATGCCTCCGTCAGGATGGATACAAGAAAGATTGAGACGCTAAAAGATGGAGATAAGGTAGTTGGTAGCCGGCACAGGGTGAGAATAGTAAAAAATAAAATTGCTCCACCTTTTAGAATTGCAGAATTTGACGTTTTGGAAAGCGGAATATCCAAAAATGGAGAAATAATCGATGTTGGTTTAGAACTCGGAGCTCTCACCAAATCAGGAGCATTTATAAGATTTGGCGAAAAAATGCTTGGCCAGGGTAAAGAAGCTTCGAGAATATATCTTTCTGAGAACCCAAAATTTGCCCATGAAATACTAAACTCAATTTGGAAAGTGTATAAGGCCGGGCTTATCAAGGAAAAGGTAGTAGGAAAAGAGGAAGCAGAATAATGGATGATGAGAATTACCAGAAATTAAAAGACTATGGATTAAGACTGCTTTCATTTAGACCCCGAAGTACAAAAGAATTTTCCGATAAACTCTCGCAATTTTCCAAAAAAAGAAATTTACCTCAAAATTTAATTGATAAGCTAATAAATGAATTTTCAGAGTTAAATTTTATAAACGACCGCGAATTTGCAAAATGGTGGATTGAACAACGCCACTCATTTCGTCCCAAGGGAGAGAAAATCATTCGACTGGAACTTTTGTATAAAGGGGTGGATAAGGAAGTGATAGATTCTGTGATGATTGCAATCAGCGATGATGGACCTAGTGATTTTGATTTGGCAATGAAGGTGGCAGAAAAAAAACTCACCCGGTTTAAAAATCTGCCGCCTATCCAATTTAAAATAAAAATAAGAGATTTTCTTCTCCGACGGGGATTCGGATGGGAGGTCATAAGTAAAGTGATTGACTCTTTGGTAAAAAAAACATAGAATAGTACCAAGGATCATATAAGGGATAGGCATAAAGGGAAACTATATGAATTTTATAAAATTGAATATTAACCAAAAAGGATTCGCGCAAGTTTCAAATCTTTTTACACGGTAAGATCGTGATTTCCCCTTATTGCCTAAATTCCATCTGATCCAAAAGGAGGGTTTTCATTTATGTTAAATATACTCAAAACAATTCTGGACAGACTGGAGAAAATCGAGAAATCATTGGATACAAAGGAATCTGCGGTGAAAAATATCCGACAGCCGGACAAAGTGATGATATCTCCACCGCCGGTGGTAGATAAGAACCTTGTAACAATATCTCATCAGGAAGCCAGAGTCATAATTATAGAAGCCAAAGATGAAGCTTTTAGGATCAAGAAAGATGCAGAAGAGGAAGCAAAAAAAATAAGACAGGAAGTATTGAGTTTAGAACAGCGTGTTATAGCCAAAGAGCAGTCGATAGACGTGAAGTTGGAATCTTTCATGACTAGAGACAAGGACTTACAAAATAAAGACAATATGATTTCGGCTAAATTGGCGGATGTAGACAAATTAAGGATAGATCTGATTGCAAAACTGGAAAAGGCTGCGAATATGACTCGGGATGAAGCAAAAAACCTGATACTTTCTGCAGTTGAAGATAGATTGAAAGAGGATATAGCCAAAAAAATCAAAGAAGCAGAAATAACTGTTAAACAGGAATCAGAAAAGAGAGCAAGGGAGATCATCGTAGATGCAATGAGGCATGGAGCCACAGATTATGTAGCAGAGTATACGGTCTCAACGATAAAAATTACGGATGAAGAATTTAAAGGTAGAATTATTGGCAAAGAAGGCAGAAATATAAGAGCTTTTGAGATGCAAACAGGAGTGGATGTAGATTTGGATGAAGAAGGAGTGATAAGAATTTCTTCATTTGATCCGGTCAGAAGGGAAATAGCCAGGGTTACTTTGGAAAAACTTATTCGTGACGGTCGAGTTCAACCTGTGCGGATAGAAGAGTTGGTAAAACAAACGCAAGAAGAGATAGAAAAAATCATGTTCTCAGAAGGAGAAAAATTATGTCACCAAGTAGGTGTATATAACTTACCTGCAGATAAAATAGCTCTACTGGGACGCTTCAAATACAGGTTTTCTTACGGGCAGAATATGATAGTTCATACTCTTGAGGAAACTAAAATTGGTATAGCTCTGGCTCATGAATTAGGAGCGGATATAAATGTAGTCAGACTGGGATGTCTTCTTCATGATATAGGTAAAGTAATTACAGATAAAGACGGTTCACATGTTCATTTGGGAGTTGAACTTTTGAAAAAAAACGGTATGCCTCAATCAGTTATAGATTGTGTTGCATCACATCATGAGGATATCCCATTTCCTTCTATGGAAGCAGTAATTGTATATGTAGCTGATGCTATTTCCGGTTCCAGGCCGGGAGCAAGATATGAGGATATAGAAGAATATGTGAAGAGATTAACTACACTTGAAGATATAGCCAAATCATTTGATGGTATAGAGAAAGCATATGCACTTCAAGCAGGCAGAGAGCTTCGGGTGATAGTAGACCCGGGAAAATTGGACGACGCACAGGCAGTGATTACAGCCGATAAAATGGCTAAAGAAATAGAGAAAAAATTCCCTACATTTCCCGGGCAGATCAAAATCACTTTAATTAGAGAATTAAGAGTTATTCAGACAGTACATTGACCGGTTCCTATTTTTCTTTCAAATAGCATCAGAATAGGATAAAACTACAACAATTTTTGAATTGGGGCTTGACATCAGTAAAAAAATCCACTAAAGTTTCATTTGGATTAATCTAATAAGCTAAATTAGAAAACCTCTGCCCTCCCGCTTGGCGGGATAAAAAAGGAGGTGAAAAGTAAATGACAAAAGCAGATTTGGTAGTATTTGTTGCGAAAAAAGCTAATCTTACAGCCAAAGCAGCCAAAGAATCAGTAAATGCAGTATTTGGATCTATCAGTGATTCCCTCAAAAAAGGAGAAAAAGTAGTAGTTACCGGATTTGGTACATTTATGGTCCGTAATCGAGCAGCCAGAAAAGGAAGAAATCCACAAACTGGTGCGCCTATCAGTATTCCAGCCAGAAAAACTCCTGGATTTACAGCAGGAAAAGCTCTGAAAAAAGTAGTTCGCTAAATAAAACTTATTATAAGTAAGAAGAACTCTCAAAAATAATCAGAGAGTTCTTCTGTTTTGAATGTTATACTATTACCCACGTGATTACAATTTCTGTTTCACATCTCAAAAAATATTTTACAGTTTTTAAAAAATCCCCCGGTCTTATACCCTCCATAAAGTCGATATTTAATCGCCCGACTCAGATCGTGAAGGCAGTTGACGATGTTTCGTTTAAAATATCTCAAGGAGAACTGGTGGGTTTTATCGGTCCAAATGGAGCAGGGAAAACTACTACGTTAAAATGTTTATCGGGTTTACTATATTCATCAACAAAGGAAATATCTGTTTTAGGATACAATCCATTTGAAAGAAAATCTGAATTTCTGAAAAAAATCAGTTTGGTGATGGGACAAAAAAATCAGCTCTGGTGGGATTTACCGGCGATGGAAACTTTTCGGCTTAACAAAGAAATTTATGATTTAGCTGATTTTCAGTACGAAAATGTTTTAGGTGAGCTTGTATCTATCCTTGAGGTTAAACATTTACTCACGACCCCCGTACGTCAATTATCCTTGGGACAAAGGATGAAGATGGAGCTTATTGCAGCTCTTATCCATACCCCAAGGGTACTCTTTCTGGATGAACCGACCATTGGTCTGGATGTAGTGATGCAGAAAAAAATACGCGAATTTATTTCCGAATATAACAGGAAATTCAATTCAACAATCATTCTTACCAGTCATTATATGTCTGATGTGAAGCAGTTGTGCAAAAGAGTAATCATCATAGACCATGGACATATCATCTATGATGGAAGGCTACAAAAATTGGTGGAGAAATATGCTGATTTTAAGATTATCACTGCCGATTTTGGGAAAAATAAAATTGATAAGGAAAAATTAACCGGGCTCGCAACCATCACTTATTTTGATACTCAAAAAGTGTCTTTATCTGTCCCCAGAGAAAAAACTAAACAGGTAGCAACTATTCTTCTAAATAAATTTCCCATTGAGGATCTGACTATTGAGGAGCCGGAGATTGAGGAAGTAATAAGAATAGTTTTTGCTAAAAAACGAGTATGATCAAGTATATTTTGATTGCCTCAAACTCTCTACAGGAATTTTTAGCGTACAGGCTGAATTTTTTCTTATGGCGGTTGCGAGTAATTATCTCGGTACTTATAAGTTTTTTTCTATGGCAGACTATCTATGCGGGACGCAGTCAAGTTTTTGGTTATGATAAGGATCAAATGTTAACCTATATAATTCTTATAACATTTCTGAATGGTTTGGTATTATCCACTCAAACTTTCCGGATTGCAGATGAGATAAATACAGGGACAATCAGTAATTTTCTGATAAGACCTATGAATTATTTCGGTTTTATAGCTGCACGGGATATTGCAGATAAGACACTTAATACTGTTTTTTCTATTTTCGAAATGGTAATGCTTGTGATTTTATTGAAACCCCCGATATTTTTGCAAACCTCAATCTATTGGTTATCATTATTTTTTATAAGCTCAATTCTTGCCGCGGTACTATTTTTTGGGATAGGAAGCATTCTTTCTCTAATCGGATTTTGGTCCAGAGAAACTTGGGCTCCGAGATTTGTTTTTTTTATTTTAGTCACTTTTTTGGCGGGGACTTATTTCCCTTTGGATATATTTCCCAGGCCCATTTTTGATTTGTTAGCGCTTCTTCCTTTTGCCTATCTCGTTTTTTTCCCTCTGAAAATCTATCTGGGGAATATGTCTAACGATCATCTATTGGGCGGCTTTCTTATTATGTTTATTTGGATATTTATAGTCTTTGTTGCGCTTCAATTTATCTGGAAAAAGGGACTGCGGAAATACACTTCTGAAGGAAGATAAGCTATGCGAAAATATTTTCATGTCTGGTGGCATTTCACATCTGCCTCGTTTCAGATATTTTTTACCTCAAGGATTGGAGCAATTCTTTTTCTTTTGGGAAAAGTTTTAAGATTTGTTTTCTTTATATCTTTTTTGATAATTTTGGTTTCCAAAACCCGCGTAATGGCCGGATATAGTATATGGCACATACTGTTGTTTTTTCTGACTTTCAATTTAATTGAATCTGTCACTCAGATGTTGTTTCGTGAGGTATACCGTTTCCGTCAACAGATAGTCAGTGGCAATTTCGATTTAGTTTTGGTAAAACCGTTGAGCCCTCTTTTCCGATCACTTTTTGGCTGGACGGATCTTTTGGATTTCGTGACTTTGCTGCCTTTTATTGTTTTTCTAATTTTTGTATCATTTCATATCCCGGATATTTCCGGACCAGGAATAATTTATTACTTTATACTTATTATTAACGCTCTATGGATAGCTGCATCATTTCATATTATGGTTTTGGCCTTGGCAATTCTGACTACAGAAATAGATCACGCAATCATGATTTACAGAGATATTACCTCGATGGGAAAATTTCCTGTGGATATATATAGCGAGCCGCTGCGTTCTCTGGTCACCTTTGCCATACCTGTAGGAATTATGATGACTTTTCCGGTAAAAGCTTTGCTGGGAATTATAAATATATCCGCAGTATTTCTTGCATTGAGTATTGGTCTAATATTTTTTATTTTAAGTATTTTCCTTTGGAGGTATGCGCTGATAAAATATACTTCTGCGTCGAGCTAAATTCGTATTAAGTATTTAGTATTAAGTATTACGTATTTCTTATAATTTTTTTATACCTGATACCTAATACGTGATACGTAATACGAACTTGGAAATAAATAAAACTATGATAAAACCGAGAACTTTAATAATCAATAAAACCGTTGTAATTGGGATATCCAGTGGTATAGCTGCATATAAAATCATTGATTTGATAAAAATCCTAAAAGGGAAAAATATCACTGTGGAAATTATCATAACTTCTGCAGCTGTAAAGATGTTTGGGGTAGAAATGTTTGAAAAAGCAGTAGGGAAAAAAGTATATTCAGATCTCATCCCGCAGGATTTTGATTATCGGCAAGTTTTAAAAAATAGGGAAGTGGAACATATAAAACTGGCTGATAGCGCTTCACTTCTCGTAATTGCACCTGCAACGGCAAATATCATCGGAAAACTGGCACATGGTCTGGCAGATGATTTTCTAACTACTACGGTCTTAGCAGCCACCGCACCAATACTTATCTGTCCTTCTATGAATGTAAATATGTGGAGAAACCCAATATTGCAGGATAATTTAGATAAATTAAGTAAATTGGGATATTTGATTATGCAACCTGATAGTGGACAACTTGCATGTGGATATAAAGGGGTGGGGAGATTAGCGGAACCGGAAAAAATCGCTGATGAAATTCTAGGTTTACTTTCCAATCGGGAAAAACTAAAGGATACAAAAATTATAGTTACTGCCGGCGGAACATCCGAACCGATTGATGCCGTCAGAACTATTACAAATCGCGCCTCCGGTAAAATGGGATTAGCTTTAGCAGAAGAATGTCATCAACAGGGAGCGGAAGTTTTACTGATAAGATCAAATACAGCAGTTTCCTCAAGATTTAATATTAAAGAAGAAACCTTTGAAACAGCCAAAGATTTGGAAAATCTTATAAAAAAACACATTAAAAGTTATGATGTTTTATTTCATACCGCAGCGGTGTCTGATTTTATTCCGGAAAAATATATCGATGGCAAATTAGACAGTAAAAAACCATTAAATCTAATTCTTAAACCGGCAGCCAAAATTATTCATCAGATAAAAACCTGGAATCCGAAAATTAAACTCATTGGATTTAAAGCTGTATATAAAGAAAAGGAAGAGAATCTGATAAAAATAGGAATAAAAAAATTAAAGGAAAGCAATTCAGATTTTGTCATAGTCAATGATGTAGGGAGAGAAGGGGTAGGATTTGGAGTTGATACCAATGAGGTGTATATAATTTCCCAAAAAGGTTTTCTAGCTAAAATATCAAAAAATACTAAGACAGAGGTTGCAAAAAAAATCATAGATGCAATATTTATCTAATTTCTTTGCAAAATATTGGTATTATTGTTATTATTATTAATAATCATGCTTGAATTACTATTAGCAGGAGCGTTTGGGGGATTGGTAAGGGGAATAGTTGGGTATCTTAAATATCAGTTTGCCTATAGAAGAGTAAAATTGAACCCCCTTTATTTATTGGTGATGGTAGGTTTATCAGCAGTGGTAGGCGCTGCAGCTTCTTGGGTAGTGAGTGAATCTGGTTTAGAGATACCGGGAATAACCAAATTAAATCCAGCGATTGCTTTTATAGTTGGATATGCTGGTGGAGATTTTATCGAAAACCTTTATAAAATCCTTATCGGCAAAATCACTTTATATCCTCTTGGTAAGAAATAAAACACTCTTCATACCTTCATCTCTCTACCAATTTCATAGTATAAAGGTATATGTTATAGTAGGCGCAATGGCGCTTTTGTTGCCAGAACTGGCATGGACGGTAGTTGGCCTTTGCTACAAGATAAACGAAGAAGGCGGGTCGTATTTATCCGACGAGGATTATATCGAATCGGTAAAATACGAGTTAAACGAGAGGCAGCTTCATTTCCGACAGAATGAAGTCATTAAAGTGGATTTCCATTCTCGAAGGATCAAACTTAGAAGAGTAATAAACCCGAATTTTAACTACCAAATTGAAAATTTTGTGTAAAGAGAGAATAATTAAATCAAAAGGATGCAAGAAACTTTAAATTCGTTAATACTTATTAAAAGTTTCTAGCAAAGGGGGTGAGGACGATGAACATAAAAATAGGCAAAATTACCCATTATTATGATAAGATCGGCGTAGCCGTGGTGAAAGTGGCTAAAACCATAAAAATTGGAGATAAGATAAAAATTTCAGGACATGACCAGGAATTTACTCAGGATGTTGACTCTTTACAGATGGAAAATAAACCGATAAAAAGTGCCAAACCCAAAAGTTCTGTCGGACTGAAAGTAAGCAAACCTGTAAAAGATAATGATGAAGTTTATAAAATAGGATAATAATTCCCCGATAATTTTGGTAAAATACACAAAGCATATGGCTCAAAGTTACTTTATCCAAACCTTTGGTTGTGCCCAGAATGTATCGGACTCCGAGAGAATTGCTGCGATGTTGGAAGCGCGCGGGATGGTAGCGGCAGAAAATATTGATAATGCACATCATGTAATCATAAATACCTGTATGATCCGGGAAATGGCGGAAAATAGGGTTTATGGGGCAGTATATAACCTGACGCAGAAAAAATTGAAAACAGGATTGCCCCAAAAAATTGTCGTGACAGGATGCATGGTGGGTATGGCAGCCAGAGATAAAAGTGGAAAGTTTCTAAAGTTAATAAAGTCCAGGATGCCCAATGTAGATGAGTTTTTACCAATCGAAGAGGTAGGCTTTGATCATGCGCCGATAAGGACTGATACGCAAAATGCCTGGGTACCCATAAGCAACGGTTGTAATAATTTCTGCACCTTTTGTGTAGTGCCATTTACTCGTGGTCGAGAGATAAGCAGGCCTTATGAGGAGATATTACATGAATGTTATGCGCTAGCGAAAGAAGGATACAAAAAAATTACGCTTCTGGGGATGAATGTAAATTCATATGGGGCAGATTTGGTGGCAGGAGCGGAAAATATACATGTACTAAGAGATATTGAGAAGACCTATTTTGAAAAGCCAAAAATGGGGTCAGATCTTCAAGGAATTAAAGGTCTGACCCCAACTCAAATGGGATATAAACTTCCTAACGGCAATATTGTTCAACCAATATTTGTCAAACATCTCAATCGTCTCCGAATTCCTACTCTTTTTCCATACTTACTGGAAGATATCAGTAAAATAGAGGGACTTGAAAGGATAGATTTTATATCCAGTAACCCTTGGGATTTTTCGGATAAACTGATAGATGTAATCGCAAAGAATCCTAAAATTACCAGATCTATCCATTTACCGGTACAGTCCGGAAGTAATAGTGTCCTTAAACGGATGAATAGATGGTATACAAGAGAACAATATTTAGAATTAGTTGAAAAGTTAAAAAGGAAAATTTCCGCCAAAGGCGGATCCGCCTCGGGCGGAAAAAATTTGAGGATAAGTACGGAT
>OBEQ010777627.1_pt1 | contig 15835 bp, 16 predicted proteins | sample 1670901 | NCBI WGS metagenome assembly OBEQ01 (sample SAMEA104232315, study PRJEB22302) | groundwater metagenome | biome: forest; feature: aquifer; material: groundwater | place: USA | collected 2011-08-07 | depth 5.4 m | reverse complement strand
TAAAAATCCAAAAACAAGTTACAGAGAGTTTGCTTCCTGTTTTTGAATCCGGACACTTAAGAGAAAAACCGATCGTTGTAAATGATCCAAGAACTAGCCAAGTAGTGTATCTGCCTCCTGATGTAAAAGACGTAAAACCACTTATGAAAGATTTAATTGAGTTTACAAACAGTAATAAAAATATGATTGATCCATTTATTGTAGCTGAAATATTCCATAAGCAAATGGTTATAATTCATCCGTTTATGGACGGCAATGGGCGAGCTACCCGTCTTGCTACAAAAGTTTTACTTGCTGAAATGGGACTAAATACCTTTAATCTCTTCAGTTTTGAAAATTATTACAATAAAAATGTTACAAAATATTTTCAAACTATAGGTGAATTTGGTAATTATTATGATGTAATCGGCAAGATAGATTTTACGCTATGGCTTGAATATTTTACTGAAGGTATTATTGACGAATTGCTTCGTGTGCAAAAACTTCTTTCCATTGTTGTAATTAGTCCACAAACACAACTACAGTCATACCACGAAAAAATATTGGAATTTATAAAAGAAAAAGGATTTATTGCAAACCGTGACTATGCAAAGCTTACTGGTCGGGCAAAAGCAACCCGAGCTTTAGATTTTCAAAAATTGATAGAAATGGGTTTAATTGAGAGAAAAGCCAAAGGAAAAGCAACTTATTACATATTAAAAGATAAATAAACTCACTTATTATTCTGAAAATCCCTAATTTTGACCGTCTTGCCCTTTGAGGAAACCACAACTTTTTGACCCTTGCGCCAGCCTAATCTCTCCAACATTTCTTTTGGTCCATACACTCCATACACCCCCAGGGTGTACTTATATTGACACCCCAATAATTGATTATTGCTTCAATGATTTAAATCATTGAAGCAAGGTTTACATATCTTGTCTTGATGACATCCTTCCCGCTCTCAAGAGCGGGGTTTCCCTCCAAAGGAGAATGACATATCAGCGTTCAATTCATCTCCGCAGTAAACTGCGGAGTGTTCTTGAATACTGTTATAAATTTTAGAACGTACGCACACACCTTTAAGGTGTGAAGCTAAACTCTACCTACTACTACTACTCCTGTGTTAAAATAAACCTCTGAGGACTAAAGTCCTCGGTTTCTCTTTCGGAGAAAACGGTTTGTTCACTGCTCCGCTTCATCCCCGATTAAATCGGGGTTTTCGCGAAGTTTGAATAAACCAAGTGAACGAGAAAACCCAATGAAACACATACTCTTCGTGGTTGTTCATATAATAAGTGCGATATACGGCTTGTTAGTAGCAGTGCTCTATGGCATGGGTCTATATGGATATATCTTCTTGCAGAATCGAGAATATCAACTTATTCAATTATTAACGCCGTTCATATTTGGTCTTATATTAATTACACCCTATGAATTTATACGAACCATCAGGCTTTTACGCGCGTACTTCTTAGTTTTATTAATTCTGACGGTTGGAATTTCTATACCGACTGCACTTGGTACCGGAGCTATTTTCATGATTATTTTATTGTTTATTAATGTTTGGGGGTGTTTTAGGACATATAAGAAGCGTGTCAATTTAGAAAGCCAAAAGACTAAAACCTAATTTTTAAAATCCTTGATTTTAACAGTCTTGCCCTTTGAGGAAACCACAACTTTTTGACCCTTGCGCCAGCCTAATCTCTCCAACATTTCTTTTGGCAAAGAAACAACTCCCGAATACTTACCAAGACTGATAATTTTCCGAACACTCATGATATATACTTAGTATATATCAAGTATATACTATTAGATATATGACTCAAGAAAACGACTCAACACACAAGATCTCAAAATACAACCGCAGAAAAAGACTTGAGGCAGAAAAAGGCGCAATGGTTTATAATCCTGCGCTTCCCTATATTGACCGTACGCTCAAACGCAAACAAAGAGAGAAAAGAAGGGCAGAAATAATTCAAAAAGCACTCAAAAAATTCAAATAGCCTACTTCAAGATGAACCTTTTGAAGATTAGGGCTAAAACTAAACCCGCGGCAAGGAAACTTACCGAGGTAACAATATCTTCTGTTTTTTGAACGTTCCTTTGCTGTTCCAAAGATGCTTGGCATTTTTCCATTCTGCTTTTTAATTCTTCGTCTGACAACTGTGCGACATTTTCGTCTTTAGAAACTGCTATTGGCCGAGCAAGCTCCATTTCGCACTTAGTTTCCTCGTAAGACTGCAGGGGGTATTTGTCAAAAACAACGATACGGGAAGCTGTTAAAACACCCTTGGTGAAACCAACAATTAAGAGGGCTACGCCAACTACAAACAAAATGTTTGTAAAAATCATTTTAATAGTTTCAGATTTCATATGTATATTATAGCAAATAGACAGCACAAAGATTTAGACCAAAGGTCTCAAACTCTCAGTACTCTTTTGTTGAGTATAAAAGAGAAGGTGTCAAGCTATTCCACCTGGAGGGTGGTAACCACTGCTAGCCATAATTCTGTTATAATTCTGTAGCAAAGCGAAAAATATTATACGTAGTATAATCCAAGTATGGATGTATACTTTAAGAAAGAAATAATTTATTCTTTTGCCGGACAAAAATTTAACTTTGCCGTAGCTACTACGTTATTTTCGACTTTTGACATTGATCATGGTACTGATATATTAATCCGTGCCATTATTACCAATAATCCCAAAAGTATATTAGACATTGGTTGCGGATATGGACCTCTGGGAATAATTTTAGCGAAGAATAATCCACAAGCAGAAGTTATTATGGTTGATAGAGATCTTCTGGCTGTGCGTTACACAAAATATAATATTGTAAAAAACAATGTCACTAATGCAATTGCTTTAGGTGGTTTGGGAGTAGAAGCAGTAAAAGACAGAACATTTGATTTAATAGTTTCTAATATTCCAGCTAAAATTGGTGATGAGGCTATTACTCAAGAATTTATTTTAGATGCGTATAAACTTCTTAATCCTGGTGGTGAATATTGGATTGTTGTTGTGAGTGCTTTGAATCGGCTCATCCCTCAAGTTGGTAAAGAACATCATCTACATATGGAGTATGTAAGAAAAAGAAAAGGTCACACAGTATATAAAATAAATAGACCTGTTAATTAATATTTGAGTAAAAGTTCCTACGCAGTCTCAAAAGTCTTAGGTAGCGAACCTGCCGGCAGGCAGGGCTGTTCCGCTTGAAAGGTGGAAATTACCATAGCTGCAGGAACTAAAAAAGTTGAAGGGCAGGTGTCAAGCTATTCCACCTGGAGGGTGGTAACCAATTTACCACAGTGAAGAATTGTTAAAGCAAACCTTGTCGCTTCTTGTTGGGAAAAAGCTAAATATATATCCATTTACTGAATTTGAATTTCTAAGAGATGTATTTACTCCTGAAATTAGAGTTCTAAAAGAACAATTTTTAGCATCTACCACCTTTGGTCATATTAAGGAAGAAATGCATCTTAAAGTTTTTCCCCAGTTATTCGCTAATGCATTATTGCTTTCCAAAATCTTTGCACAGCAAAACACCGGTAAAAGTACTGGAAATAATAAAGGTATAAGTTTCGTAGATTTATTATTGGCGTCACTTCTTATGTTTTTGAAAGATAGAGCCATACTTATAACTGGAAACAAAAAGGACTTTCCTTCTTGTGTGTTCGATATAGTAGCGGTTTTAAATTTTGAGGCGGAAGATGGGTATGTGAGAGCTATAAGCGTCGTTAAATTCAATCAAGCTAAGTTTGATAAATGCTATGAGAGCTTAGAAAAACTAGATAAAAAGAATAAGGAAGTCTAAAAAGTTCAAAATAACATTCAGATATATAGTGTTGTAACACCAAAGAGTATATTCCACTCCCTATATGGATTAGGCCGTGCCTCGTACCGAATGCTATGAGTTCTACTAAACAATCCCCTGGGATTTTTTTCTTTTTGCCTCCGCCTGGTCAAGTATGACCTTTCTTATGCGGATACTTTGCGGGGTAACTTCAACTAACTCGTCGTCCGCAATATACTCAAGCGCGTCCTCAAGTCCCATTGTTGTTGGAGTCCTCAAATATCTTGTGACTCCATCACCCTTTGAGCGCATATTTGACAAGTGTTTTTCTTTACAGACATTTATATCCATATCTTCTTCCCGAGAATTTTTCCCAACAACCTGGCCTTTGTACACACTAACACCGGCCCCAAAAAAGAGAGCGCCCCTGTCTTGCACATTAGTAAGCCCGTATATATTTGTAGTTCCGCCCTCGGAAGCAACAAGGGATCCCTGTTCTCTTTTGTATAAATATCCGTTATCTTTTGCATATCTGTCAAACAATGTGTTCATAATGCCCATTCCCCTGGTATCAGCAACAAATTCGCTTCTGTAGCCAAAAAGGGCTTTTGTTGAAATAATAAACTCCATAGACGTTGTGCCATTTTCAGTTTTCATATCCTGAAGTTCCCCGCGCCGGACTCCCAGTTTCTGCATAACTACTCCGCTGTAAATTTCAGGCACTTCAATAAAAACTTTCTCAAAGGGTGTTACTTTTTGTCCGTCTATTTCTTTATCAATAACCTGCGGTTTTGCAACCGAAAACTCATACCCTTCGCGCCGCATTCTCTCAAGTAAAATTGCCAAATGGAGTTCGCCGCGGCCTGATACTATCCATCCGTCCGGCCCGTCTTCAACATGCAAAGCCATATCTGTTTCAAGTTCTTTATAAAGCCTGTCTTTTATAAACCACAACGTTTTAAATTTGCCCTCTTTCCCGGAAAACGGAGAAGTGTTCACTGAAATTGTAACTCTGATTGTCGGCTCTTCTATTGCTAAGCGAGGCAATGCGACGGGAGCCATTACATCAGAAATAGTCTCGCCTATTTTGGGGTTTAGTATTCCTGCAAGTGCCACAATGTCTCCGGCTTCCGCCTCCGGAACTTCTACTTTATCCAATCCTTCAAAAGTCATGAGCGACGTAACTTGAAATTTATTAACAGCGTCTTGTGTCATCTGGGCAATCTCCTGTCCATTTTTTATTTTTCCGTTATATATCCGTCCTATTGCAATCTTGCCGCGATGTTCATCTGTTAAAAGAGAAGTTATAAGAATTTGTAGCGTGCCGAGAGAGTCCCCGCCAGGGCTTGGGATTTTGTCCAAAATCATTTGGAAGACAGGAGTAATATCAGTCATACTAGAGAGGTCATCAGTCAAACCTGCCTTTCCCTCTTTTGCCGACGCATAAATAATTGGAAAATCTGCCGACTCCTCGTCTGCTCCCAACTCAAAAAATAAGTCAAGAGTTTTATCAAGAACCCAATTAGCACGCGCGTCCGGCACGTCAATTTTATTGACAACAACAATGATTTTTAACTTCATCTCAAGTGCTTTTTTAAGAACAAAGCGTGTTTGGGGCATGGGGCCTTCTTTCGCATCAATAAGGAGAAGACATCCATCAGCCATTTTTAATACCCGCTCAACTTCTCCTCCAAAATCAGCATGCCCCGGAGTATCTATAATATTAATTTTCGTACCATTCCATATAACTGATGCGTTTTTCGAAAAGATAGTAATTCCCCGCTCTTGCTCAAGTTCATTGCTATCCATGATGAATTCCACTGCCGAATCTTTGTGTAATTTGGTTTTTGATTGCTTCAAAAGCGCATCAACGAGGGTTGTTTTCCCATGGTCAACATGGGCAATAATGGCAACATTACGAATTGGTGTACTCATATTAGGGTAACAAAAAGACCGCTTTTGCGGTTCCTATGTATTATACCACTTTGAACTACTTGACAAAAGGGTGTCATAACTGTTTGAGTAGAGGTAGAGGTATTTTGAAAGGAGGTGAGAAGAACATTAAAATGAAAGGTTACGAACAATACGCCTGGTGGCTCGTGCTCATTGGTGCCATAAACTGGGGTCTTGTTGGCCTAGGTTATTGGTTGGGTGGTGCAAATTGGAATATAGTGCACATGATTTTGGGCACTTGGCCAGTGGTAGAAAATGTTGTCTACCTTTTGGTTGGTCTTTCCGGTCTTTGGCTCCTTTGGGGCAAGATGGGGAAATAAGCTAGTGAGTAGAAAGTCAATTATTTGTGTTTGCTCTTTGAGGATTTAATATCCTGAAGTATTTCTTTTTTCATTTTTTCCATCTCATCTTTGATGTGCTCTTCAACGCTCTTTTCAATTTTTGCGTCCAGCCAAGCAAGCAGTTTTTCATCATAGGGCGCTTTGTGGAAACGGTCTAAAAACTCTGCGTGATGAGCTCGTGGAAGATGTGTCAACAGCCTATCCATAACCCTGTGATGAACCATCTCTTCAATTAAATGCTCTAATTCCTGTTTTTCATCATGTTCAATTTCAAGCTTATCAAGCTCAATTTCTATTTCTTCCAAGTGGATGTGGACGTCATAAAAAATTTTACTCATGTTTTCCTAAAATTTTTTGACTCCGCTTCGCGGCTATAAAATATCTTACTCATATTGGTTCGTATAATTGCCTCACACCAGTAAGCGATACCGGCAGCTTGACATCGCTTAGTCTACTATACTCTACCGGGCCAAGAAGGATTTTGTTTTCCGGATCGTCAACAAAATAGAGAAGCACTCTGCCTTTTCTGTATTTTGGTCCGCCAAGAGCGTTCATAACCTCCGGACTTCCGCCAAATTGCTTGCCGGTCCAGGAAGCAGGTCCTGCGTCTCCAATGACTGCCACAACCGCATTTCCGTTGTCGGCATTTACCATAATTATCTTACGCCATTTATACCAGTCACGAAGATACTTAAAGCGTTTATTCCAGTCAGGAAGATACAATGTCTGAACAGCAACATAATATTTCTCCCTCGCAACCGCATCCGAAGTCAGTTTTCCATCATCCGTAAACCAACGCCAAGCGCCCAAACCCGGTGCCATGCCCGCACCCTGAAATTCGTCATGCTTAGCTAAAGTGTCGCCCGGAAAGCGTTGCAAGTGCTGTTCATAACCGGTATACCCATAAACAGTGTTTAAGTGCTCACCTTCAAGGTTACTAACTGCCGGAACATTTGTACTTTGGGTTATAAGCCTGCCTATTGCTTTTTCTTCCTCCGGCGTAATAAATGGCAAGACCCACCGGCCGGTAATTGGGGGCAGGATCTGACGAAGATTTTCAACCAACCAGCCTTGAGAATCGTCAAGCGACTTCTGTCTAGTGGTCGTTACCTCAAGCGCACGAATAATTGGCTCCGGCAGAGAAGTGGTCTGTGCCTGGACACTGGGCGCAGATAAAAGAAGCGCGCCACCAAGCGCTCCCGCGGTCAAAAGTTTTGCAGAGTGCTCGCGTACTCTTCCTAAATCAAGACCAACCGAATCAAAAAAAGTCTTGGCATGCGGATGGTGCTTGGCAAAATCCTGCTTGGCAGCAAAATTTCTTAACTTAAGTTTGTTGCGAAGTTGGGCAGTATCCATATTAACTTAATAGCTAACCACCGATCACTATCTTCTCTGCATCTTCAAGCCTGTACAAAACTTTATCCTGTCCTAAAATTACCATACTCTCATTAAGAGGCGGCGTTATTCTTGCCCCTGTTAGTGCCAGTCTGAGAGTCATATAAAAATCTCCCTTTTTAAATTCTTTTTCTTTTATTGCTTTTTCTAAAGCTTCACTTATTCCTTCCAGCGTCCATTTTTTAATCTTGTCCAGGTAGCTTAGTGCTGATGCGATGTGGACAGAAGCATGGGTGTTCTCAAATATCATTCGATCAATAACCGGTTCTTCCCAAAAAAATTTGAGCAAACCCTCTGCGTCCGATAATTTTACTATCCTCTCACGCATTAGGGGAACAACTTTCCTTAAAAGATCTAATGAAACATTAGCAGCAATCTTCTCATTTATCAGATGAGTAAGTTCTTCATCTTTTTTGCCACGAATGTAAATGCCATTTAGCCAGTCAAGTTTATTAGTGTCAAAAATAGGCCCTGCCCGCCTCACCCTTGAAAGGTCAAACTTATCTATAAACTCAGCAATGTCAAAAATTTCTTTCCCTTCAGGGTGCGACCATCCAAGAAGGCAAAGAAAATTAACTAGTGCTTCTGGTAGGTAACCCTGATCGCGAAACATCCGCAAATCTACAGGATCGCGTCTTTTGGAGAGCTTTTGATGTTGACTATTTCTTAAAGTTGGAAGATGGGCAAACTCTGGACGTTTTGCATCTAAACTATCATAAAGTACAAGCTGGCGCGGTGTATTTGAAATATGCTCTTCTCCGCGTATAACGTGGGTTATTTTCATATCAATATCATCAATAACCACTGCGAAATTATAAGTCGGGTATCCGTCAGACTTTACAATTACAAAGTCTGTTATTTCAGAAGCTGGAAATTCGACTTTTCCACGAACTAAATCGTTCCAAGACACATTTTGCCCGGGATTTTTAAACCGTATTGCTCCGCCATCCTCGTAGGCCAAGCCGTCTTTTACAAGTGCAGCTGCTTTATCTTTGTAAAGTTCCAAACGTTCTGATAGACGGTAGGGTGAATAAGTTCCGCCTTTATCAGGACCCTCATCCCAATCTATTCCCAGCCAAGACAATCCTGCATAAATAGCTTCTTCAGCTCCAACAATATTGCGTTTTACATCAGAATCTTCAAGTCTTAAGATAAACTCTCCGCCATTTTTGCGAGCAAAAGCAAAGTTAAAAAGTGCTGTATAAGCAGTACCTACATGCGCGAATCCTGTTGGAGAAGGGGCTATTCTTGTTCTTATTTTTTCTTTTTCCTTTACCATTCCATTTGATTCTATCACGAGGCGACATTATACTAAAGTTGTTACATATGACCTTAAACCAAACCGCCGAGCTTACCCGCAAAATTATCAGGTACGGAATATATTTTCTTGTCTTTCTTATTGTAGGAAGGATTTTGTGGAACATAGGCTACGGAATTTATATTAATCGCTTCCCGCCTCCACCGCCTCCTCCTAAAGTAGAGTTTGGCAAACTGCCGACGCTTGTCCTGCCAAAAGATAACAACATCCCCGGACTTTCATATTCTTTGGAAACACCAATCGGGGAACTGCCCAAACTGCCAACCATTGCAAAGGTTTACTTCATGCCCCAAAACACAGCTTCATTTTTAGCGCTTGAAGAAGCAACCCAAAACTCGCGCAAACTTGGATTTACAGGTTCGGTCACAAGCCTTTCTGAAACAATTTACCGGTTTGAACACAAAGAGCTCCCGGCAAATATAGAAATGAATATTATCAACCGCACCTTCTCTGTAAACTTTGACCTTTCCCAACTTCCAGAGATAATAAAAATACAGCCTCGGTCAACTGAAGACGCAATCTCCAGCGTACGATCGTTCCTGCGCACTGCAAATTTATTTACACCGGAGCTTGAGGAAGGCCGCCAAACAGTTGAATTTTTGAAAGCCCAGCCGCCTGACCTTGTATCTGCCATATCGCTTTCTGAGGCAAATTTTATCCGCGTTAATCTTTTCCGGAAAAATTATGATGATCTTCAAGTGTTTACACCCAACCCTAAGAAGGCGAATATCTGGTTTTTAGTTTCAGGAGACACATCCCGCGATCGCCAAATCATTGCCGGCGAATATCACTATTTCCCGGTTACCCAAGACAGAAGTTCAACTTATCCTATTAAAACACCGCAGCAAGCGTGGGATGAGCTAATTGCAGGCAAAGGCTCCGTTGCCCAACTGCCGCAGGACGGGAACAAAAAAATTGTCATCCGCCGGGTTTCTCTAGGGTTTTATGACCCGGGAGCACCCCAAGGTTTTATGCAGCCTATATTTATCTTTGAAGGCGACGCGGGTTTTGTGGCCTACGTCCCGGCAATTACAGCCGACTACTACGGCAGTAAATAATAGTAGTTGACAATAGTGTTACAATTCTCTCTTCCTTGAAGCCGCAAGATATGTCAAGCACACGCAGGACGCAAGTATTCGTGTAATTGCCGGACCCATTATAGTTGTTGATGAGCACGGCCAAAATGGTCTGCTTCAGTTAAAAGAAGAAGGTATTGTCGATAAATTGTACCACCGTCCTTCAAGAGACACCATTCGTCATTTTAGAGTGGTAGAAACCGATCAAGGATATCGTTTCCATATGGAACTCCCTCATGATGCCCTTCAACTTGCTCAAGAAAGGTTGGTAGTGAATACTACACAATTGTCGTCTGGGGAAGTCCAAGATTTTGCAATTGCTTGTATCCAAATGTTTGACAGTTTTGCTAAAACTATAGAATCACCAAATTCGTGGGAAGAAGAAGGAAAACTATTACCGCTTGTAGCCACCGAAGAGGGATTGAGACAAATTATTGAGGAGGCAAAGACAAAAAGACTGTACTTTAACGGTGTACTACCAAGTACACTTCTCAAGTTCTCTAGTGCAGCGCAATTCCTACGCCCCGCCCCTCGATAAACTACATTACAGCCGACTACTACGGAAACAATAAATAATCCCCACTAAGCCACAAATGATATAATCCGAACATGGAAAGACTAAAAGCAGTTATTTTTGACTTGGAGGGTGTCATTGTTGACAGCGAACCCGTGTGGACAAAAGCTGATTTAATCTTCCTTAAAAATCACGGAGTTAGTATAACCCTTGAAGAATACAATTCAAGTATAAAACACCTTTTGATGGGATTAGTACTCCGTGATGGAGTTGCACTCATGAAAAAACAGTATGGGTTTAATGACGATCCGCTTAAACTCGCGGAAGAACGAAGAAGTATTGTAAAAAGTCTGTTTGGTGAGGACGTTGGATTTATTCCTGGATTTGTAGATTTCCATATGAGAATAGCAGATGCTTATCGTATCGCCATCGCCACTTCTCTGGAAAGATATTTTTTAACACCTCTGGATACGCGATTGGAGCTATCAAAACTCTTTAATGGTAATGTCTTCTCTGTAGAAGATATAGGTTTTATCTCTAAACCTGATCCTGCGATTTTTTTGCACGCTGCCAAGACGCTTCAAGTTAGCCCGCAAAATTGTCTTGTAATAGAAGACGCGCCAAACGGCATAGAGGCAGCAAAAAGGGCGGGAATGAAATGTCTTGCCATAACGACAAGTTCCCCACGAGAGAGATTGACAAAAGCGGACTTAGTCATTTCTTCTTATGAGGAAATCGATTTGGGAAAAATGTAGATACCTTCCTCGCCACGGTCGGCGTGTAGTTTATTATCAAGCGCGGTTTCTAAAGGCACTTGAAAGTTTCTCCCAGACTGACATATTTCCAAAGTGGTGTCTTCGAGTTGTGTACACAACAACTTTATCACCTTCCGCGGTTCGGGCTAGTCGTGCTACAAGCTGATTTTCGAGTTGAACGAGTGTTCGCCTAACAGTGGCCGGTGATAAATTAAGCTCGGCAACAATGGCATCAACCGTGCGGTATCTAAACTTAGGACTTTCCAACGACTGAATTACTGCGCTTGTAGTATCATTTGATAATTCACTTTCTTTTCGACCCATCAGTTATCACCTCCTCTACTGCCAAGTATAATTTGAAAAAACCCAGTTAATAAGAGCTTCTGTGTCGGTGAAGCGGTCTGTTGAATCAAGAACTGAAATTATGACGCGGTGGCCGTCGCGTTCAATAAGGGTCACTAAGGACTCTCCGGAAATGGCAGTTGACCCGGTTTTTACCCCCTGGACACCGTCTATCTTCCCAAGAAGTTTATTGGTACTTACCAGCTTATGTTTTATTCTGCCGTCTGCCGAGGTTACTGTGGCCTCTTGAGTCGCAACCACTTGGCTAAAAAGTGGATTTCTTAAAGCATCTGATGCCAAAAATGAAAGCTCTTTGGCAGTTGAGAAATGGAGATAAGCGTCAAAACCAGCCGGGTTAACAAAATGAGTACCGGTAAAACCCGCGTTCTGAGCAACCCTATTCATAGCAAGAATAAAGTTCTCGCGGCCGCCAGGATAATTTTGTGCCAAAACTTCTGCCGCGTCATTGCCTGATGAAACCAAAAGTCCGTACAAAAGAGAAAGAAAGGTTATTTTTTCACCTTCTATAAGCCCCATGTTTTGTCCGGGAACGGAAAGTTTGCCAACCGTTAAAACATCATCCGGTTGATAAGCCTCAAGAGCAACCATGGCGGTTGCCATTTTGGTTGTTGAGGCAGGAAGCATGGGTTCTTGACCCTTTTTATCCAGCAATACCTCACCTGTTGCCATATCAAAAGCGTATGCCGCTTTTGCAGAAATTTGGGGCATGGGCGCACTACTTACTAAAACTGGTCCGGAAGGGGTTGGCGCTTGGCTGCCCAAGATTTCCTCTTGACTCTGGGCACGCACAGACACCAGAGCCATTGTTCCCATGAGAACAACTGCGACTGCACCAAGTGGAAGAAGTTCAAGGATATTCTGGGCTAGGGTTTTTTTCATTTCTTCTCAATTACCTTAATCCCGAGCTCTGATAATTGTTCGGGTGGCACCTCAGAAGGAGCGTCCATAACTGATGTCTGGCCTGAAGCCGAGGTCGGGAATGCCATAAGTTCCCTGACTGACGGTTCCCCTAAAGCCGCCATTAAAAATCGGTCAATGCCGGGTGCTATCCCGCCGTGTGGAGGAACACCGTATTTGAAAGCTTCAAGCAAATGGCCGAATTTGCTCTCTATTTCCTCTTTTGTATGCCCTAAAATTGTAAAGATTTTTTTCTGAAGCTCAGGGTCTGTAATCCTTATTGAACCGCCACCGACTTCAAAACCATTGCAAACAAGGTCATGTTGCCAAGAACGGACCTTCATGGGGTCACTATCCAACAAGGGAATATCCTCATCTTTGGGCGCTGTGAATGGATGGTGGCTTGGGCTAATTTTCCTGTCGGCAGTCTTTTCAAAAAGAGGAAAATCCAAAACCCAGGCAAAAGCCAGAACATCGGGATCTTTCTCTTTTCGCAAGTCAAATTTGTCATCACCAAACTTTTCTTTTGCCTCTTGATAGGTAAAACGCGGGAACGGTTTTTCTAAAACCTTTTTGCCCAATACGCCTTCTGTAATTTCGGTAAATAACTGCTCTGTCAAATTTAATATTTCTTCCTGTGTTGCAAACGACATTTCCAAATCAAGCTGGGTAAACTCGCCGTATGCCCGGTCGCTTCTAGGATCTTCATCCCGAAAACAGCGGGCAATTTGAAAATAGCGTTCAAAGCCGGCAACCATCAAGAGCTGTTTATATTGCTGAGGCGATTGGGGAAGGGCATAAAAATTTCCGGGCTGAAGTCTTGACGGCACTAAAAAGTCACGGGCGCCTTCCGGAGTTGCTTTTGACAAAATTGGAGTCTCTATTTCTACAAAATCGCGTTCTGTTAAAAACTGGCGAATTTTTGAGACCACTTTATACCGAGTTCTGATATTACGGCTCAAGCGTGGACGGCGAAGATCCAAATATCTATATTTAAGTCTTGTCGCCTCCTCAATATCATAGCCGTCTGTGCCAATCGGAAACGGTAAATCAGCTGATTTTGCTAAAACCTTGATTTCGGAAACCTTTATTTCAACCGTGCCTGTTGGAATATTGGGGTTGACAAGTCTTTCCGGCCGCTCGGCTACAATTCCAGAAATTTCAACGACATCCTCCGGTCGAAGTTCACTTAACTCTTTTCCGCCAACCACTTGAACAATGCCTGTTCTATCTCTAAGATCAATAAAAACAAGTTTTCCGTGGTCACGCCGGGAATTTACCCAACCGGCAAGTTTTACTTCTTCACCTATTTTTTCTGGTGTATTGCGAACAAAAGTTCTTTCCATTAGATCTAATTGTACGACTTAATCCCTCTCAGTTTCAATTGTAGCTTAGAATGACCATTCCACTCGTCACGAGTTATCGAATAAACAACATCAAAAAGCTTGTCTGGTGTTATTTTCTTGTACCACTCACCCATCTTAAAACCAATTGCGTTAAATTGTGGACCTCCCTGACTGTCAGCAGATAGCGGTAGGCTGAGTACGAGTTTGAGATGTGTTTTATCCCTACCGACTAGACGAGCGTCTTTAGCCAACACTCCTTGTGTTTGAAATGTTGGTTCAGGATTACCGTAGCCAAAGGGAGCAAATTTGGCAAGTTCCTTGTAAAGTTCTTCTGATATGTCACCAAACGAAAGTTTACAGTCAACTCTGGTATTTTTTACAAGCACTTCGTCTTTTATTTCTTTTTCTGCTAATTTGGAAAGCCGCTTGGACAAAATCTCAAGATTTTTTGTCTTTATTGTAAAACCGGCTGCCATTGGATGACCGCCCGCATTTACCAATAATTTACCGCCAGACCGTCTTATAACTTCAATGATATTTACGCCCTGAACTGAGCGTGCAGAGCCTTTAGAAAATTCCTCGCCGTAAGAAACAACAATCGACGGTCTGTGATATTGGTCAACCAGCCGTCCTGCAACAATTCCTATTACTCCTTCTTCATAGGATTCGTGGTGAACAAAAATAAGTTTAGGTAAACTTCCGTTGGTCCAGCGAGGTGCAAAATTTTCATTAACATGGTTGACTGCATAATCGGTTTTTTCCTGCCTAAGTCTGTTTGTTCTCCCAAGTTTTCCTGCCAACTCTTGCGCCCGTACTTTATCTCGCGTACACAAAAGACGCAAAGAGTCCATTGCATGTTCCACCCTACCCATACTATTTAGGCGCGGTGCGAGAATAAAGCCTATGTGGAAAGTATCTATCTCTTTCTGATCAAGTGCCGCCTCTTGGCAAAGAGCGCGAATCCCGGAGCGAGTGGTTTTACGCAAGATTTCCAGACCATAAATTACAAACGAGCGATTAATACCAATAAGTGGCAACACGTCTGCGACTGTCCCAAGTGCAACCAATCCTAAATAATCGTCCAAATTTTGACTTTTTAGCGCTCGCACCAGCACCCACGCTACGCCACTTCCAGAAATCCTTTGCGTATGTACCACCGCACATGCCTTCGGTTTTGTCTTTCCCAGCTCATGATGGTCAACAATAATGACGTCTACCCCAAGCTCTTTTGCAAAATCAATTTTCTCGTGTGCCACAATTCCGTGGTCAACAGTAATAATAAGTCCAAGTTTTGAGTCTTCTTCTTTAAGCCGCTTAATGCTTTCAATATTTAGGCCATAACCTTCTGTAAAACGGCTCGGAATGTAAGGAAGCGTGTTGGCACCAAGTTTATGAAGCGTTTCCCATAAAATAGCGGTTGCACAAATTCCGTCAACATCATAATCACCATAAACAATAATCTTTTCTTTATTTTTGATTGCCTGTTTTATTCGCCTCACTGCTTTTTCTAATTCCTGCTTCCTAATTCCTAATTCCTGTATCTTAATTTTCTCAGGCCGCGGTGGATTAAAAAATTCTTTCTTTTGTTTTGCTGTTTTTATCCCGCGGTTTTTTAGGAGAGTTCCAATAATCTTGTCCATGCGCTACAATAATACCATGCAGACAAAACTCCCGCCTTACGTTGTAACCATCCTGGAGAAATTTGAGAAAGCAGGGTTTGAAATTTACATTGTTGGCGGGGCGGTACGCGACATTCTTTTGGATAGACGTGACTTTGACTGGGACTTTACGACCAATGCTCAACCGGAAGAAATTCTTAAAGTTTTTCCGGAAGGCTTTTACGACAACAAATTCGGAACAGTCGGAATCTCTCACGAAAGTTCTAAATTCCCCTATGAAATAACCACTTTCCGGCGCGAAGTCGGATATTCTGATAAACGTCACCCGGACAAAGTCCTCTGGGGAAAAACCCTTGAGGAAGATTTGGCAAGACGAGACTTCACTATAAATGCCATGGCTCTGACCACGAGTGGTCGCCTTATTGACCCCTTTAACGGCCAAGCTGATTTGCAAAACAAAATCATCCGCGCAGTTGGCGACCC
>OBEQ010333172.1_pt1 | contig 15836 bp, 8 predicted proteins | sample 1670901 | NCBI WGS metagenome assembly OBEQ01 (sample SAMEA104232315, study PRJEB22302) | groundwater metagenome | biome: forest; feature: aquifer; material: groundwater | place: USA | collected 2011-08-07 | depth 5.4 m | reverse complement strand
TCGCGAGCGCTCGATGAAGAGCGAAGTCGCCAACAAGCAAGGCGAGTACCGGATTCCGGATTTCGGCAAGCGGGGCCTTGAGCCGCGCTACAACGAGACGATCTGGCAGCCGCCCGAGCGCGTCTTCAACACGCCGACGACGCCTCAACAGCCCGCGCCACCGGCCGCCGTGCCAACTCCGCCCGCGTCGTGACAATGGCCCTGCCCCCGATCGACCAGCTCAAGGCGGTCATCGAACGCTCGGCGCCCGGCATCGCCGTCGAAGGCGCGAATCTCGTCGTGGACGCCGCGCACCTCCACGCGGTGTGTCGCCTCCTCAAGGAGTCGGCCGAGTATCAGATGGACTACCTCTCGAACGTCACGGCGGTCGACTACCCACCTGAGCGCATCGAGATGGTCTACCATCTGTACTCGATGGCGAAGAAGCACGGGCCGATCGGGCTGAAGGTGAAGTTGCCGCGGACCAATCCGGTCGTGGCCTCGTTGATGGCGATCTATCGCGGCGCCGAGTATCAGGAGCGCGAGGTGTGGGACCTGTTCGGCGTGAAGTTCGAGGGCCATCCCGACCTGCGCCGCATCCTCATGTGGGAAGGCTTCGAAGGCCACCCGATGCGCAAGGACTACGTCGTCGAGGATCAAGATCAACCGCTTGGACGCTGAGGTGATCGCCAGATTCAGCACCATGGCTGCCATTGGTCTCTTGATTTCCGGATGCGATCACCCATCACGTGACACAGGTAACGGAAAACCTCCAGGAACGCCTCGAGCAGAATTTGAGGTCGCCTACGATACCATTTGGAGCCTCGACAGAAATCACGATGGCAAGTACGAAGAATGGCGCTTCATCAAGGACGGCAAGGTCGTAAAGATTGAGCGAACGGCTTTTCCTGAAAAAAATGCGGTCGATGCAGTCGACTGGTGGGTGGTAACGCCGAAAGGTATTTCCTGGACCCCCGGGCAAGACGATGTTGGCTTTGATGTCAAATGGCTCTTCGGGCAATCCTATCTTCTTGGCGTTGACCTCAACCACGACGGCCGTCCAGACGCCTATCTGATCTCATGCGGTGAACATGCGCCGCTCCCTTCATCGCCATCAAGATGGATCTCTGCCGAAACAAGCGGTCTTGAATACCAGGGCCGGTTCTCGACGTGGTATTTCGATTATGCATGGCTAGCGCAGCTAGATGGAAGACAATTTGGTATGCGGAAATTTCACATGCGGCTTGGAGCGACTGACAGCGATGGCGACCGCCAGCCTGACAGGTGGGACATGCGGCTCGAGCATCTGCCGCACCTCGAATTCGTCGCGCTTCCCGCTCCTTCCAATAACGAGGGATACCGGCTTCTTGAAACGGTCACTCTGCCGAACGGCCGCAAGATCGATCTGCTGTGCTCGGTTCGAGAAGGTCAGAGCAGTGAGATCGTGCCACCCGATGCTCAAAGCCGGGAAGCGTTCCTCCGATTTATTAGCGAGGAGAATCCATTTGTCAAAACCCCTCAAGAGCTGCTGGCGGAATGCGAGCACAGCAGCGAGCCTGCCCCATAATGGCTGACGCTGCCCTCGACACGCAACTGCTGGAAATCAACCTCGGGCCACAGCATCCGTCGACACACGGCGTATTTCGGATGGAGGCGGTGCTCGACGGCGAAACGATCGTCAAGCTCAAGCCGGTCGTCGGCTATCTCCACCGAAATCACGAGCAGATCGGCGAGACGATCACCTACATCGCCTCGTTTCCCTTCACCGACCGGCTCGATTATTTCTCCGCGATGACCAACAACCTCGGCCTGGCCATGGCGATCGAAAAGCTCGCGGGCCTTGAGGTGACCGAGCGCGGCTGGTACATCCGCACAATCATGTCCGAGCTGACGCGCGTGGTGAACCACACGGCGGTCACGGGCTTTCTCTTGAACGACATGGGCGCGTTCGGCACGCCGCTGCTCTACGCGTTTCGCGAGCGCGAGAAAATCCTCGACCTCTTCGAGGCCGCCTCGGGCTCGCGCATGATGTGCAACTACGTGCGGCCCGGCGGCGTGCGCGAGGACTTGCCCGAGGGGTTTCTGGAGCGCGCGAAAGAGATCGTCGACGGCTACCCGCGCTTCCTCGATGAGTTCGAAACGCTGCTCACGAAGAACGAGATCATCCAGCAGCGCACGCAGCACGTCGGCGTGCTCCCGAAGGAGCTGGCGGTCAACGCGAGCATCACCGGGCCGCTGCTGCGCGCCTCGGGCGTCGACTACGACATCCGCAAGGTCGACGGCTACGGCATCTATCCGAAGTTTTCGTTCCGCGTGCCGCTGGGCAAAGTCGGCGACGTGTACGATCGCTACTACGTCCGCGTCCTGGAGATGCGCGAGAGCCTCAAGATCCTCGCCAAGGCGCTGGCCGACATCCCGGCCGGCCCGCACATCACTCCGAAGGGGGCGGCGTTGAACAAGGGCCCGCGGACGTTCCGCCCGCCGAAGGACGCGGACGCGTATGCGCGGATCGAAGCGCCCAAAGGCGAGCTCGGGTTTTATTTGGTCAGCGACGGCAGCGCGATTCCGTATCGCTATCACGTCCGCGCGCCAAGCTTCATCAATCTGACGGCGCTGGAGGACATGTGCCTCGGCCAGAAAGTCGCCGACGCGATCGTCATCCTTGGATCAATCGACATCGTGATGGGCGAAGTGGACCGTTGAAACGCATGACTCAGTGGACAGTAGACAGTGGGCAGTGGGCAGCCGCCGGAAGACGGCCTGCTCAACAATCTGTCTACTGTCTACTGTCTACCGTCAACTGAATCGGAACGAAACAGATGCTTGGATCCGGTGTCATCAAAGGAATGCTCCTGACGCTTCGAGAGTTTGTGGGTACCTACGCGTGGGGCCGGTGGCTGCTGCGGACGCTTGGCCGGCCGCAAGGCCACGGCCTGGTGACCGTCCAATATCCCGAGGTGAAGCGCCAGCCCGCCGAGCGGTTCCGCTACTTCCCGTTCCTTGTCTACGACGGCACGCCCGACAACCTGCGCTGCGTCTCGTGCAAGATCTGCGAGCAGGAATGCCCGCCGCAATGCATCTACATCGAGCAGGCCAAGGATGAGCAGGGCCGACCGCTGCGCGTCAACGGACGGCCTCTGCCCAAGACGTTCAACATCGACACGTCGATCTGCATGTCGTGCCGCATCTGCGTGGACGTCTGTCCCTTCGACGCGATCGAGATGGACAAGGACTACGAGCTGTCGTCGTACGACCGGTACGAGTCAATGACGCACGACAAGACGCGACTGCTCAAGAGCAACGAGTACTTCCAGAAGATCCGGCCGGTCGAAGCGTCGGTCGTCGATCAGCGCTTGGCGGCCAAGGCGAAGAAGCCCGCGCCGGCTCCGGCCGCGGCGGGCACCACGCCGGCCGCTCCGCCCGTGCCGGCATCGCCCGCGACGCAAGCCGCCGCCGACAAGGCCTCGACCATCGCGCCTGAAACCCCCTCGAAGCCCGCGCCGCCCATGGACAAACCGACGGAAACTTCTCCATGATGACGGACGCGTCGTCGTTCGTCGTTCTGGATTCGTCGTTCGTGCGTGTTGTCATTCAGTTCGGGCGACGTAGAGTTCGAACGACGAACGACGAACGACGAACGACGAACCCTCAACTCTCTACTCCGAATGCTTGATCAAATCCTCGTCAACGCGAAGCACTGGCTATTGCAGCTCATTGCCCCATTCTTGCCCGCGTGGGTGCTGATGCTCGTGTCCGCGATCGTCTCAATCGGCGTGATCGCGCTGGTCGCGCCGGCGATCATGATGTACCTCACGTGGTTTGAGCGGAAAGTGATCGCGCGGATGCAGAACCGCCCGGGACCCAACCGGGTGGGCGTCTATGGCCTGGCGCAGCCGCTGGCCGACGGCCTGAAGATGTTGAACAAGGAGGATATCGTCCCCCGCGGCGCGGACAAGCTGCTGCACTTTGTGGCGCCGGTCCTGGCCGTCATCCCCGCGATCCTGCTGTTCGCCGTCATGCCCTTCGGCCGCAACATGATCGCCGTGGACCTGAACGTCGGGCTGCTCTACGTCCTGGCCGTGTCTTCGGTCGGCTCCTACGCGATCTTCATGGGCGGTTGGGCCTCGCGCAGCAAGTTCTCATTGTTGGGCGCGATGCGCGCGGTCGCGCAGATCATCTCGTATGAAGTGCCGTCGGTGCTGTCGGTGGTCGCGATCATCATGGTGACTGGCACACTGTCGATGGTCGGCATCGTGCAGGCGCAGGCGAATCAATGGTTCGTCTTCACGCCGTGGGGCTTTGTCGGCGCGATCATCTTTTTCCTGAGCGGCGTCGCCGAGGTCAACCGCACGCCCTTTGACATGCCCGAAGGCGAGTCGGAAATCGTCGCGGGCTTTCACACCGAATACAGCGGCATGAAATTCGCCCTGTGGTACATGGCCGAATTCCTCGAGGCGTTCGCCATCAGCGCGTTCACCGTGACGTTGTTCTTCGGCGGCTGGCAGGGCCCGCCCGTGCCCGCGGCGATGATGTTCGCCGTGCTGGCGTTTCTCGTGGCCACCGCCGAAACCGTGGCGCGTCCGCTGCGCGTGCTGTTCGTGCTGATGATGTTCGGCGCGGCGGTCGGGACGTGGGGCGAATCGATTCCCTCGTGGGTGTGGTTCCTGACCAAGACGTACGCGTTTGTGTTTGTGCTGGTGTGGTTCCGCGGGACGTTCCCGCGTCTTCGCGCCGACCAGCTCATGGGCCTGGCCTGGAAAGGCTTTCTGCCGATGTCGCTGGTCAACATCCTTGCGGCCGGCCTATGGGTCGCGTTTCCCGGACTCGTCGGCACCCTCCTCAGCGCCATCATCCTCATCGCCAGCTTTTGGGCGCTGGTCCGCATCAACGCCCCCGCCTCGCTCGAAGTCCGCCAGTACGTCTTCGCCGAATAAGTCCGCCCTGAGCCCTCCAAAACCCATCATTCCTGCGTGTTGACGTTTGTGAAAATTTTTCTCGACAATATCGTCGCCCTCCTCTAGAATCGCCGCGGTAGGAAGCAGCGTTACGGAAGATCACGCAGGACGCTCAGATCCGCACTACCAGTACGGCTCGATCCTTACGCATGGCCGTCCTCGTTGTATTGACGTGGCTGGGCCTCTGCGCCTCCTCGACGCCTGGCGCCGCAGCGGACGAACCGCCTCCCCCACGCGATCCGGTGCTCGCCTACGTCGAGGTGCAGACCGCCAGACAATGGGTCGCGCACGGCGCCGTGACGTTCCTCGACGTCCGCGCCGCGGATGAATTCGCCGCCGGCCACCTGCCCGGCGCGATCAACATCCCGCACGACCAGGTCCAGACCCTCGCCGAGCAGCTGCCGCACGAGCAGCCCATCGTGGTCTACTGCATCCACTCGGCTCATCGCGCGCCGGATGCGGCCAAGCGGCTAAAGGCCCTCGGGTTCGGCAACGCCTACGTGCTCGAAGGCGGGATCGTCGCGTGGGAAGCCGGCGGGCAGACGATCCAAGCCAACGACCTCGCCGCCACGCCGACGATCTTGCCGATGACCAGTCGCTGCGCCGAGCTGGGCGCGACGACCGACCGCGTCAGGCAGTAGCATGCGCCGCGCGCGCGTCGGCTTCCTCGCCACGATCCTGGCCGCGGCCTTCGCGGCGGGTCCGGTCTTCGCGGCGGACACCACGCCGCCGTCCACGCCCTCAGTCACCGACGACGGCGCGTACACGACCTCAACGACCCAGCTGCATGCGACGTGGACCAGCAGCGATCCCGAGTCCGGGATCACGCAGTACCAGTATCAGATCCGCCAAGACTCGACCTCCGGCACGATCCTCGTCAATTTCACCTCCACCGGCACGACCACCTCGGTCACGCGCACCGGCCTGTCGCTGGTCTCGGGCAAGACCTACTACTTCAGCGTCAAATCCAAAAATGGCGCCGGCCTGTTTTCGGCCGTCGGCAATTCCAACGGCATCAAAGTCGACACCTCCGCCCCGGGGACGCCCGGCACGCCCACCGAAGGCGGCGCGACCGATCAGGACTTCGACGCCGACGGCAGCTACGCGATCGTCTGGACCGCGGCCAGCGACGCGGAGTCCGGCATCAGCGCCTACCAACTGCAGGAAAAGCTCGGCACGGCCGGCACGTGGACCACGCTGACCAGCAGCAACACCTCGCGCAGCGTCTCGGTCAGCGGCCGGATCAACGGCAACACGTACTTCTATCAAGTACGGGCGAAGAACGGGGCCGGGATCTGGGGCGCCTACTCGGCGACGTCGGATGGGATCACGATCGACACGAGCGCGCCGTCGGCCGTCACCGTCACCGACGACGGCGCCACCACGAGCTCGACCACACAGCTGCACGCGACCTGGACGGCGTCCAGCGATGCGCAGTCCGGCATTGCGGGCTACGACTATCAGATCCGCCGCGACTCCGCGACGGGCACGATCGTCCGCGATTGGACCTCGGCCGGCACCGCCACGCAAGTGACCGCCACCGGACTGACGCTGACGAACGGGGTGACGTACTTCATCGGCGTCCGCGCGCGCAATGGCGCCGGCGCCACCTCTACGGCCGCGTTCAGCGACGGCATCAAGGTGCAGACGACGACGGATACGACCCCGCCGACCGGCACGGTCGCGATCAACGGTGGAGCGGCGTCCACCACGTCGCCGAACGTCACGCTGACGCTGTCGGCGACCGATGACTCGGGCACGGTCTCGCAGATGCGCTTCTCCAACGACGGGATCACCTACAGCGCGGCGCAGGCCTATGCCGCCACCGCGGCCTGGACGTTGACCAGCGGCGACGGGACCAAGACGGTGTACGCGCAGTTTTCCGATCCGTCGGGCAACTGGTCCTCAGCAGCCACAGACACGATCCAGCTGACGAGCGCCTCGACGGGCGGCGCCTTCCAAGAGTCCGGTGGGCAGGTCGTGATGGAGGCCGAGCACTTCAGTCGCAAGACCGCGCTCGGCGGCAAGGACTGGATGGTGGAGTCCTCGCGCACCGGCTTTTCGGGGACCGGCTACACGACCGCGCTGCCCAACACCGGCATCAACGTGAACAGCGGCTATGTGGGCACGGTCGCTGAGTTGATCTTCGACGTCGACTTCGTGACGACCGGCACGTATTACGTGTGGCTGCGCGGCTTCGGGGGCACCACCAGCGATGATTCCGTCCACGCCGGCATCGACGGCACCGGACCCAGCAGCGCCGACCGGATCGGCTCATTCCCTGCGGCTTGGACCTGGTCGCGCTCCACGCTGGATGCCGTCTCGGCCACGCTTGGCGTGACGACGTCAGGCCGCCACACGATCCACCTCTGGATGCGCGAGGACGGATTCTCGGTCGACAAGATCCTCCTGCGGACCAATTCGTCCTCGACGGCGCCGACCGGCACCGGCCCGGCCGAAAGCCCGCGCGCGTCGACTGATGCGACCCCGCCGACGGGCACGGTGACGATCAACGGCGGCGCGGCCTACACGACCTCCGCGTCGGTCACCCTCACGCTCAGCGCCACGGACGACTCGGGCACCGTCAGCCAGATGCAGTGCTCGAACGATAACGTGACGTATTCCGCGGCTGAAGCCTACGCGATCAGCAAAACGTGGACGCTGACCGCGGGCGATGGCGCCAAGACGGTCTACGCGAAGTTCAAGGATGCGGCCGGCAACTGGTCCGCCCCCGCAAGCGACGCCATCACCCTCGACACGGTTCCGCCCTCAGCGGTGACCGTCACCGATGACGGCGCGACGACGGCCTCGACGACGCAGCTGCACGCGACCTGGACCGCGTCCAGCGACGCGACCTCGGGCCTGGCGCGCTACGACTATCAGATCCGCCAAGATTCCGCGAGCGGCTTGATCGTCCGCGACTGGACGAGCAACGGCACAGCCACCGATGTGACCGCCACCGGGCTGTCGTTGACGGTCGGCACCAGCTACTTCCTCGGCGTGCGGGCCGTAGACAACGCGGACCTAGCCTCGGCCCCGGCCTTCTCGGACGGCATCACCGTGCAGTCCGCCGGCGGCGGCACCACCGTCAATGCCAACATCATGACCGACACCACCTGGACGCTGGCCGGCAGTCCGTACCGCGTCACCGTCCGCATCGTCATCGGCAACAATGCGACACTGACGATCCAGCCCGGTGTGGAGGTCCGCTTCGATGCCAGCACGGCCTTGATCGTGGGCGAGCTACAAAGCGGCGGCGTCCGCGTGCCCGGCTATCTGAAGGCGCCGGGCACCTCCGCCCAGCCGATCACCTTCACCAGCGGTATCGCCTCGCCGGCTCCCGGATCATGGGAGGGCTTTAGCATGTCGGTGACTTCACCGGCGACGAGCCTGGACTTCTGCGTCGTCGAATACGCGATCACGGCGTTTGACATCCGCGACTCGGACCCGGCAATCCGCCACTGCACGATCCGCCGCAACAGCAGCGTGGGCGTGCTGATCCTCAACGGCAACCCGATCCTCGAGCACAATACGATCACGGCCAACCCGACCGGGATCCGGACGGTGCAGACCCCGATCCTTGATCGCATCCGCCACAACACGATCGCCGGCAACACGACCGGCTTCCAGGGCGATGACTTCAACAACGGACAGTCCGTGCCGCTGAACTGGTGGGGTCAGGCGACCGGGCCGTCGGGCGTTGGACCTGGGACGGGCGATCCGGTCACGGGCAGCACGCTGATCGAGCCGTGGCTGGCGCAGCCGCCGACCGAGCCGCTGAAATGGTTGACCGCCCGCGCCGATCCGACGACCTTCAGCCCCGTCACGGGTCTGACTCACATCTCGGCCACGCTCAGTCAAGCGGCCAACTGGACCATCGCGATCCACGACGCGGCCAACGCCACGGTGCGGACGTTCACCGGGACCGGCGCCGCGATCGAGCAGGACTGGGATGGGACCGACGCCAGCGGCAGCGCGTTGCCCGATGGCGCGTACCGGTTTGAGCTGGGCGCCTCGGACGCAGGCAGCGGCCAGACCGCGGCCATCGCCGTTGGCCGCATGACCCTCACCAGCGGACTACCCGTCGCCTTCATCAGCTCGCCGACGCAGAGCCAAACCGTCCAAGCCGGCGCGCTGCAGATCCGCGGCACCGCTGCCGGAGGGAACTTCTCGTCGTATACGGCGCAATACGCACTCGGCTCTGCCCCTCCGGGCCAATACCAATTCATCGGCTCCGGCAGCTCGTCGGTCACCAACGGCTTGCTGGCGACCTGGACGATCCCGGCCGACTTCAACACGCCCTATGTCACGTTGCGGCTGCTCGTGTTCAATCCCTCCGGCCAGTCCGCCGCCGCCACGACGATCATCCGCATTGTGAACGTCTACACGATGACGGCCAACAAGCCGGCCTTCTCGCCCAACGGCGACTTCATCAACGACACGACGCGGCTGACCTTCAGCGCGACCGTCCCGCTGGACTGGACGCTGGACCTCCTCAGCCCGAGCAGCAACGTCGTCAAGAGCTTCACCGGATCGTCCTCCACGACCAACGTGTTCTGGGACGGCACGACCTCGGGCGGGCCGATCGCGCCCGACGGCATCTACACGATGCGGCTGCGCGGCACCGATCCGGTCAGCGGCCAGATCACGACGGGGCCGGCGGTGCCGGTCACGTTGGATACCGTCTTTCCGACGGCCGTCCTCAGTTCGCCGACCGAGGGCGCCGTCATCAAGGACGGCGATCTCCTGCCGTTGGTCGGCCAGGCCAACGACCTCAACTTCACGCGGTACGTTGTCAGCTATGCGCGCAGCAGCGATCCGTTGCAAGCGGTGCTGATCAGCCCGACTCCCGTGGCCAATGGCACGCTGCACACTATCGATCTGCAGGTCCTGCCACCCGACGTCTATCGGTTTGAGCTGAGCGTTGAGGACGCGGCCGACAACCGCACGATCGTCACGCGGCAGGTCACGCTGGACCACATCACGTTCACGAACGTGTCCGCGGCGCCGATGTTCATCGAACCGTACCTCGGTGAGCAAGCCACGGTCGCCTTCACCCTCAGCCGCCCGGCCGATGTCACCGCGCGCTTCTATCAAGACGTCACCAAGCAGCTCGTGCGCACGATCAGCCTGCCCGCACGGCCCGCCGGCGCCAACACCGTCGCCTGGAACGGCCGGACGGATGCCAACGCCATCGCCCCGCTGGAAGCCTACTACGTCGTCCTCAGCGCCTCCGACGCGCAGGGCCGCAGCGGCGCCTACACCCGCGCGCAGGCTCCGTTCCTCGGAGCAGCGCCCACCGTGAACAACAACATCAACCCGGACAGTCAAGCGTTCGATCCGCACAAGAACGACGTGCTCGACGTCGTCATCCAGCTCAGCGCGCCCGGCCGCGAGAGCGTGAGGGTGATCGCCGGCATCACGCCGACGAGTCCTTTGATCATGCCGCTTTGGAGCCGGCCGCTGGCCGGACAGGAGGTGCACCATGCGATTTGGGATGGGCACCTTCCCAGCGGTGCGATCTATGCCGGCGATCGCAGCGTTTACGCGCCCGTGCCCGACGCCTTGCCGATGAACGCGATCGTCCTGCAGCGGCCAGCCATCGAGTTCCAGAATTTCCGCGCGCAAGCGTATCTGATTCAGCCGGGCTATGGCGAGGTGAGTACGCTGACCTACACGCTCTCGCGCGACGCGAACGTCTCGATCCGATTGACTGATCCCAACGGCAACGCCACGCGCACGTTGTTGACCAATGCGTCGCAAACCGCCGGGCCGCAGACGATCGAATGGAATGGGCGCGCCGACGATGGCCGCGTCGTATCCCTCGAAGGCGACTATACGGTGACGCTTGAAGCGACCGATCCGTTGTCGGGTCTGACCGACCAACGCTTCGGCAACGTCGTGGTGTACAAATGATCCGTCGCAGGAGCCTGTGGATGATGCCTCGGATGATCTCGGCGCTGACGGCGCTGTGCCTGCTCGCGCAAGCCCTCGTGCCTCCGGCCGCTCTCGCCCATGACTTTGTCGTGGCCGGCGGCGTCACGCCCGGCACGCCCGGCACGCCGCAGGGCGGCCAGCCGCCGACGGCCAACGGCAGCCAGGACCATCCGCCCGTGCAGCGGGCCACTGATCCTGTCGATATCTTCCGAGGCGACTTCGTCCTCTCGCGGCAGGACGTCCTGATCCCGGGCCGCGGGCTGCCGGTCGCCATCGCCTTCCCCTACCGCTCGCGCAGCGCCTTCAACGGACCCTACGGCTACGGCTGGGACATGAGCTATCATCGCCGCATCCGCAAGCTCACCAACAATAACCTCCTGGTCTTGCGAGGCGACAACCGCAAGGACGAGTTCGTCTTCTCGGCGCCCAACGCCTACACCGCGCCGCCCGGCATGTACGACACGCTCGTCCAAAACGGCGACGGCACGTACACGCTAACGAGCAAACACGGCGACGTCGAACAGTACGATGCCAACGGCGTCCTGTCGCAATTGGCCGATCGAAACGGCAACGCGGTCACCTTCAGCTACGATCCCGTCGGCCCTCTGCCGGTTTCGGGCAAGTCGGCGTATTTCGTCAACCAAGCCACCGGCGTGGTGATGCGCGACTACCGGCTGACGCGCATCACCGCCAGCAGCGGTCAGACCATCGACTTCGCCTACAATGCCGACGGGCGCTTGAGTACGATCACCTACGCCGGCCGCACGATCACCTACGGCTACGATCCCAACAGCGCGGGCGATCTAGTGACCGTCACCACGCCGTCGACGCCGGACTTTCCGTCGGGCAACACCACGACCTACGCCTACAGCGCGGCCCACAACCTCACGACGATCACCGATCCGAAAGGCCAGACCTATCTCACCAACACGTACGATCCTGACGCGACGAAAGACCGCGTGGTCGCGCAAGACTACGGCAGTGGCAGCTCGAGGATCTACTACCCGACGCCTGGCCAAGACTTCACGTTGGTGTATGACCGCCGAAGCAATGCGATCATCTACCGCTTCGACGCGCAGGGGCACATCATCGAGCAGACGCAGACCGGCCGCGTCACGCGCTACGAATACAACGCCAACGGCGAGCGCACGCGCACGATCTTCCCGCGCGGCAACGAGCTGCTGGCCACCTACGACGCCAAGGGCAACGTGCTGGAGCTGCGCCGCAAAGCCGCACCGAGCGCGCCGGCGTCGGATTTGGTCACCACGTTCACCTACGAGCCGCAGTTTAATTTCGTCAAGACGATTACTGACCCGCGCGGCAACGTGACGACGTATACCTATGATTATGAGCTGGGCGAGCCAGCCAAGGGCAACCTGCGCAAAATCACCTACCCGTCCGTCACGGCCGGTACGCCTGAAGCGACGTTCACCTACAACGCGTTCGGACAGATCAGCCAGGCGGTCGATCCGAACACCCACGCGACCAGCTACGTCTATGACGCGACGACCGGCTACCTGACCGAGATCCATCGCGACCCCGCCGGCGTCAACGCCATCACGCGCCTGGCGTATGATGCCGTCGGCAACGTCACCTCGACGACCGATCCCAACGGCAACGCGACCACCTTCGAGTACAACGCGCTCAACCAGCTGACGCGCGCGGTGGCGGCGACGCCGTTTGGGTTTGAGACGCGCTACCGCTACGACGCCAACGGCAACCTCGCGCAGACCGACCGCCAGGCCACGACCACCCTGCCCGGCGCGCTGCCGGCGCTGGGCACGGTCAGCGCCGCGGACAACTGGCAGTCGACGGTGTACGCGTACACGCCGCTCGATCAGGTGGCCAGCGTTACCGACGATCTCAATCATTCGACGGCGTTTGCCTACGACGCCGCCGGCAACCGCGCCTCGGTCACCGACGCCGCCGGCCACGTGACTACGTACACCTACGAGGAACGCAACCTCCTGCAGCAAGTCCACGACGCGGCCTCGCCGTCGGGCACGACGACCTACACCTACGACGACAACGGCAACGTGAGTTTCCTCAGCCCGGCCTCAGGCGGCGGCATGACCTACGCGTACGACGGGTTCGATCGGCTGCAGCGGATGACCTATTCGGATACGACGTTCGAAGCGTATCAGTACGACGCCGCGGGCAACCTCACGCAGCGCACCACGCCCGCCGGCCAGACGATCGCGTACGTCTACGACGCGCTCAACCGGCTGACGCAGCAGACGACGCCCGAGGAGACGACGACCTACGCCTACGATCTCGGCAGCCGCCTGACGACCGCCGCCGACGGCGACGCGTCGATCGCGCACACCTACGACGCGCTGAACCGGCTGACGCAAGTCGCGACGGACCCGGCCGGGCCGCTGGCCGCCACGACCGTCGGCTACCAGTACGACGCCGCCGGCTTGCGCACGCGGCTCACCTATCCCGACAGCACGTTCGTCACCTACAGCTACGATCAACTGAATCGGCTGACCGCGGTCAAGACCGCAACCGGCGCCACCATCGCCACCTTCACCTACGACGCGCTCTCGCGGCGCACGAGCCTGGGCCTGGCCAACGGCCTGACGACGAGCTACAGCTATGACGCGGCCAGCCGGCTGTTGGCCATCACGCAGCCGACGGTCGGCGATCGCACCTACACCTACGACCCCCTCGGCAACCGCCTCACCCTCACCGATCCCGCCGGCACGACCGCCGGCGGCTACGATCCGCTCTCGCAGGTCACCCGCCTCGACTACCCCGCGGGCTTCTTCACGGCGGACACCAGCTATCTGTATGACGGCGTCGGCAACCGGCTACGCGAAACGGTCAACGGCACGCCCGCCAACTACTCGCCCAACAGCCTCAACCAGTACCGCCAGCGCGAGACGCAGACCTTCACGTATGACGGCAACGGCAACTTGACGAATGATCAGACGACGATCTTCGCCTACGACAGCGAGAACCGGCTGTTGAGCGCCTCCGCGAACACCAGCAGCTACACCTACGATCCCTTCGGGCGTCGACTCAGCAAAACGGTGGGCGGCGTGACGACGCGCTTCCTCTACGACGGCGAGCAGCTGCTCGCCGAGACCGATGCGGCCGGCGCGGTGCAGGCCAAGTACGTCTTCGGCGCCGGCCTCGATGAGCCGCTGCGCCTAGAGCGCAGCGGAACCTTCACCTACTACCACGCCGACGGCCTCGGGTCGATCGTCGCCCTGACCGACGGCAGCGGCGCGGTGCTCGAACGCTACCAATACGACGCCTTCGGCCAAACCCAAATCACCGATCCCGCCGGCGCCGTGCGCACGAATTCCCTCGTCACCAACCGCTTCTGCTTTACAGGCCGAGAACTAGACGCCGAGACCGGCCTCTACCACTACCGAACGCGCACCTACTCCCCGAACCTAGGCCGCTTCTTACAGCGGGATCCGGTGGGCTATGCCGCAGGCGTGAATCTTTATACCTATGTAAGCAATAACCCAACCAATTATGTCGATCCTAACGGAGACGTTGCAGTAATCGCTGGCGTAGCGGTCGGGATTGTTGTTACTGGCGCAATTTCTGGTGCAATCCTTGAAGGCGCAGGGGCCTATCTCCGCGGAGAACCTGTGGCGCGAGCTGCGCTTCGAGGAGGTCTTCAAGGCGCAGCCGGGTCTTTCGCTGGAGTGCTTGTCGGCGTTGCTACGAGGAGTCCGTCACTTACCGGTGCGGTTGCTTCCCTCTCCTATGAACTGGCAGGACAAGGATTTGATCTTGTTACTCAAGGTAAGTCTTTCAGTGCTTCGAGTCTTGCATACCAAACGCTCATAGGGGCGGCCCTGGGCCCTCTTGTTTCACGAGCAATTCCCCTTCAGGGAAGATGGCCAAATCCACTCGCCACGCGTTCTCTTCAAGAATTGCTTCGACCCAACACTCAACGGTTGATTCAGCAAACAGTACTTGGAAGTGTATTGGAGTTCCTCACCGGTCTGGCCACTGAAGTCCGCAATCTGGAAGGAGCCGAGACTGAGCAGAAGAAATAGAAGAGTTGTCTTCGATTTTTATCCGACTAACTCCTCACAAGGATTTCTGCGCAACTTTTCGCCAGCTCTCTTCCTTGCTTCAAGCTTCATCCTACTACCACTATTGGAGATCTGGCTTTTTGGCGTCTATGGAAAAATCTCAGGACTCCTGATCCTGTTCGGCCTTGTTTGGGGAACCTTGAGGTCCTTTATTTCCCCCACGAACCCATTCTCAATTTCTCAGCTTTGGGGCCGTAATCCGAAATTATCCGATATCGATACTGCGGGCTTGAGAGTCTTGACTTTCTTTAGAAGTACTCGAGCTCGTCAGCTTATTGTGCTCGATAGCGCCCTCATGAGCTTGCTCCTCTTCCTTATCTGGCAACATCTGCCCTCGCTTCATCTCAAGGCCGAGCCCTCAAGCGTTCTTGTCCAACTGATGGTTGCGGCGTTCTGCACATACACTTTTTCGATCATCTTGAGTGGGAGCCACGGGATGCTGCTAATTTGGTATGCCATCCGAAAGTGGGATCAGGTCCAGCGAGATTATGAGACTTGGCCTGCCGATCAACCGTATGAGTCAAAGTTTCGTTGGTAAAAAATGGGGACGGTTCTCAATTAATCGAAACGATGGAAAAGAAAAATGGGGACGGTTCTTAAATTCGGAACTCGGAAAAAAAGAACCGTCCCCCATTTCCGAAAAATAGAACCGTCCCCTATTTTCTATGAAGGAAGAATTAGGCTTATGATTCAGCCAAGCTTGAACGAACAGCAACGAAAAATCTGCGCGAAATATGGCGTTCAAATGGTCGATTCCCCACCATCTCTCAAAGTAGACATCGCGAAAAATGTTGGGGATGGCCTCATGCCGATCAATGGCCTGGGAATTCCGGGGACAGGATACGGGAATGATTCCGGGCCTGGGAGGAACTGAGCTATTCGAATAGCCTGTCCCCCGAATTCC
>OBEQ010284470.1_pt1 | contig 15840 bp, 19 predicted proteins | sample 1670901 | NCBI WGS metagenome assembly OBEQ01 (sample SAMEA104232315, study PRJEB22302) | groundwater metagenome | biome: forest; feature: aquifer; material: groundwater | place: USA | collected 2011-08-07 | depth 5.4 m | reverse complement strand
CCGCCAAAGCGACCACAGTAATCGATATCTTGACGAAAACAGGTATCGCAACGAGCAATTCCGAAGCAAAAAGTCTCGTTTCCCAGGGAGCAATAGATATCGATGGAAAAACTATAGATAATGTGAAACAAGTTATTGAGCCAAGAAATGGCATGATCATCAAAAGAGGTAAGAGTACATTTGTTAAAATTAGGGTGATATGAATTTCTTCCGTAAACACGAAAAGGTATGGAAAATAATTATGGTAGTTGTGAGTCTGGCGCTTATTTTTAGTTCTTTACCATTTTACCTTCTTCTCAAGTAGATGCCACCCGATACCACACTCACACTTTCAACGACTGTCGACCGCGTGCACATGATAGGACTAGTCTATGCGCGGCGGCTTGCCAAATTGCAAATAGCTACTATTGAAGATCTCCTTACCTACCCACCTTTTCGTTACAACGATTATTCACTGGTCGTTCCCATTCGTTCGCTTCAAGCCGGCGAGGAAGTGACTGTGCAAGGCGTGGTGACGGCATTTGCCAATGACCTTACCAAAAATTGGAAGCGCATTCAAAAAGCAACAATCACCGACGATACGGGATCCTTGGAGGCCATTTGGTTTAATCAGCCCTTTTTGGAAAAGACGATACGAGTCGGGTCAAAAGTTTCTCTTTCTGGAAAAGTTGAGTGGTTTGGACATAGCCTGGTATTAAATTCCCCGGAGTACGAATTTCCAAAAATAGCCGCCGGAGACAGATTGTCAACTATTCACACCGGCAGATTGGTGCCTGTTTACCCGGAAACGTATGGTGTTTCATCCAAGTGGTTGAGAAGTCGCATTGCGCCGTTACTTACTTTTTTACGTGAGCAGTTTGTGGAGTACTTGCCGCCATTTATATTGGAAACATACCATCTCATGCCCTATGCCAAAGCCCTGCCGGCAATGCATTTCCCAACAGACGCTCTGGACGCACAAAGAGCCCGAAAACGCTTGGGCTTTGATGAACTTCTCATCATTCAGCTTGCTTCCAAATGCAGAAAAATGGCATGGGAGGCAGAACATGTGGGCCATGTATTTACAATCACTCCCTATACCAAACAGATCCAGCGTTTTTGGGATAATCTCCCTTTTACTCTAACGGCTGCACAACAGAGAGCTATTGCACAAATATTTAGTGATCTTGGCGCTACCAAACCAATGAATAGGCTTCTTGAGGGCGATGTTGGCAGCGGGAAAACGGTAGTGGCGGGAGCTGCCATTTATTTGTCTTACCTCAATGGTTTTCAGTCGGCTCTTATGGCGCCGACGGAAATTCTCGCCTATCAACACTATCAGACTCTAACAAAACTTCTGGAACCTTTGGGTTTAACTATAGAATTGCGCACCAGTTCTCAACGCCAAAGTACTGCATCTTTAGAAAAAGCGAAAAGTCATACATCCACACATGTCCTTGTGGGAACGCATGCGCTTCTTTCATCAAACGTCTCATTTGAAAATCTGGGTTTCGTCGTTATTGATGAGCAACATCGTTTTGGGGTCAAACAACGAGCATTACTTAAGGATAAAGGCATAAATCCCCATCTTCTCACCATGACCGCTACACCTATACCCAGGACAATTGCGCTGACTCTCTATGGGGAACTTGATTTGTCGTATTTAGATGAGCTACCCAAAGGAAGGAAGAAAATTAAAACGTGGCTCGTACCCCACGAAAAAAGAGAAGCTGCATATAAGTGGATTTACGGTAAAGTAAAAGGGGGAGTTGAGCAAGCATTCATCGTGTGTCCCTTTATTGAAGAATCAGATACACTCAAAAGTGTACGAGCAGCTAAAAAAGAATATGAACATCTCGCCAGCACTGTTTTTCCAGATGTCAAATTAGCTCTCCTTCACGGGAAACTTAAAGCAAGAGAAAAACAACAGATTCTAAACCAGTTTAGTGAAGGAGAAGTGGGTATTTTGGTGAGCACCCCAGTGGTGGAAGTAGGAATAGACATTCCCAACGCCACAATTATGATGATTGAAGGAGCTGATCGCTTTGGACTTTCACAATTGCACCAGCTTCGAGGCAGAGTGGGCCGCGGGTCTATAGAGTCGTACTGCCTACTTTTTACTGAATCTCTAAGCCCGGAAGTATTGTCTCGTCTCAAAATGCTTGAAACAACACATATCGGTGCAGAGCTAGCAGAGCGTGATCTTTCTTTACGGGGACCTGGTGACGTTTTCGGCACTCGCCAACATGGCATGATTAAGCTCAAAATAGCATCGCTTACCGATCGGGTCGCGATAGAAGAATCGAAAAAAGCCATGGAGCAAATTTTTGGCAAAGATCCTTCACTGGCGGCATTTTCCCTCTTGCGGGAGCGAGTGAATATGTATACAATAAAGAGCGTATCGTCTGATTGAGACGCCAAGAAGCAGATATGGCCCCACTTCCAAAGAGAAGACATTCATCTAGACGCCAAGGAAAGCGTGTAGCTAGCCTAAGACTGAAGAAGCCAGCAATCGTCCGATGTCCACAGTGCCACAAAGCCAAACAGCCCCATCGGGCGTGTCGTTCTTGTGGGTTTTATGGTGAACAAGTATCGCGACCAACGGCCCATGAAAACACTCGCTGATCCCCGCCATAAAGCCAGAGAAGACTTGGTCCAACTTTTATTTGCGTCGAGTTTTCGTAAAAAGCCAAGTGCATCGGCAAAACTTGCACCCTTGCTAAAGAAGTTGCCCGAGATTGACCAACTGATCACTAAAGCTGCTCCGGAATGGCCTATTGACAACATCGGCAAAATTGATTTAGCTATACTGCGGCTTTCTGTTTACGAACTTCTGACGGCACAGGAACCCCCAAAGGTCGTCATAGACGAAGCTGTGGAGCTTGCAAAAGCATTTGGTGGAGAGGGGAGTGCGCCATTTGTAAACGGCGCCTTGGGAACTGTCTTTGCATGGTTATCAAAAAAAAAGTAAAATCGTTCGTATGAATATTCGCACTCTCGAAAAACCGCTCGGAATTACTATTGGCAACCTGGAAATTTTTGAGCAAGCATTTACGCACAGGTCGTACCTCAATGAATCCAAAACAAAAAAAAATTCCAATGAGCGATTGGAGTTTTTAGGAGATGCGATACTTTCTTACGTCGTTTCAAATTACTTATTTGAGCACTTCACCAAGCTTCCGGAAGGGGAATTGACCAATTTACGTTCGGCCATTGTCCGCACCCACACACTTGCCGATGTTGCCAAAACACTCAAGCTTGGGGATTTCCTCCTCCTTTCAAAAGGCGAGGAAGACAGTGGCGGCAGAAATAACCCCTCTCTCCTTGCAGACTGCTTTGAAGCTGTGGTCGGTGCTCTTTTTATCAGTGAAGGCATCATACCAACGCAAAAGTTTGTTGAGAGGCATCTCCTAGCACTCGTTCCCGACATTCTAGAGAGACGTACCTATCTTGACTACAAGAGCCAATTCCAGGAGAAAGTACAGGAAAAAATGCGTATGTCACCCAATTACAAAGTCGTCAAAGAGATCGGCCCCGATCACCTAAAGACCTTCTTTATTGGTGCATATGTAGAGAAGTCCCTCTGGGGCGAAGGTGAAGGAAAGAATAAACAAGAGGCAGAACAACAAGCAGCCAAGTCTGCACTTGAGAAATGGGCAGAAACAGAGTAAAATACCATCTATGGCACTTATTATCAGACTTTCTCGAATTGGCCAAAAAAATCAACCAAAGTATCGTGTGGTGGTAACCGAACATAGAAACAAAACTGTGGGAAAGCACTTGGAGATTGTGGGATTTTATGATCCCATCGTCAATCCTCCCGTGGTAACGCTTAGGCGTGACAGAATTGCATATTGGCAAAAAAATGGAGCACAGGTGTCCGATACAGTGCGAAATCTACTTAAATGAAAGACCTCCTTACTTTTATCATTGGATCAATCGTGGTAGATCGTGAGTCAGTATCTATAGAGGAACATGCGACGGGCGAAGGCACGGTGACCTTCACTATTGCGGTTCCGGCCAGTGAAGCAGGGAAAATTATCGGTAAAGGAGGAAAAACCATTCGCGCAATTCGCAGCCTTCTTTCCATACGCGCTGTCAAAGAACAAAAACAGGTCTACGTCGATGTCAGAAGCTCCGATTCTCCCTCTGTAGGTACGGTGTAGAAACTACATATTTGCCGTTTTTTTATTGTGCTCGACTGGTCATTACCGAACAAAGAGATTCTTGCGATTTGATGGTGTCGCATCTTGGTTTGAAGCAAAGTTCGTTGATTCGTAGTTGGTAAAAGTCCGTAATTTCGCAATCAGATCATTCATAGATGGCGCCAGAGTAGGTAAGGGAGCCGAAACTTTACCAAGCGTTGTAGGCAATGTCAAGGTATGGGTCTCGGCAGAAAAATCTCCCTTTGCCAAGCCGCTTGTGGTATAAGCAATTTTGACAGAAGATATGGTGAGAAGAGGCCATACGTTCTCATAATAATCCAACACTGATTCTACTTGTGTTTTAGTCCCATCAAATGAAAGAGAAAACGGCAATGCATTTTTGGGGACTTCTTGTGTTTTAGCGCTTTCACTCGCTCCTCCTTCTGTAAATATGGCACCAGGAGAAAAACCAATAGTATCCGTGTGCGTTCCCGAAACATTGGATAATCCTTCGATTGCAATAATAATGGCACTCACATCTTTTTCAGCAGGAAGTATACGCTGCGCCACCGTCAAGTCAGATTGCAGCGATGTTTTATTTAGAGACGCTAGGACCTGTGCTTTTTCCTTAAGCTGTTTAAGCTCGCTTTGATCTTTTTCAATGTCATGCCACTTTGACAATGCATCCAGCGTTTGAGGATATATTACCCATATTGTCAGCCCCAATAGGATGGCAATTATGAAGGATGAAAGAAGAGTTGATTTATTTTCCCCGATAGCCGTAAAGTTTTGTTTTTTCATAGCGTCAAGCTTTAATTTAAGACTTTGCGGTTAAAAATCTTTTGATTATCTTCAGGATTTATTTTGGGAAGCGTTTTTTTTACCGCGTCTTTGCCTAAATCAATAGTTAAAGAGTAGTTTCCATCCGGATTGCGTGAGAGATCAGTCAGGCGCACCTCATATGAATTTGCAAGCAGGCTGCCAACCAGTGCGTCGGTGAATCGCTTGAATTCTGCCGCTGATCCCACGACAATGTGCATATTTATTACCCCGGACTGATTCATGTCAATGAGACTAAGCTTGCTATCCTTTGGCAAAAGCGTATAGATATCTTTCAATATTTTACTGTAGGGAAACCGGCTGGTAATTTTCGATTCAATGTATGCCAATTTATCGGAAAGTATCAGATATATACCTTCAACATCCTGATTTTTTTCTATGTTTTGTCTTGTTTGATTCATCTCACTCTCCAAGCGCGCCCGTTGGCTTAAAATATAAATGTTTGCCGCTATAAGGACGGCGGAAGCAAGGACAAATGCGCAAAGAAATACGACCGCTGTGCGAAAAGACAAATTTTTTATATTGATGGCACGCTCGGATTTTTTTTGCGAAGGAAGGAGATTGATATTCTTTGTCATATGCTCAGGAAACGAAATCCCTCAAGGCTAGACCAGTAGCACAAGCAAATGATGAAGCGAGCGACTGACTGATTTTGAGTGTTGGATCACTCGCGTTGAGTTTTTCCCAAGGGTTACCCACTTGTACTTCGAGACCCAAATGGTCGGCAAGATACGACGTAAATCCGGGAAGCAGTGATGCTCCTCCACACACAACCACGGTTGTCAATTTTGATTTACTGTATTTTTCCTGGTAATAAGAGATCACTTTCTTAAGCTCATCAACCATTGTTCCTACTATAGGTTGAGAAGCTTGTCGCACTTTTCCCTGGAGTTCAGTCTCCACAAGACCATAGGCTTTTTTATATTCCTCTGCTTGCTGTAGACTTAAGTTGAAGTTTTCCGCAATAGAACGGGTGATGGCATCACCTCCTACTGCTATAGAGCGGGTAAACAGCACAATGCCATTGGTTACCACAGCGGCATCTGTGGTGCCGGCACCGGCATCAATGATTAAAATCGCTTTATCTGCCTGACTAAGGGGAGAAAACACGCGAGATACGGCAATGAGTTCGGTTTCGAGTGCAGTAGCTGTCAGACCACAGAGTGAGAGGATTTTTATTTGCCTGTTGACCACACGAAGCGGTGCAGCCACAAGCAGTACCTTCATTTTATCTTTAGACTCTTCCGGCTTGGAGATGATGGAAAAATCCATAGTGACTTCCGACAATGGTAATGGGATATACTGTTCTGCCTGCCACCGGAGTGCTGATGACAATTCTTCTTCAGAAAGAGGCGGCACCTCTATCACGCGAGTAAATACTTGCGACTCGGGCAGTGCACAGATCGCCGCGTGCTCGTGAATATGGGTATCGTCGAGAAGTTTTTTTATCGTTGCGGCAATCACTTCCTGATCTGCCTCATTGTCAGAAGAAAAAGAACCAGAGGGAATAGGAGCACCCAGAGCAGACACCACTTTTATGGGGTTTTGCTTTTCTACCTTGATAATTTTTACATTGGTCGATCCTATGTCTATGCCTATTTGAACTTTGTTGGCCATATGTAGATTGGATATCCCTTATTCATGCTTTAGATCTTTACCGCTAAAGAGTGCGTAATCAAATACTGGTGCTGCCCCCGAGTACGGTTGAACAATTTTTATTTTGGTTGCCTCACCGCTACCGGGATACTGGGCAGATACGAGCGCATTGTTTATTGTTTGCCCCGGAAGACTGGAACCTGGCGGGGGTTTGACGGCAATTTGAGCTCCCGCGTACACGGGGCGGAGTCGTAAAGCCAGCGGTTTTATGGTCGGATCGGAAGAGGGATCAACCCCCAAATCTGCCTTGAAATCCAAAGTCTTCCTATAGATAAACTTGGTATCCGACGTACCGCATTCATTACCCGATGAATTCACCGTGGTGACGGGGAGAAAACAGTCTTCGGGAGGAGATTGCACAGCATTGCAGTTGGCGGGAAGGCTAGCGGAGCGATCTTTGTAAGCCCCTCGAGCTATTTTATAATCTCCGGCTGCCCCTTGCTTATAGATAAGGGATATAACCATGCCCGGCCCCGGTACGGTAGAGCCTTCTTTGCTCCAGCAGACGTCTATAGTCGAAGAAGAGTAGGAGGCTCCGCTTTCATCCAGCGTGTTATCCGCCTTGTGAGGAACAAGCCAGATATTCTGTGTATCTCCTTGCGGCACGATGTCAGGAAATGCAAACGGATCTCCAGCTGCTGAAACACTTTGAGATTGAGCAACGACCACAATATTGTTAATCGTTGTCGTACGCACCTCATTTGCAGAAAGAGGATTTGTAAGTATATCTTCAACGCCCGCTTCATTGGCAGAAAAAACCCTCGCTTCGCGCTCTATTTTTGAGGATAAATCAATATCCACCGTCGAACGGGAGATGGTAAGCAAACCAATGGTAAGACCCAAAGCCATGAGAACCAAGAGGACTAATATCACTTGACCCCGCTCACGATCATATTTACTTTGCCAGGCAGTCATAATTTTAGTATACGGTGTCATGAGCGAAAATTCAAAGGGAAAAATAGACAGAGTATCGTAAGATTTCTAGTAATTTCGCTGGTAAGTAGTTGTCGAAAACTTCTGTGAAGTTTGTTCCCAAGGACGCAGGTTTGTACTCCCCGAATTTTGGATCAGAATAAATTCTATCGAGACACCCGGAGGACTTGCGGGAGCCGTAGAACAGGAAATTTTACAACTACCATCGACGACTTTCACCAATGTGTCTGTGAGATACACATACGCACCCAAATTGTTCCCGCGCGCTATACGCTTAATATTACCATTGGCGGCATCCGTGTAATCGCAGGAAATGGTGACTACAGAATCATCAAACGCAGTAATGTCTACGGATTTTCCATCGGCAGCGCACATGGGCGTGTACTTTGCCCGCCGGATGAGTTGATTGATTGTCGTAAGCGCGTATTCCCCGTTTTGTTTAACTTCCGAAGTTACCTGTGCTTTATTGCTTCCTGCCATGATAGCTACAAATGATGAAGAAAACAGCACCGCAAGAATTGCAAGCAAACTTACAACTACAAGGAGTTCAATAAGACTAAATCCCCGTTCTATTTTTCCTCTTTTCATCGTGACCGCCAGGCGCTAAAACAAGATGTAAGTTGAGTGACCTTTGGCCCGCTTCCTTCAGTCCAGGCAATGGCCACCTGCACTTCCTTAGTATTTGCCGGACACGATAGGTTGGGTGTTGGCATAGAAAAATATCCGGAAAATATCGTTCCGACAATCACTGTACCGGTAGCAGAGGAATTGGATAATGCGATATTGCTGTCTATATAACATTTCCCACTAGAAGATGTGCACACGAGATTGGCATATCCATGGGTATCTCTATATGCGCGTACACGTTCCATCAGCTCCTGGGCATATTTGGTAGCCTGCGCTTTATTTCTGGCAAATCCGGCATTGCGCACAGAAAGAGATGATAGGGTAACAAGCGATACAATGAGTAGCAGAGCCACTCCTGTCGCAAACACTATCTCTATGAGCGATATTCCCGCTGCATTTAATTTTTTAACATGAGGAACTTTCACCCACATCTTCTATTTCTCCTGACTGCTTGAGCGTTAATTTATAATATACCGGAGTTGCCGATGGCTTGTAGATGCAAAGTGTTACCTCGGGAAAAATCCCCTGCGAAAGTGCTCTAAAATCAACAAACAACACACCCCCTGGAGTTACACTATATTGCATACCACTTGAAAGATCGTATGACGTAGAATCATCAAGTACTGAACTTGAGGGATCATCATCACACACACTCTGTATAGTGAAACGTGTTGGGGGGAAAAATGTGACTCGTTTGCTATAGAGTCCATAATTATCACCTTTCTTTTGACATCCGCCGATCGCGAGCGGCTTAGGCTGAATGCCCGCTTGAGCACTTGTCTGCACCTGCCGAAGCATTGATTTTATATTTCGTCCCTCTTGAATTATCTTCTGTCGTCCCTCATAGGAACGAAAGCCCGCGATTCCCCCAGCACTAACTAAAATAATAATGCCCGCGACTACCACTAGTTCAATGAGTGTAAACCCTTTTTGCATCATGGGTTACAGACTCCGTAGTTACAAAATAGATCACTCGGACTGGGAGGCGATGCGGAAGATTTATGGCATATTTGTGTGGAGCACGTTGACCATCCACATTGATTCCCTCCACTATTCTCAAGATGAGCGCAGATCACGTACTGGCTGGGATTGCTATCATCTCTTAAGTACTTATACTCGTAAAGCACTAATTGAGGATCTGACGGAACAGAACTCATATAGACATTTGAAGACGAACACGATGTTGATGAATCATCACCTACAAGGGTATTTCCCGGAAACATGCTTGAAGGGTCAGCGTAGTTTGGAGGGTATTTTCCACAATCATTCCGGTAAATCTCAAGAGCAGACTTGATACTTTCCAGATCCGCTTTTCTTTTACCATCACGAGCTGATTTATTGGCTGCTTGGTAACTGACCACGCCTATACTTGATATAACAATGATAACTGTGGCTACCACCAGAAGTTCCACCAGAGTAAAACCGCGGGAGGAATTAGTAATCTCTTTTATGAACTTCATAGGTTATTGTCTACTAACTACACAAAAGTAATTTTTTGTCGCAGCTGAAAAATTGCAGCTTGCATCGGCATTGCCTGTCGTACTTTCCAGCTTGGCACAAACACAGTAAGAATTTGCTAAAACCGTCGGCGATATATACGGTGTTGTTAGTGGATCTTGGGGAACAGGGTTCATAATGGTGATGGAATTGCATGATAATGAGCTTTCCAGTCCAGTCGGATATGCATTGGGGGTGTTTACGGCATAGCACTGCTCCAATCCGTTTTGAATTGTCTTCATATCCGCTTCTCTTCTGGCATCTCTTCCTTTTTTCTGCGCTGTTGACAAAGAAGCCGTGACCACACCGAGAATGACACCAATGATTGATATGACTACTAATAGCTCAAGAAGAGTAAAACCGTGAGACCCCCAAGATATTTTGGTATGCATATGAGCATCCGTCTTTTTTATCATAATCCTCCTTTAGGGTTGTGCTTTTGTATAACTTGCATAAGTACAATTTGCCAATGTGGCTGGAGTATCGCGATCAGGATCAGCCGCATTTTCAAGACATGCAGTGAGGGTATAATCTAAATTCGATGAGCCCACAGGGCTTGTATAGATGTATGGGGTAGGGCCCAGAGGATCACAGGGTACCTTGCCCATACTCGCTCCTGTTGTGGGCAGGGGAACTGCGCAAGGTAGCCGACCGCTCGTAGCAGTTGGGTATGCTACAGGTGATTGATCGTTTTTAAAAAGCTCCAAGCCTTTGCGAATAGCGTCTATATCCGATTTTCGCCTGGCATCTCGTGCCCGTTCCCTAGCTCCAAGAAAGTTCGGTAGTAGAAGAGAGGAAAGAATACCGATGATGGCGATGACAATAAGGATTTCAACGAGTGTAAATCCGTGGGAATTCGTGCTTGATAACCTTTGGGCAGATAACATAACGATTTTCTATTTTCTATTTTCAATAATATTATGGTGCTGGTGTAGGACAACTTACATCACTGCATGCAGTGGCATTTTGGCTGGCAATTCCATAGTTACAGCTATTATTGCATGCCTTGCAGTTGGGAGATCCTACCGGTACAATCCGCTTGGGATCCTGATCATTTTCCAGACAAGCAAAAAGACGAAAATAAGTTCCTGATGCATCTGTCGCATAATCATATGTTCTTCCCTCCATCGGATCATTGGGTACTGATTGCATATAGGTGACTGTTTTACCATTTACAGTTACCGCAAACGTTCCTTTCCACGGGAAACGCGGATCAGACGGAGCAGTCGTCGGAAAGGCATTATGATCATTGTAGTAAAGCGATAAGCCTTTGGCAATGCCGTCTAAATCTTCTTTTCTGCGCGCATCTCTGCCTTTTTTTAAAGATCCCAAAAAATTCCCTAGTAATCCGGTCGCCAGTATGGCTAAGAGCGCCATAACCACTGTAAGCTCAATGAGGGTAAATCCTGTATGAGCATTTGGCAATTGGCTATTGGCAATTTTTTTTCTCATGTAGGTGTGGGAAGTATGGAGCTCTGTCCGCAGAGACTTCCACCGCTCGTCACTGCATAATTATATGCCGCACCATCTACTATACACCCTCCGCCGCATTGCTGTTCACGAAGTGAAAGATCCTGCGAATTTTCCAATCGTCCATACAAGCTGTATTGCCTTCCATCAGCATCACATAGTTTATACACATATGAAACTCCATTCGGATCACACGGTAGTCGAGATATGTAGGGCTTTAGTAAATCTGGCTGTGAACAATCCATCAGGGCAAGGGGCGGATATTGCTCATGATCATTGTGATAATCCTCTAATACCCGTTTCATCACCGCAAAATCTTTTTTTCGTCTGGAGTCTCTGCCTTTTGCAAGTTGCGCTTTAGGATTTATATACGAATAACTTCCCACGAAAAGCAAGCCAAGAAGTGCGATTACAATAAGCAGTTCAGAAAGCGTGAAACCCTTCTCGTGGACAGAATGCATCGTGACCATGGGATTTCTAAAAAACCTGGGATTATCAAAAAATGAACTTGTTCCACTGCGACAATAATCTCTCTCCAAAAACGAGAGCAATTACAGTACCCAAAATAAGAAACGGACCAAACGCGATCGTTTGTCCCAGTCGCTTTTTCTTGCCTAAAATGAGTATGACACCCGCTAGAGCACCTGTCAAGAAAGCCGCGTAGAGAGCCACAATGATAAGCGGTATACCCAGAAGAAGACCCAGCAAAAAGACCAATTTTACATCCCCAAATCCCATCCCGCGACCACGGCTAAAAAGAAAAATAAGTAAAAATATTGCTGATGCTGCCAAACCAGCCAGTAGGGGATTAACCAATGAAACACCTGTCATGTGCCACTCCATCACTTTCGCAAGGAAAACGAGAAGAATGGTCGGAAAAAGCACTGCATCGGGAATGATGTGGTAGCGAAGATCTGCAAAAAAAATTACAATGAATGCGCTACTAAGACCAAGCAAGTAGGCAAGTATCAACCATGGAGAAAAAAAATTGCTGCTTGAACCAATGGCATGAGACAAAATTGAATATCCTACTACTGCAAAAATTGTGCCCGTCGTCAACTCGACAAAAGGGTAGAAGAAAGACAATTTTTTTTTGCAGTACCTGCATTTTCCACCCAAGCTCGCCCAAGAAATAAAAGGTAATAAATCGATAATAGCCAACGTGTGTCCGCAAAAATCGCAATGCGATCGGCCTTTGAATACTTGCTCTCCTCGTGGAAGTCGCTCCACCAACACGCCTAAAAAAGAACCGAAAAATAAGCCAAAAAAAAATAAAAAAAAGATTAGGTAGTCAATCATATCTTGATTACTCTTTCCGCTCGGAAAAATCCTCTATTTTTCAGAAGAAGAATGTGCGATATTTTTTTCACTAGTCTTAAATGCCATTACAAGAATAAGCAAAGAGCTAATGAAATAATAGTAGTTTACAAAAGCCCATTTATTAAAATAAAAAAAAGTAAAAAAGAAAAAAAATAGACATGAGACAAGCGCGGAAAATGAGGTTGTTTTTTTTCGAATAAGCATAAAAAAAATTATACCGATGATAAACAGGCTTACCAAACTAGCATAGGGAATGTGGAAAATTCGGTATAAGAGAGAAAAAAATGTTAAACCATCATATCGAGCTGGATAGACAGCCTGAAACAAAAGCACATCGCTAATAAATTCTTTGGTGTTCCATAAAAAAAAGGGGGAGATGATAACTACGGCTACTATAGTCGAACCAATAAGTAATCGTAACCGATTTTTAAGTACAGAAAGTCTAAAAATAAATGGGATAAAGAGTATGCTATATTGTTTAGCTGCTAAAAGCAGACCAATAATGATAGCCGAAACAGCGTATTTTCGAGTCCGGAGTAAATATAGACTAAGGGTCAATAAAAAAATAATCATAGGTTCAATATATGACTCTTCTACAATAAATGCAGTCATGGGATTAAATAAAAAAAGGAGAGGTAACTGCCAACGGTAATCTGGGTTAGAAATTTTTCCAATGAAGAAAGCCGTTCCGAAAAGAAAAAATACGAGCATATACCGAGGATCTCGTAAAAAAAGAACGCTTGGCAGGGTCAACAAAAGAGTAGCGGGAGGATAAGCATAATAATTTGGTTCTTTATCAGCATACAGTTTAGTGTAAGATGATGCGTATGGATTTTTTCCCTGGATAAGCTCCTGACCACCGAGTTTTAAGGTGTCAAACGTATCTATTTTAGGATTTGGTGAAGAAAGAATTGTTAAAATAAAGACGGATGCCAGACCAATTAGCAATAAAAGGTACGAACGTGATGATACGGGAAATAAAAGGCCAATAAATAGAACAACAAACAGTATTTGACAAAGCAACGCATATGCAATATTCACTTGATAAGGAACTCCATACAATAAAATACAAAAAAAAGAGGACAGAAGCAGAACAATACGCAAATGATCAGATGAAATAAAAAAATTTCTGTTGGAAAAAAATTTATAGAGATAAACCAGCCATATAATGAAAAGCGCCAACGCACCACCAAGACCAAAAAACCCCCATGTAAAAATGTATCCGCCCAAGAAAAAAAAGTATAGTATTGGCAAACTAAAAAACAAACTACTTGAATTGAGAAAACCATCTGTTCGCGGCGACATTTTTTCTATCTTAGGCATTGTTATAACTATTGTAGTGATTTTTTTGCCCCTTTTCTATCCCACAATACACCTTTTTGCTACCCCTGACTTTGGCGAAAGTGATATTTGGCAATTGAATATGCCCCTCAAAATGTTTCTCTCTGATTCTTTAAAGCGGGGAGAGTGGCCCTTGTGGAATAGGTTTATAGGCAACGGTTTTCCAGCATTGGCAGAGGGACAAACAGGAGTCTTTAATATAAGCAACATTTTTCTTTTTAAATTTCTGCCTTTTTTTATTGCGTGGAATAGTAGTTATGTGCTCATTTTTCTCACCACCATGTTGGGTACCTATGTCTACGCAAGAAGTATTGGTCTAAAAAAAGGTAGTTCTTTCTTTTCCTCCTTTTTATTTACATTTTCAGGCATCTTCATAACGCACATCAGCCATTTCAACCTCATCCAAACTGCTTCCTTTATCCCTTGGGTGTTTTGGTCACTTCAAAAACTTATGCAGAAATCTTCGTTGCGGTGGGTCATAGTGTCCGTTTTTTTTCTCGCACAGCAATTTTTTTCAGGCTTTCCCCAAATCATCTTCATAACCGGTATTGCCTTTGGAATTATTCTATTGGGCCAATTTTTGCAAAAAAAATCCGGATATGTGGGGAAAAAACCTCTTGTAGCAATCTGCCTTGCCTTTCTGTTTGTAATCGGAGTTTGCGCAATTCAATGGATGCCGCAAATTGAATTTCTTGGCCTTTCCAATAGGCAAAATATGCTGCTTGTTGAAAGTACCCAGTACTCTTTTCCGCCCAAGCATTTTTTGAGTTTTCTCTCCCCATATATGTTTGGTGATCCTCGCCGAGGTACCTATCCCGACTTTATTACCGCAGACGGTAGTATATTTTGGGAAGTGACGGGATACATCGGTATCATTCCTTTGCTTTTTATTGGCGCTGCACTTTTTTTAATAAAAAAATCGTCAGCAGTGCAACGTTGTCTTCTCTTGCTTGGAATTTCTGCACTACTGATGTTGGGCAAGTACTCTCCATTCTATTTCATTTTCGGACTCCCGCTATTTAATTTGTTCCGTGCTCCGGCACGGTTTATTTTCCCCTTTGTCTGGTCTTTGTGCATTCTTTCCGGCGTGGGACTTGACCTTTTTTCCTCATGGCTTCGAAAGCGCGTAAATCGAATTATTTACGCTTGTATTACTTCGGTTCTCATTTCACTTGCCTTGGTCGATCTTTTCCATTTTGGGCTTACGTACAATGCGCTTATGCCTATGGCTACTTTGGATAAAGTTCCACAAACCGCTACATATATAAAAGGAGCTGGTAACGGGAAATTCTATTCAACCGGGTTTGCTATATCATGGAATGAGGTTTTTTTGCATACCGGTTGGCAGGACATGAAGCCTTTTCTCTTCTTTAGAAATGACCTAAATCCCAATAGCAACACGGTCTACGAAATTCCCAGTTTTGGCGTCTATCCAATACTAGAGACGCGCAGATATCAGTTTATTCGCTCGCTCATTGACACTGGTATAGTCAGTGATTCTCAAAAAAAGGAATTTTCCGTTTCCTCTCCTTCAGCCCGACTTTTGCAGGCGTTTGGCGTCGACTATCTCATTTCACCTCTAAAGCTTGTTGGATTTGATGGAAGCCTTGAAGAGGTTTATCAAACTGCGAGCATCTATTCTGATTACCGATACAGGGTGTATCAAGTGAACGATGCGGCTAGTTATGCGTATTTCTCCACATCAGCAACGCCTTCAGCCACGCTTAAGGATGCTCATGATGTTTTGACTGGCAACACATTTATGCCTCTGTCTACGGTTATTATTGAGTCTTCCGACCCAAAAAGCTACCCAAAAAAAGTGCAAGCAGATGCACGAATTCAAAAGTTAGATGAGCAAAACTCATCTATGAGATTTCAGGTAACCAATAGTTTTCCCGGTTACTTTGTGGTAAACAATACCTACTTTCCAGGTTGGAAAGCCTTGGTGGATTGGAAGGAAACGAGAATTTACCCCGCCAACATTACCAGCCAAGCTGTATTTCTTGACTTGGGAACACATGATATACAATTT
>OBEQ011726310.1_pt1 | contig 15841 bp, 12 predicted proteins | sample 1670901 | NCBI WGS metagenome assembly OBEQ01 (sample SAMEA104232315, study PRJEB22302) | groundwater metagenome | biome: forest; feature: aquifer; material: groundwater | place: USA | collected 2011-08-07 | depth 5.4 m | reverse complement strand
CGGGGACGCTCTCGGCGGCGCGCTGGCGAATCTTCTCCGGGCCACCGGTTATGAGGTGACCACGGAATATTACATCAACGACGCTGGCCGGCAAGTACGTCTCATGGTTGCCTCGGTGACCGCAGTCCAGAATCAGACTAGTGTTCCAGAGGATGGCTATCGAGGTGCGTATATCGTTGATCTCGCTAACCGGTTGCGCGAGAAACAACAAGCCGGTGGCTCGGTATCTGGGCTGACGACCCCACAAGTGACCAACTGGGCATGTGCGCAGTTGCTGGATGGCATCAAGACTGATCTACGAGCATTCAACATCACTTTCGACCGATGGTTCAGCGAACAAAAAGAACTGTTCGAAACGGGCGCCGTCGACCGCACGCTGGAGGTTCTCAAGTCCAAGGGGTACGTGTTCGAGCAGGACGGAGCGCAGTGGTTCCGGTCCACCGCCTTTGGGGACGACAAGGATCGCGTCGTCAGGAAACAGGACGGAGAGTACACCTATCTCGCGTCTGATATCGCCTACCATTTAAACAAGTTGAAACGGGATACAGCATATGACCTCCTCATTAACATCTGGGGGGCCGATCACCATGGATACATTCCCAGGATGCAGGCGGCGGTGGAGGCGTTCGGCTATCCGAAGGACCGATTGAAAGTGATCTTAGTCCAGATCGTGAACCTGATGCGCGGCGGGCAACGCGTGACAATGTCCAAGCGCGCCGGTGAGATGATCACCTTGCGGGAAGTATTCGAAGAAGTCGGCGCCGACGCCGCGAAGTTCATTTTTCTGACCAGACGGGCCGACAGCCAGCTGGATTTCGATCTGGAACTGGCCAAGCAACAGTCGGCGGAAAACCCTGTCTACTATGTCCAGTACGCGCATGCTCGGGTTGCCAGTCTTTTCCGGGTCGCCAAGGAGAGAGAGATTGCCATGCCAACAACCGGATCGGTTGACTGGACCGTCCTGAACTCGCAGGATGATCTGGAGCTGATCAAACCATTGGCGGAATATCCCGCGCTGCTGGAAGCGAGCGCTCAGGCGTTGGAGCCGCATCGGCTGACCTACTACTTGCAGGATCTTGCGGCTCGCCTCCATGCCTATTATTACAAGCACCGGATCCTGCCACCCATGCTCGAGCGTGAACTGGACAGCCAGGATCCCCTCAAGCCGGTCGCTCTGGAAGCCGAGCAAGGGCGAAAAGGGGAAACGCTGACCCCTGCCCTGACCGCGGCGCGACTCTGTCTCTTCCGGAGCGTCCAGACCGTCATCCGGAACGGGTTGGGAATCCTCGGTGTCACGGCTCCCGAGAGGATGTGATGGCCGAACTGGGGTTTCGTGTCTTACGCAGGGATGGACGCTCGCGGGCTCGCGTGGGTGAATTGCGGACCGCCCACGGCACCGTGGCGACGCCGGCTTTCATGCCCGTAGGTTCGCAGGCCACCGTGAAGGGGCTTTCCTCCGAGGAACTCGCCGGCCTTGGCTTCGAGATGATCCTCTGCAATGCCTATCACCTGTACCTCCGGCCCGGCCACCGCCTGATCGAGGAACTGGGCGGGCTGCACCGTTTTATGGGATGGCCGGGATCGATCTTAACGGACAGCGGGGGGGATCAAGTGTTCAGCCTGGCACCCTTGTGCAAGGTGACGGATGACGGGGTGACGTTTCAGTCCCACCTGGACGGCTCGCTGCACCACTTGACGCCGGAGCTCGTCGTTGAAATTCAGGAATCGCTCGGCCCCGATGTGACCATGACCCTCGATGAGTGCCTTCGTTATCCCGCAACGATCGAGGCAGCCGAAAGCGCGCTGGCTCGGACGACCCGGTGGGCTCGTCGCTGCCGAGATGCCCGCCGCCGGTCTGATCAGATGCTCTTCGGCATCGTCCAGGGAGCGCATTATCCCGAATTGCGCGCGCGGGCGGCGTCCGCGTTGGCGGAGATCGGGTTCGACGGATACGCCCTCGGCGGCTTGAGCGTCGGGGAAGACAAAGCGGCCATGCATGCGGCTCTGGACGCGGCGGTGGCGGAATTGCCGGAGTCCGCGCCCCGGGACCTGATGGGCGTGGGGACACCGGAAGACCTCATCGAAGGAGTCGCCCGCGGCATAGATCTGTTCGATTGCGTCATGCCCACCCGCCATGGCCGCACCGGCTGGCTCTTCACCTCGTTCGGGCGGGTACTGATCAAGAATGCCCAATATGCCCGCGACGAATCCCCGGTGGATCCGGCCTGCGCCTGCGTGGTGTGCTGTTCTTATTCGAGAGCTTACCTCCGCCACCTGTTTCTGGCCAAGGAGTTGCTCGGCGTTCGTCTCAATACCATCCACAATCTCCACTACTTCCAAACGTTGATGGCGGGTGTGCGCGATGCGGTGGGTCGCGGGCGTTTGGTGGAGTTTCAGGAGCAGTTCTACGCGAAGCGGGAGGCGTGCCAGCCATGAACGAGGTGACCATGCGGGCGCTCGCTCAGGCCGCCGATCCTGCCTCCATGCCGTCGGTGGGCGCACAGATGGCGCAGATGCTCCCGATGTTCATTCTGATCATCGTCATTTTTTACTTCGTGATCTACCGACCTCAGAAGCAACAGCGCGAAAAGCAACAGAGCATGATCAGCCAGCTCAAAAAGGGAGACAAGGTCGTGACGAGCGGGGGCCTCTGGGGGACGGTGACGAATGTCGGCAAGGAAACCGTGACGCTGCAAGTCGCCGAGAACGCCAAGATCAAGGTCGTCCGTGAGCATATCGTCCGTCTTCGCGGAGAAGACGATGACTGAAGCAGGTCTGTCATGAAGCCGATCGCCGGCCGCCTGATTCTCTTGAGCGTCACGGTCGTCGTGTCGCTGGTCCTCTTCCTGCCCTCCACGCCGCTGTTCTCCAGCATGCCCGAATGGTGGAAGCAGAACCTTCCCAGTAAGGGCATGACCTTGGGCCTCGATCTCCAAGGCGGTATCCATTTGGTTTTGGAAGTGGAGGCGGAGCGCGCGATCGAAATCAAGATGGATCGGGACGTGTCGAACATGACGGAGCTTTTCGCCGAGAAGAAGCTCCAGGTGGCAAGTATCAAACGGACCGGGCCGACCGAGATCACGGTCAACCTGGCGGAGCCCGGCGCGAAAGAGGCCGTTCTGACGCTGATCGAGGACCAGTTTTCCACCCTGAGCGGGCGGTCGCCCAGTGATCGCGTGCTGCTGCTGACCCTGAAGGCCGACGAGGCCGAACGGATCAAGAAGGCGGCGGTCGGCCAGGCTCTGGAGACTGTCCGGAACCGGATCGACCAGTTCGGTGTCGCCGAGCCGCTGATCCAGCAGCAAGGACTCCGCCAGATCGTCGTTCAGCTCCCGGGCGTGAAGGATCCCGGGCGGGCCAAGGCCCTCATCAAGAACACGGCCTTGCTGGAGTTCAAGATGCTGGACGAGGACCACAAGGTCGCGCGCGCGCTGCCGAGCCGGGTTCCCGCGGGGAAAGAAGATGACGTCCTCAAGGAGTTCGGGCCGCAAATCCCTCCCGATGACGAAATTCTCTTCGAGCGCAACGTGGACAAGGAAACCGGGCGGGTGACGAAGACGCCGTATCTCATCAGGAAGCGGGTGGCGCTGACCGGCGATGTCCTGACAGACGCCCGTGTGGCGATCGGCGAGTTCCAGAACGCCTACGTCTCGATCAACTTCGATAGTACCGGCGCCAAGCTGTTCGAGCGGATCACTACGGAGAACGTCAAGAAACGCATGGCCATCATTCTGGACAACACGGTCTACTCCGCTCCGGTAATCCAGGAGCGGATCGGCGGAGGTCGGGCCCAGATCACCGGCAGCTTCACTATGGAGGAAGCGAACGATCTGGCGATCGTGCTCCGCGCCGGGGCGCTCCCGGCTCCCGTGAAGATCATCCAGGATCTGACGGTCGGGCCTTCCTTGGGGCGCGACTCCATCGAGAAGGGGGTGCGCTCCACCGTGATTGCGGGCGCCATGGTGGTCATCTTCATGGTGGTCTATTACCGCCTGTCGGGCGCCATCGCGGATTTGGCCCTGATGCTGAACCTCGTCTGCCTGGTGGGGGCGCTCGCAGGGCTGAACGCCACATTGACTCTGCCGGGCATCGCCGGGATCATTCTGACCATCGGCATGGGGGTGGACTCGAACGTACTGATCTTTGAGCGGATCCGCGAAGAGCTACGGACGGGCAAGCCGGTCAGACCGGCCGTGGATGCCGGCTATGACAAGGCGTTTCTGACCATCGTGGACTCCCACGTCACGACCCTGATCACGGGCTTTGCGCTGTTTTTGTTCGGCACCGGCCCGATCAAGGGGTTCGCCGTCACGCTCTGCCTGGGCATTGCGATTAATCTGTTTACGGCCTTGGTCGGCACGAAGGTCATCTTCGATCTGCTCAATCGCCGCGGGCGGATGGAGCGACTGAGTATTTAAGGCACACTATGCTTGAAATCCTCGGCAAGACCTCGATCGACTTTATGGGGCTCCGGAAGTACTCCTTTGTCTTTTCGGGAGTCCTCGTCCTTGTCGGCCTCCTGGCCTTGGTCCATATCTGGCTCGGGAAGGCCAATCTGGGCATCGACTTCGCGGGAGGGACGGCCGTCCAATTGAAGTTCGAGCAGCCGATTTCGATCGAGCAGGCCAGGCAGGCGCTGATCCGTCATGGATTGCCGGACGTCGAGCTGCAGGAATTCGCTGCCGACAACAAGCTGCTGGTGCGGGTCAAGGCCACGACGACCATTGAAGAGAAAGTGGCCGAGAAGGTCCTGGAGGCGTTCAAAAAGGAGTTCGCGAGCAATCCCTTCGCGGTGGACTCCAGCTACGAGATCGGTCCCACCATCGGCCAGAAGCTCCAAAAGGATGCCTTGATCGCCATTACGATCTCGATGCTGGGCATCGTCCTTTACGTTGCGGCGCGCTTTGAATTCCGATTTGGGATTGCAGCGGCGATCGCCACCTTCCACGACGTGTTCGCGGTACTGGGAGCGTTCTACATTCTGGATAAGGAGATCACCCTCTTGATCGTCACCGCCCTCCTGACGCTGGCGGGGTATTCGCTGACGGACACCGTCGTCGTCTTCGACCGGATCCGGGAGAATCTGAAAGTGCGCCACCGGGACCCGCTCGAGACCGTGATCAATAACGCTGTCAACCAGGTTCTGAGCCGGACCGTGGTGGTGTCGCTGACTGTCATTCTGGTGCTCATTCCCCTGACTCTGGCGGGAGGCGAGGTGCTGCACGATTTCTCCCTGGCGCTGCTCCTGGGTGTGATCGTCGGGACCTACTCCTCGGTCTTCGTCGCCAGTCCCCTCCTCATCCTCTGGAAAGGAACCCCCGGCAAGCTGCTCCGACGCCGATAAAGGTGTTACCTAGACTTGACAATTCTGGATAAGCCAAGGAAAATGAGTAGTTACGAGAAACCTTGGTGTTACCGGATTGAAACAGTTCTTCAGCCGACAGAGTCTCCAGCGCCGGATCATCACCGCCATGGTGCTGATCGGCCTGTTGCCCCTTAGCTTCTCTCTCGTCATTACCTACCTCGAAGAACGCCAGGCTATCCGGGATACGATCGGGAGGGATTTTCGTCAGATCGCGATCGAGGCCGCCGGAAAGATCGAATTGCAGGTGATGCGGGGCGTCAGCGAGGCCGGCCAGTTGGCCACGATTCCGATCTTGCGAGGGGCGGTCATTGACTCCAACCGGAGCTATGCGGGACGCAATCCGGTCTCCGTACGCCGGATGGTTCGCGAGTGGGAAGGACGCTGGAACAAGGGAAAAAACCGCGATCAGTTTCCGGATTTCATCAATAAGATGGCGACCGATTATCTGATCGAATGGTACCGCATCCGGAAGGCCGAGTACATCGCCATTCTGGTGACGGACAGCCAGGGGGCGCTGGTGCTGAGCTCGACGCCTCGAGCCGAGTACGATCAGAGCCAGACCCAGTGGTGGCGGGTGGCCTACGGCGGGGGCAAAGGGCAGAGTTATGTGAGCGATCTCGTATACGACGAGACCCTCGGGTTTCACGTGCTCGATGTGGCGGTGCCCATCCTGGACGACGCCCAGAAAGAGGCGGTGGGGGCCGTCAACGTCCGATTGCGAAGCGACGAGCTCTTCAAAGCCATCCAGGAGGTCCGCATCGGCGAGCAGGGCCACGCGATGCTGTTGAACACGGCCGGACGGCCGTTGATCTGTCCGGTCCTCGCTCCTGACAAACACACCATTAACGCTTCCCTGCTGAAGCAGATCGTCCAGCCGACGGCAGGGTGGGTGGTGGCCGAGGACGATTCGCACGGGGCGCGGAACGCGATCGTCGGCTTCGCGCCGGTCCGGTTTCCGATCCCGCTGGCCCCGGAAAGCTTCGGGGGCGTAGGGGTCGATTGGGTCGCCTTCGTCCGCCAGGACCCGAAGGAGACGTATGCGCCTTTGAATCAATTGTTGTGGAAAGTCTCCCTCGGGGCCGTGGGGGTTTTTCTGCTCATGTTGCTGGCCGGCCTTTTCATGGCTCGCCGGATCGTGCGTCCGATCCAGGCGCTTCAGGCCGGGGCGGCCCTGATCGGCCGGGGCGAACTCGATCACCGGCTGCACATTACGACCGGCGACGAGATCGAAAAGCTCGCGGACACGTTCAACCAAATGGCGGACAGCCTTCGCCAGCACACGGAAGGGCTAGAGTATGCGGTCGCGCGCAGAACGAAGGACCTGCGCGAGTCGCAGGAGCGGTACAAGATTCTGTTTGATGAAGCGGCGGGCTCGGTGATCATGGTCAATCCCGGCGGGGGCATCATCGCGGTGAACCGGCGCCAGGAGGCCATCCTCAAGTATCCGGAGGATCAGCTCGTGGGCCGTCGCTTCATCGACCTCATCCTGCCCAAGTACCAGCCGGCCGTGACGGCCCTGATGCAGGAGGTCCTGAAGGGGGCGAACAAAACGCCGACCGTGGAGGTCAAGGTGTTCGACCGAGCCGGGCGGCCGGTCCCCATGGAGCTCGATCTCACCGGCATCGAGACCGGGCCTATGATCTACATCATGGTGCAATTGCGGGATATCACGGAGCGCAAGGCGCTGGAACGGCAGCTCCAGGAATACAGCGAGTCGCTGGAAGTGAAGGTCCAGGACCGGACCCGCGAAATCGAGGAAACGAAGACCTATCTCGAGAATCTCCTGGAAAACGCCAACGACGTCATCTACACGCTCGATCACGATCAGCGGTTCACCTACGTGAACAGCAAGGTCGACATCTGGGGGTACCGAAAGGAGGACCTGATCGGCCGGCCGTACCTGTCCCTGCTGTCCCGCCGGCATCGCGGGAAGCGTCTCCGGTCCACCTTGGATATCGGCGCCAAACAGGCCTATGAAGTGGAGATCGTGACGAAAGCCGGGGAACCCCGCAATGCTCTGGTCAGCGTGTCGCCGCTTCGAGATAACGAAGGGAAGATCACGGGGGTGATGGGGATCGCGCGGGACATTACGGACAAGAAGCGGCTGGAGCGGCAGGTGCTGAATGCCGAGAAGCTGGCGTCGGTCGGCAAGCTGGCGGCCGGCGTCGCGCACGAAATCAACAACCCGCTGGGGGGCATTCTGAACTGTCTCTACAATCTCCGGAAGGGCAGCCTGTCCCCGGCTCGGGAGCGGGAGTACCTGGAGTCGATGGAAGACGGATTGCGGCGGGTCCAGAAGATCGTGCGCCAGTTGCTGGATTTTTCCCAGCAGTACGATCCGGAGCTCTCGCCGACGGAAGTGAATTCGGTCATCGAGCGTGTGCTGACGCTCACCAACTATGCGTTCGAAGGGACCGGCGTGGGCCTTCGCCGGGAACTGGCGCGGGGTCTTCCGCCCCTGATGGCGGACCGGCATATGATCGAGCAGGTCCTCATGAATCTGATTCTCAACGCGGTGCAGGCGATTCGCGGGAATGGGCTGGTCACGGTCCGATCAGGCACGGACGGGCCGTGGTGCACGATCGAAGTGGAGGACACCGGCTGCGGGATCCCGCCCGACGTCCTGCCGAAGATCTTCGATCCGTTCTTCACGACCAAAGGCCAGGGCGAGGGAACGGGTCTGGGGCTGTCCGTGAGCCTCGGCATCGTCGAACGGCATGGGGGGCAGCTTGCCGTCAAAAGCCAGGTCGGCCAGGGGACCACGTTCACCGTCAGGCTTCCTGCGATGAACGTGCGGTCGCTGGTAGGCAAGGAGGCCTGAGGCGATGCCGCAGCCGCATGTCCTGATCATCGACGACGAGCCCCTCATGCGGATCTCGATTGCCGATGCGCTGAAGGATGAGGGGTGTCAGGTCAAGGTCGCCGCGACCGGTTTGGAGGGCGTCGATCTGATCAAAAAGGAGCCGTTCGAGATCGTGATCTCCGACCTCCGGCTCCCCGGTATGGATGGGCTCCAGATCCTCCAGACCTGCAAGGAGGTGTCGCCCAAGACCGGCGTGATCGTGATCACCGCGCACGGCTCCGTCGAGACGGCGGTCGGCGCGATGAAGATGGGGGCGTACGACTACATCACCAAGCCCTTCTCGATGGATGAGCTCCTCCTGATCGTCCACCGTCTTCTCAAAGTGTTGGAGCTGGAGGACGAGAACCGGTCGTTGCGGGAGGAGCTGGAGGGCCGATTCAGCTTCAAGGGCCTGCTCGGCAAGAACGATAAGATGCGGGAGGTGCTGGAGAAGATCAAGCTGGTGGCGCCCACCGACTCCACGGTGCTGATCCTCGGCGAGAGCGGCACCGGCAAGGAACTGGTGGCCAACGCGATTCACCACAACAGCCCGCGCCGGGATGGGGCCTTTATCAAGGTCAGTTGCGCCGCGCTTCCCGAGACCCTGCTCGAGACGGAGCTCTTCGGGCATGAGCGGGGGGCCTTTACGGGAGCGCTCCGGCAGCGGAAAGGGCGGTTCGAGCTGGCGCACCAGGGCACGCTTTTCCTGGACGAGATCGGGGAGGTCTCGCCGCTGGTCCAAGTCAAGCTGTTGCGTGTCCTGCAGGAGCGGCAGTTCGAGCGCGTCGGCGGCAACCAGACGATCGAAGTGGACGTCCGGCTGATCTGCGCGACCCAGCGCGATCTCAAGAAAGAAGTCCAGGCGGGGCGGTTCCGGGAGGACCTCTTCTATCGGCTCAGCGTGGTCCCGGTCCAGCTGCCTCCACTGCGCGAACGGAAAGAGGATGTGCTTGTCCTCGCCGATCACTTCCTGGGGGGCTTTGCGCTGCGGACGGGCAAGCGGATCAAGGCGTTCTCTCAGCGGGCCAAGGAACTGCTTCTCCGCTATTCGTTCCCCGGCAACGTCCGCGAGCTGGAGAACACGGTCGAACGGGCCGTGACGCTGAATCAAGAAGGAAACGAGATCGAGCCTTGGGACCTCTGCGGATTTCCCTCGTGCCCCTATCTCGGAGGACTGCCCCAGCCGACCTGCGGGTTCTGCAGCGAAGGGGTACCGATGGCCGAGAAGAAGGCGGGTTCGGTAGATCGGTTGGATACCGCCCGCGAGCAATTCGAGCGGCAGTACATCGTCAAGGCGCTGGAACGGACGAAGGACAACAAGACCGAGGCCGCAAAATTGCTGGGCTTATCGCGTAAGGCTCTTTGGGAAAAGTGCAAACGCTATAGGATTACGAAAGACACGAACGGTAAGGAAGAAGAATAATCCAGCCGCGTAGGGGCGTATGGCGATACGCCCTCTCCAATCCCCCCTGTATCTTTTCGATTCACGCGCCACCCGCCTCAATAAATCCAAGTAACTTTTGCAAGAGAGCCGGTGTCAAAGTACACAATGAAGGACCTCATCCCAACTGAGCGAATCGAGCAAGCCATCTTCCTTATCCGAGGGCAAAAGGTCCTCTTGGACGCGGACCTTGCACTGATCTATGACGTACCAACGAAGGGCTTGAACCAAGCGGTGAAGCGCAACTTGCGGCGGTTTCCCTCGGATTTTCTCTTTCGATTGACGGCGGAGGAACTGGAGACCATCCAGTCGCAAATTGCGGCCGGTTCGAACCGGTCACAAATTGTGACCGGTTCCCAAAAGCACCGCGACCCCAGGTTTCTGCCCTATGCCTTCACCGAGCACGGCGCCATCATGGCCGCCAATGTCCTCAACAGCCATCGTGCCGTACAGATGAGCGTGTTCGTCGTGCGGGCGTTCATAAAGATGCGAAGCATCCTAACTGACACGCGAGACCTGGCCCGCAAACTGGCCGCTCTGGAAAAGGAGTTGAAGGGGCGCCTCGATGTTCACGAAGCCACCATCGTCACCATTCTCCAGCGCGTGATGGACATCCTCGACCCCCCGGCAGTTCCTCCGCCATCCAAGCCCCGCCGCATCGGCTTCCGCGCCTAGCCCTCGCACTCTCTTTTGGCAAGGGCCGGGGGATGCCTCGATCGCGGTCATGGGCGAGCGCCTTTTCCACCTTTGTCCATAACCAGAAGGCGCGGGACCTTGGGAGCGGGAGGCACGCCCGGCCCGTAGCCTCCCCCTGTATCCTTTTCGATCCCCCCGCCAGCCGTCTCTTTTTCCTCCTGCATGACATTACGGAGGAGGAGTGGTAGGATTCCGGCCCAATGGGGCGCGTGCGGGTCCTGTCGCCGAGCCACCCTGACGTGCTCAGATCCTTTCGCCGTCGCAGCCCCACGGACTCGGCTGTAGGCCCTTCCGCTCCGCCAGGGTCCCGCTCGGCACCACCCGCGCCCAAAAGCCTTGTAATGAGAAGTGATATAGGGGCTAGTTTTAACCCGCCATTTTGCTTTCTGCATTGCCATATCCGCGTTTTAATATTTGACTTACTTTTTATCTTAGTGTAAGATGCACTCATAATTTTAGGAGGAATGTACACTATGGAGACAGCGTACGTCACAAGCAAGGGACAGCTCGTTGTTCCTGCAAAGCTTCGCCGGCGATACGGGATTAAGCCGGGCACCAAGGTGTGCTTTGTCGAACGCGAGAATGAAATCCTGTTCCAGCCTGTTACCAAAGAATACATCCGGAGCGTGTGCGGCATGCTCAAGAGCGAGACTTCAGTAACCCACGAGTTACTCAAAGAACGGGCTAGGGATAAGGAGCGAGAGGAGGCCAAGCTTGAAAAGCTCGGTGCTAGATAGTTATGCCGTTCTGGCCTTCCTCTTCCAAGAGAAAGGGTCCGAGAAGGTAGCGGAACTTCTTGAGAAGGCAGCGGAAGCAGACAAGACTCTCTTCATTGTTGCTCCCAATTGGGCTGAGGTCCGTTACATGGTGGAGCGGAAAGTGAGGGCGGGCAAGTGGGCTGAAGTGCGCCACAAGCTCTTAGGTCTTCCCATCGAAATTGTTCCGGCCGATCAGAGCTTGGCAGAACTGGCAGGAGAGATCAAAGCATCTAACAAGATGTCACTGGCCGACTGCTTCGCAGCAGCGCTCGCTAAACAAAGAAAACTGGAAATCTATACGGGGGATCCGGAGTTTAAAGCGGTGGAGAAGGAAGTGAAGGTCGTCTGGATATAGGATGGGTACACATTCAAATGGCTTGACAAAAGCTCGGCTTGTGCACGGCGCTGGTGAACAATTCACCGCATTTCTTGATGCCGTGTATTGCGGCACACCAGTTGGTGGTCTCACCCATGACTTCTATCGTTATCCTGCTCGATTCTCACCACAATTTGCACGAAAGGCGATTGAGGTTTTCACGCGGCCCGGCGATGTCGTACTCGATCCATTTATGGGTGGTGGAACAACTGTTGTTGAAGCGCTTGCGCTAGGACGTCGTTGCATTGGGTCTGACCTAAATCCGCTATCTAGTTTTTTGGCCCGTGTGAAGACTACACCGTTATCAAAAAATGACGTTACGGCTCTTCGGTCTTGGGCGTCGCGGCTTGCGAGGTCCATCAACCTCCATTCGGACAACTCGCCTCACGAAGACTGGAGAGATTACCAGCGAAATTTGCCTTGGTGGCTTCGTAAAACACTAGAAATGGCCTTAGATGAAGTCAAGCTATTGAGGACTGAAAGGCAACGCCAATTTGCTCGCTGTTCGTTAATGAAAGCAGCGCAATGGGCGCTGGATTGCCGATCTTCGATCCCAAGCAAGGAAGAATTCCTTGTGATGCACCAAGAGAAATTTGCGCTGATGATAGCTAGCATCGAGACTTTCCGCACACGGATGCGCGAGGCTTTTAGGAAGCCTCCTTCAACCATTTGGCAAGACCGCCGTCTTCTAGTCCGACCGACTGCTGGAATTGATAAAGACAGGCGCATTCCTAAGAGTTGGGGCCCGCCAAGACTTGTTTTAACTTCTCCGCCTTACTGGGGGGTGCATATCCTTTATCACCGTTGGCAAGTCAAAGGGCGACGAGAAACCCCCGCACCTTATTGGCTGGCGGAACGCCGCGACGGGAATGGTGCTGCTTATTACACCTTCGGTGATCGAAAGCGTAAAGACATGGAGACCTATTTAGGATTTTTGAAAGATAGCTTTTCGTCGATCGCATCCCTTCTCAATCGGGAGTCTGTTGTAGTTCAGATGGTAGCTTTTTCAGAGCCAAAACTTCAGTTGCCAGCCTATCTCGAAACTATGAAGGATGCAGGTCTCGAAGAAACAGAGTTGGATGGTTTCAGCAAGTCAAAGAATCGAATCTGGCGCACGGTACCCAATAGAAAATGGTATGCGGATTTCAAAGGTAAACTCTCTGCAAGCAAAGAAGTCCTATTGATTCACCGGAAAGTACAATGAAGTGCCCTAAGCACAGCGAAACAAAAGAACATACGACATATGCATGACGAGTTTGGCTCGCCTCAAACATTGGAAGAGGGAGTTTTACGATGAAATGCCTCGCTTCTGACCAAACCCACGCTCTGTGTCTACAACTTCTCCACGCTGAAACTGAGGAAAACGTTGTGGAGGTCATGAGACAGCAGGGATTTTGGGATGATCGCACTGCATGGATGCCATACGGCAATATTCCCAACAACCGCGGTATCGTAGGGAATCAACAAAGTTCTCCAGTGGCGGCTTTAGTAGAGAAGCTTGTGAACTCAGTTGATGCGGTACTGACTGCGGAGTGCTTCCGTAAAGGCATTGATCCAACGGGACCGCAAGCTCCCACAACGATGCGCAAAGCAAATGAATTGCTGTTAGATATTCCTGGCGGTCGGATCTCAAACCTCGATCCTGGGACCTCGCGTACCAGGCTCGCAGAGCGTATCCAGCTGGTTGCTTGTGGGACGAAGGATAGCCCCTGTTACCTGATTATTGATGACGGAGAGGGCCAGAGCCCTGAACAGTTTTCCCGCACTTTCCTTTCACTCCTTCGAGAGAACAAAACCCGCATACCTTTCGTGCAAGGGAAATACAACATGGGAGGAACGGGGGTCCTTCAGTTTGCGGGCACGAATAGCTTTCAGCTCATTATTTCACGTCGGCAGCCTGACCTCCTTCCTGCCTCATCTGATTCGTCGAGTGGGCAATGGGGATTCACGTTGATCCGTCGATTAGAGCCTGGTCCCGAACAGCCACAGTCTACCTATGTGTACTTAGCTCCTGGAGGGGAGATCCCCTCATTTTTTGCCGATTCCCTTGCGGTTCGTCCAGGTCGATATCCAAGCGCCTATGAAGGATCTCTAAACGCTGGTACCTGCATCAAGCTCTGGAACTACAAACTTCCTGGAAGGCTCAAAACATTAGCCACCCTTGATCTCCGGTACGCTCTAGAGCAACACCTACCTGAACCAGCCCTGCCCATTCGTATATATGAACGACGCCCTGGGTACCGCGCGCACTATTACGATACGACTATGTCTGGCCTCTATGCAGTGCTTGGTGATAAGCCTGAAGATATTGAGCCAGGCTTCGACACGGGCAGTCCTTTGAATATTCCCAATGTGGGATGTGCAGAGCTCCGAATTGTTGTGATTAAAGAAGAAGTAGAGGACAAACGCTATCCGGCAGGAATCTTTTTCAGCGTGAACGGACAGTTACATAGCGAACTAGGCAGTGATTTTATCTCTCGCAGGACGAAGTTTGACTACATTGCGGGTAGCCTAATATTAATGGTTGATTGCTCATCACTGCCCACGCGCATTCGGGAGGACCTTTTTCTGGCGTCGCGTGACCGCATGCGTCAGTGCGATGAGCGCATAGCTTTAGAGGGCAGTATCGTTGAGTACTTGAAAGATCATTCTGGGCTACGCGATCTGAATGCGCGCCGGAGGCAAGCCCGCCTTGCGTCGTCCTCTAGGGAAGAAACCACCAAAGTAATTCAGGATCTTGTTCGGTCTGATCCAAGCCTTGCAGCTCTTTTCGGGCGTGGTCAGCGGATTAAAGTTCCTGTTGGGCCTCTCCCAGAACCTGTGCCCTATGTGGGTCATCAATTCCCAACATACTTCCGTCTTACTAAAGAACCGAGTGGGGGCTTAGTTAAAAAATGCGCCCGCAATCGGTCATGTCGCATAGAGTTTGAGACAGATGCTACAAACGATTACTTCTCTCGGGCAGCAGATCCTGGACGTCTGGAATCACATGGGCTTCCGATCCTTTCCTCAGTGCATCTATGGAACGGGAGAGCAGCCTTGCGATATGTGCTCCCTCCAACCTGTAATGTTGGTGACCGTCTTAAAGTAGAGCTATCGGTAACAGATGTGTCGCGCGTTTACCCACTCGAATCCAAATTTATTGTCGAGGTTGAACCAGAAGCTGTTCCTGCTCCACCCGGACCGACGCCGCCCCCGCCTGGCGCAACTCTAACTGGCGACCTGCACATTGTAGAGGTTCGACGTGACGAGTGGGCGCGGTACAACTTTGATGAGCAATCTGCTCTTGAGCTCAAATATGGCGACGATGACACGCTGGACATCTATATCAACATGGACAATATCAATTTGCGGAACGAAATCGCACGACGACGCAATATGGACCCCGAACTTCTCAGATATTGGTTCAAGTATGGCCTATGTCTGCTGGCATTAGGGATTCTGTATCAGCAGAGGCAGTCTGGGCAGCATGATGCCAGGGATGCAGAACAAGAGGATACGGGTCAAAAACCAACCGAAGATCTGGAAAGTATCGCTGATGCATGCAGGGGACTAGCAGTGACAGTAATACCCGTAATCGCTCAACTCGGCCAGAAACTAGCGAAAGTAGAAGCGGGCTAGAAAACGGACAGGCCGCTTTTCTTCACGCGGGTGGCGCGGAGGGGGAGGGCCAAGGAAAAGGAGTCAGGCACCGTTGCATTGAATGATGTGTTGGAGGCTTAGCTATGGTTGTTAAAGGATGGAAAGGAGGAGGTTACGGCATTCGGGTTGGGCGACGGAATGTTAGAAAGCACTTTGTACCGGACTGGAAAATCATCGAAGTCGTTATTGATGGGCAACCACACATTTTTCATCTCACGCCTACTTTTTGGACCACCTGCCCAGAGTTCCGCAGTGCGGTTATTGAAAAGTGGCTAAAGAAGAAGGGGCTCGCCCCTTGGCCGCCAGGAGAACCCCCAGAGCTGAGGCTCTTAAACTTGCACGCCAACAGACTTAAACTTATTTCAGCTTAACAAAATGAAAATGGTGTCAGATCCATTCCCCCTCCGCTTCCTCCCGTCTCACTCTTCAGATCATGAAGTAACGAGATCGCAGACGGGGACAAGGACAGAAAAAGGTGGTTGACTTTTCCTTCGATGGGTTAGGGCAAGCGGTGTCATGGCCCGTTTTGTTGCACGGGGCTGGTCGCCACCGCGCCACTTATTGGAACACTCTGAGGGGAAGCGGGAAACGGAGGACGCGGCCATGAACGACGGCAACGGAAAAGGCAAGGCGGTTTCACCCGCGCAGCTGAAAGCCAACCGCAGGAACGCGCTCAAATCCACCGGCCCCCGGACGCCGGCCGGGAAAGCCAAGGTCGGCG
>OBEQ010299084.1_pt1 | contig 15844 bp, 15 predicted proteins | sample 1670901 | NCBI WGS metagenome assembly OBEQ01 (sample SAMEA104232315, study PRJEB22302) | groundwater metagenome | biome: forest; feature: aquifer; material: groundwater | place: USA | collected 2011-08-07 | depth 5.4 m | reverse complement strand
GTGGGTTGGATCCTGAAAAAATCTTTGTTTGGGACCTGAAACCAAAACAAAAACTAACAACAACGGATGCCTACTTAAAATACCTCCATTACCTCCAATCAGACTATCGCCCTGTATCGGAGGTCTTGAGCTATTACATTTTTTCCCATGATCGATTTTGATTTTTTCAAAGTCATACTTGGCCCCGTCATTTCCAATACTAAAGGTTTTATCCCCCCTATCCGTTCACAGATCAAGCAATTTTCTGATTAAAATTAGCCCTTTGTAAAATGTGACGAGAGCGTATATATCCACTTATGGCTGACGAAAAGTATTTTGGCAGAAATAGATAGTCGATTGACATCCCGAAACAATTTACCTATGGTGCCGCTTCGGTAGTTTGGAAAGCGAACAATCTGGCTTTGCCAGTTGTGAGTATGGGGTTTGGGGCCATCGGCGGCCCGACCAAAAAAATTAACACGAGTAGTATCATTAAAAGGGCCTCCGGGGCCCCAATCAGAAAGACGGGTGATTTTTTTAATGCCAGATATTCAGATAAAAGAAGGTGAGAGTTTCGAGTCCGCCCTTCGCCGTTTCAAAAAAATGTGCGAAAAGGAAGGGATCATGGCCGAAATTCGCAAACGGGAACATTACGACAAGCCCTCCGTCAAACGGAAAAAGAAGAGCATTGCCGCTCGCAAAAGAACCGGCAAACGCTTTTGGGAGTTTTAATCAGTGACCATCCTCGAAAAATTGGACAGTGACATCAAAGAAGCGATGAAGGCCCGACAAACGGACCGCTTGGCCGCGGTGCGCCTGATTAAGGCGACGGTTAAGAATAAAGAGATCGAACTCATTCGTCCTTTGTCCGAGCCAGAATTTTTTGCCACACTGGCCACCATGACCAAGCAACGGCATGAGTCTATCGAACAGTTCAAAAAAGGAAACCGTAACGATCTTGCCGCCATCGAAGAAAAAGAGCTCGAGGTGATCAACTCGTACCTCCCCAAATCTTTGTCAGACTTGGAGGTGGACTCGATGATTAGCGCCGCCATCACCAAAGTCGGCGCCAAAACCCCCAAAGAGATGGGACTTGTGATGAAAGAGTTGAAGGAAAAAACCGCCGGCCGGGTCGATGGCAAAATTCTCTCCGATAAAGTCCGCGCCAAGTTGAGTTCAATCTGACTTTCAACCTCTCGATAAATTAATTAATGCCATAGGGTTACAAACCTTCTGTTTTATTTCCAATTTTGGAGCAGGGCTATTCCCCGCGGCTCATTAAACTGGTATATTTTTCTTCCACTTTTAAATAAAATCGGGTAGAATAAAATCTACCATGTCCAGCTCTGCTGGGTTAGGATTTTTGTATGTCTCTTATTGGCGAAACCATTATTGATCAGCAACGCCTCATTCACAATGAAGGGATAAGGCGGAATCTGGCTTGGGAATATGTGCCAAAAAAGGCTTTTGTTTGCCTGGGGGTAAGACGCTCCGGGAAATCCACGTTCTTGTTTCAAATGATGCAGGAACTAAAGAATAGCGGCGTGGACTCTCAGAGACTGATTTACCTCAACTTATTTGACGACCGATTCAACGCAATTCATTCATTGGGGTTTGGGGTCATTTTGGATGAAATTTGGATGATTTTTCCAGAGTTGCAGAACAAAAAATTATTTTTCTTTTTAGACGAACCACAGGAAATTCCAGGGTGGGAACCCTTTGTTGAACGCTTGTTGCGCGAAGGGCATCAGGTTTTTATAACTGGGTCTTCCGCAAAACTTCTTTCCCAGGAAATAGCCACCCAAATGCGGGGAAGATCCTTGTCGTGGGAACTCTTTCCGTTCGATTTCGGCGAATTTTTAAATTTCAAAAAGATAAAAAAAGAAAAAATTGATACAACAAAAAAAGCTGTATTGCGTAATGCCTACAAGGAATACACCCAAACTGGAGGATTCCCGGAGGTGTTGGCCCTGTCACAAACACTCAGAATAAAAATTCATCAGGAATATTTTCATACCATGCTTTATCGCGACATCATCGAACGCCACGATGCGCCTCATCCTAAAGCCATTCTCGATTTATCCTACCGGTTGTTATCCCAATGCGGTTCTTTGTATACGATCAATCGATTGACTGAATATCTGCGTTCCATGGGGCACAAAACAGACAAGAATTTTGTTAGCTCTTGCCTTAATTGGTTTGAAGACTGTTATTTTTTATTCTCGATAAAACTGTTTGATCGATCGCTGGCCCGGCAAAATGTAAATCCTAAAAAAATATATTGCGTAGATCACAGCCTGATTGCATCGATTAATCCTCTTTGGGGGAGGGAAGAGGGGCATCTTCTGGAAAACATGGTTTTTGTTTTTTTACGCAGACAGTCCTTCAAACCCTGTTATTACAAAACCAAATCCGGACGAGAAATCGATTTTATTTATACTGACCCCAAAGGAGAAAAACAACTGATACAAGTTTGTCACGATATGAATGATGAAAAAACCGCCCAACGGGAATTGGGTGCTTTAAACGAAGCCATAAAGGAACTCAAACTGAAGTCGGGACTCATTGTTACTACGGAACTCCCCTATAGAAACAGGAAACAACTGCCGAAAGGAATTTCTCTTATTCCCGCATGGCAATTTTTTGCGGGAACGAGATAGCGGTCACAAAAATTGCTCTTCTGCAGCCATTTCTGGATAAAGCGGATCTCCGGTGCCCATATTAGAGGACGCCATCAAAAAAAAGGTGGAACAGATAACCAGAAAAATCATTTTTCTTGATGCCCCAACAACCCAAATGTGGGTGAAAGCCGGACATTTAGCCGGAAAAATTGTTGGCAGTTTTGATGAGTTGACGCTTGAAAAAATCCAGAATGATATTTTGATTGCCTTAACGGCCCGTGAGAATGGGGCTCTCCTGATTACTCAGGACAGACATTTTCATATCATTCAAAAACATATTCCCTTCAGTCTTATTTTTCATTCGAATGAATATTAATACGTTCCTTGCATTTTTCACGCAACTTTTCCTATCATCTGCCGAGAAACTAAAATCACATGATTCCACGCGAAAAATTAGATGAGATTTTGGGACGAATCGACATCGTTTCATTAGTTTCGGAATATGTCCCTCTCAAAAAGATGGGGCAAAATTTTAAGGGGTTGTGCCCCTTTCACGGCGAGAAAACTCCTTCGTTCATGGTGAGCCAAGAAAAACAGATTTTCCACTGCTTTGGCTGTAGCGAGGGGGGAAATGCGTTTGGTTTTCTGATGAAAATGGAAAAATATTCCTTTCCCGAGGCGGTCAAAAAGCTGGCCGAAATGGCTGGTGTCGATCTCCCCACCGACGGGAAAACAGAAGACACGACCAGTCGCGACGAAAAAGAAGCCCTCTTTAAGGTGAACCGTTACGCCTCCTGGTTTTTTACCGACAACCTTAAAAAGGCGGGCTCCGAAAAAATTCAAGCCTATTTGGCGCAGCGCAAGATTTCAGAAAAAACCATCGAAGAATTCAAACTAGGTTTTGCCCCCGACAGTTGGGAAGGACTGATTCGTTTTTTCCAGGTCAAACAAATCCCTCTCCACTACGCCGAGATGTTGGGGCTGGCCAAAAAAAGAAAAGAGGGTTCCCCCAAGGGGGGTTCGCATTACGATTTTTTCAGAAACCGCCTGATTTTTCCCATCATGGACGCCGAGGCCCGTGTCATCGGCTTTAGCGGGCGGCGGTTAGATGACAACAGCGAGGAATCCAAATACATCAACTCGGCCGAATCCCCCATTTATCACAAAGGAAACAGTATTTACGGACTCGCCCAAGCCAAAACGGCGCTGCGCGAAAAAGGAGAAACCATTCTGGTCGAAGGAAATGTTGATTTGATTCGCCTGTCACAGGAAGGAATTAAAAATGTGGCGGCCCCCCTCGGAACCGCTCTGACGTTGCCGCAAATCCGGACGCTCAAGCGCTTTGCCGAAAAATTTGTTCTGCTGTTCGACGGCGATGCGGCAGGAATGAAAGCGATGCTCCGAGCCATTCCACTTTTCTTCGAAGCCGGTTATCATCCGCGAGTTGTGGAATTGCTCGAGGGGGACGACCCCGACTCGTTTGTAAAAATTCATGGGGCCGGCCCTCTCTCACAAAAAATTGCAGACGCTCCATTGGCGATGGAATGGATACTTCTGCGTCATCTAACCAATGTGGGAGGCAAACCCTCTCAAAAAATTGAGGCCGCCCAAAAAATTCTCCCTTTCCTACAAATGCTCCCTTCTTCTTTGGAGAAAAAAAGCTATACCGCCCGCCTTTCCCAGTTTTTGGGAATTTCGGATAAAGATTTGGAAGGCCTCGAAAAACTTCCCAAAGAGAAAAGTCGGTACGAAACCTCGACTACTCAGGAAAGACAGCAAACCCAATCTTTACAAGCCTTAAGGGGGGGAACGGTTTCTCAGAAAATTTCGCTTGAAAGAATTTTGTTACAGCTCTATGTCAAAGACCCTCACGCTATGGAAGGACTTCTGGGGGGGGAGGTTTTTAGCCGGTTTGAAGACGAGGGGCTAAAAAATTTGGGTGCCAAACTTAAAGAGCAATATCAACAAACGGGTAACGTGGCGCCCGAAAGATTTTTATCGCAGGAAGAAAATCCCGAGGTCAATAATCTTCTGTCCGAGTTGGCTTTAGTTGGTGAAAGTTGGTCTGAAAAAGAGCTTTTTCAAAAAATGGCTTTGGACTGTGTTTTTCAATGGAAGAAAAAACAACTTCACAACGAATTAAAACAGATAACAAACGAAATTCAGTTGGCGGAATTCAAAGATGACCAAAAGCTTTTGACCGAATTGATTTCTCGTAAAAATGAAGTAACGAAGGTTTTAAGTAGCTTGAAACAAATTTTATGATACCATGCGTCGTTTGTGACTAAGATAATGTGAGAATGATACCTATGGCAGAACCGATTAAAAAAGAAGTAGATGTGGCCGAGATGCAGCAGCTCATCGACCTCGGCAAGAAAAAAGGGTTTTTAACTTACGAAGAAATTAACAATGCCCTCCCTGCCGAATTGACGTCGGCCACCCAGCTCGACGATTTACTCGCCATGTTTGACGACCTCGACATTGACATTGTCGACTCCCCCGAGGATGCCAAAGCCGCCAACAAAAAAGACGGCGACTCGGACAAAGAGAAAAAAGAGGACGATGCTGAAGAAGAAGCGGAAGAAAAACCAACTCCCGAATGGGACGCCGACACCTCGAGCAAAGCCAACGACCCTGTACGACTTTATTTGAGAAAAATGGGACAAGTTCCCCTCTTGACGCGCGAAGGAGAAGTGGTCATCGCCAAGCGCATCGAAAAATGGGAAGACCAAATTTTGCAGATCATTCTTGGCTCTGCCATTGGCCGCCAGGAAATCATGGACCTGGGGGAACAGCTCAACAAACAAAATATCCGCGTCTTCGACATTATTAAAGAACTCGACGTCATGGTAGGGGCCGCCGACGACCCTAATCGCCCTGAAATCGACATGCCGAAAATGGACCTGGAACATCGGACCCGGGTTTTAAAACTTCTCAGCAAAGTTAAAATTCTCACAAAAGAATACAACAAGTACAACCTCAAGGCACGCAGCCGGGGTCTAAGCGAGACCAGCCGAAAAAACGCGGAAGAAAAACGCAACGACGTGCAAATGAAGATGGTAGTGTGTCTCCGCGAAATCAATTTCAACCGCGACACCATCAACCGCATCGTCAACCGCTTAAAACAGGTGATTGAGGAAATTGAAGGGGAAGAAAAAGTCATCGCCCGCTCCCGCACCGACTTAAAACTTTCACCGGATGAAGTGTTGGAGACCGCCCGCAAAATCAAGAAAAGTGTCTATTTACAACGTAAACTGGTGCAATCGACACAAATGGAAAAGCCCGAGGTCTTTGCCATTTGCGATACCATTCTCGAAGCGGTCAAAAAAATTCACAAGATCGTAAAAAATTACGAAGCCAACATCAACGACCTCAAGCGCACTTACCGCGAGTTAAAATATGCCGAGCAAGAAGCCGACCGCGCCAAGGGAGATTTGGTCGAAGCCAACCTTCGCCTGGTGGTCAGCATCGCCAAAAAATATACGAACCGCGGACTACAATTTTTGGATCTGATTCAAGAAGGAAACATTGGTTTAATGAAAGCCGTTGATAAATTCGAGTACAAACGTGGCTATAAGTTTTCGACTTACGCCACCTGGTGGATCCGCCAAGCGATTACCCGCGCCATTGCTGACCAAGCACGCACCATTCGTATTCCGGTGCACATGATTGAAACAATTAATAAGTTGATTAGAACATCGCGCTATCTCGTTCAAGAAAAAGGGCGCGAACCAACGCCTGAAGAAATTGCCGAGAAAATGGAATTGCCATTAGAGAAAGTCCGCAAAGTTTTAAAAATTGCCAAAGAACCGATCTCGCTCGAAACCCCCATCGGCGAAGAAGAAGACAGTCATTTGGGAGATTTCATCGAAGACAAGTCGGTGACCTCCCCTACCGATGCCGCGTTGAATTTAAATTTGTCGGATCAAACCAAGCAAGTTTTGTCGACCCTCACCCCGCGCGAAGAAAAAGTGTTGAGAATGCGCTTTGGAATCGGCGAACGTTCCGACCACACGTTGGAAGAAGTCGGCCGCGATTTCTCCGTCACCCGCGAACGCATCCGCCAAATCGAAGCGAAAGCACTAAGAAAACTCCGCCACCCTAGCCGCGCCAAAAAGCTGAAAACGTTTGTGGATTGGTAAAATCATCACTTCTCATTCTTAATCGCTCTTTTAGTTCTTTTAGATTTTGCACGGTGTGCCAGTCCTATTTGTTTTAATGCAGCAATGCAGTCGAGAGTGTTTTGATGTTGCGCCACACGAGCCTCAAAAGAAAGTTTCAAATTATCGCGAATCATCCAAAGATCGATTTCCTTTTGATTCCCTGTTTGATTCTCATCAAATATTTCCAGTAAATCCTCCATACTTTTATTTTAATAATTTAATAGTAAATAGGCAATAGGCACTACAGTGTAATCAATGTGGGCCCTCCAGGACTTGAACCTGGGACCAACCGGTTATGAGCCGGCCGCTCTAACCAACTGAGCTAAGGGCCCGTTGTCACTTTTCTTACATTGATCCAACGGCAATTCAACTACAAACTCTCAATCAAAACAAATTTTGCTTGCAATCAGAAATCATCTCCGGTTTCATTCAAAAACTCATGATTCTTCTCCTCAACGACATCATCAAAGCGTTTGAACAAGAAATCCCTCTCTCTCTGCAAGAGCCGTGGGATAAATCGGGATTGCAGATCGGATCCAAGCGACAAAAAATTCGCAATGTTCTGTTTGCTTACGACGCCTGTCACGTGGTTTTAAGATATGCGGCTAAAAATAAAATTGATTTGATTGTCACGCATCACCCCTTAAGCCTATCGGACATTAAAAATCTCTCGCTCGATTCGTACGAAGGGGAAATTTTTCGTTTGGCGATCAAAAACAATATCGCCATCTATACCGCGCACACCAGCCACGACTCGTCACCTCACAGCCTCAACCGCCACTATGCCAAAAAATTGGGGCTACAAAACATTTCTCCTCTTCGCCCCATCAAGGACAAACCGTTTGTGAAGTTGGTTGTCTACGTACCAGTCAATCATACCGAAAAAGTAATGGAGGCGGTCTTTACGGCTGGGGGCGGAACCGTTGGGCACTACTCCTGCTGTTCTTTTCGAACAAATGGAACGGGAACTTTCAAAGGAGATAACACAACAACTCCTTTCCTCGGCACACAAGGAAAACTAGAAGAAGCCGACGAAAACCGTGTGGAATTTTTAATAGTCCGCAACCGGCTGCAACCTGTAATTCAAGCCATGCTGGCGGCTCATCCTTACGAAGAAGTGGCTTACGATCTTTTTGCCCTGGAAAACAGCCCATCACAAACGGGGCTTGGAATTTATGGAAAACTCTCGACCCCTAAAAAATTATCGGCTCTTGTCCCGACTATTAAAAAACTTTTCAACACTTCCAAAGTCCGTCTCACTGGAAAATCCTCAAAAATCATTCGTTCAATCGGACTTTGCACCGGCAGTGGCACCAGTTTGTTGGAGTCGGCCGTCGCCAATGGGGTCGATCTTTTTATTACCGGCGATGTAAAATATCACAACGCCATCTCGGCTCTCCGAGAAAACATCGCTCTGCTGGACGTAGGACATTTTCATTCCGAAATTCGTTCGGTGACTTTGCTCAAAGATCTTTTCAAAAAAATATTTGGTAACCAACTCACGCTTTCCGAATACACCCGCCTGAAGGATCCGTTTTTCCTACTATAAAAACTGTTTACAAGGGGATCTTCGATCTGTTAGGAACACTCGTTCATCAACAGGACGTTAAAGGAGCAGCATTTGCAAAAAGAACTTTTAAAACTGATGGCTTTGGCCCAAATCGACTCGGAAATCGACTCTTTAGCTTCCGATCGCGACGATCTCCCCCGTCTCATTACCGAACTGGAAGCCACTCTCAAAACCTTCGAAAGCGGGCTTGAAGAAAAGAAAAAAGAGATAACCACCCTTAAAGAAGAAGCTCATAAAAAAGAATCGGCCCTGGCCGAACAAAAAGAATGGACCTTTGATCGCGAAACCCGGGTCAAAGAAATCAAAACCAACAAAGAATATCAGGCCGCGCTCAAGGAAGTTTCAAAATCCAAAAAAGATATCCTCGATCTCGAAACCAGCCTCACGCAAATTAACGGCCATATCGAAGAAGAAGCTAAAAAAATTGCCGAGTCGGACGCCGACGCCATTACCAAAAAACAAAATTTGGAAAAAGACATTGAAGAGAAAAAAGGGCAGATGGCCACCTTCACTCAACAGATCGAAGAAAAAATAATTCTCCGCAACGAAAAAGAAAAAGAAGTGCAGGAATTAACCCTCAAACGTTACAAAATGATTAAAGCCCGTCTCACCCCCGCCGTGGCACAGGCTTCTAGAGGCGGGGTTTGCCAAGAATGCAACATGAACATTCCACCACAAATTTTTATCGAACTCCAAAAATTTCAGCAAATGATCACTTGCCCTCGATGTCATCGGATTTTGTCCTTGGAAGTGGCTATGGCCCCTACTTCTTAATCAGCGAATCACACACCCCCTGCAACGTGGCGGCATCCCAGTTTGGCATTGTCAGCACTTTCAAATTTTCTTCGATGTGAGCCTTTTGTTTCATCCCTACAAGAGCGGTCGTAATTCCAGGTGTCGATACGACAAATTGGAGTGCTGATTGGGCGACGGTTTGCGAGTGAGTTAATTTTTTAACCAACGCGACAGGAAGTTTCAGTAATTGCCCCTGAAGCAGTGGCGTAGAAATCATGACCGACAACCCAAAATTGTGCGCCACCGGAAGTATCGGATATTTTTTTCCCTGAAATTCCTGGTTGGCCACTCCTAGCGCTTCGAGCATCGCCATGTTGTAAGGGAGTTGGATCGCCCGCAAATGATGTTTTTCTCCCCCTACTTTTACCGCCAGCGCCATCACTTTTTCGAGAGAGATCACCTCGCGGTTGGTCGTCGGCTCGCGAAAAGCGCTCCAGGTGGCCAATCCGTAATATTGTATTTTGCCGCGAGAAACATTTTCTTCGAGCAAGGCAAAAGCCTGATTCAATCTTTCGTAAAAAATTTCGGTGGAAAGAGCGGACAACTGTGTCTCGGGATTGTGCAAATAATAAATGTCGATGGTTTTCAATCCCAAATTAGTGAGACTTGTATCAATTTGATCTTGTAAATAAGCGGGATGAAGACAATGACACGAGGCCACAATATCCTCGCGCTCAATTATTTTTGGTGTAATCCACCGTTTTTGAATGGCCTCTTCCATGTTGGCCACCGGCTCTCCATCGAAAGGAATAAATCCCCCTTTGGTGGCGACCACCACTTCATCGCGCGCTATTTTTTTCTGATCGAAAAGAGTTTTTAGGGCTTTACCAATGGATCTCTCGCTTCGCTGACAACGGTAATTAATGGCAGTATCGATAAAATTACATCCCCGCTCGATCACATCGCACACAGCATTTTCGGAGAGTCTGTCGGTCGTGTCATCGTGATGTCCCAGATAAGTTCCTAGAGCAATAGCCGAGACGTGCAGATCTTGCAAAAGACGAGACTTATTGGCATGAAGAATTTTCCGAAAACGTTTTTGAAACCGTTCGGTCCCTTGAGGAGTGGCACCAAAAGAAGTAGGCATGCCAAAGGGTACGTCATTCTTTTGGGGAGTAACAAGTAAAAAATCAGTAAAAAAATCGGTTCTTTGCTGGTATTCGAAATTATTTTTGGTATAATAAATTTGTGTTGAATACTAATCTCTTTTTCATTCTCATTCTGACTATTGGATTAGGTATTATTTATCCTCTCACCCCTCGTTATTTTTCAAACACCAAAAAGTTGTGGGTGACCATCGGCGCGGTGCTTTTTCATATTGGACTCTACGGGCTTTTGTGGCTGCATCTCGTACATGTTCTCACGCTTTCTCTTTTTTTCGTCGAAGGAGGAATTTTTGTTTTGTGGAATCCCCTTCACATTTTTGCGGAAACTTATCGAAAGCCCGCCCGCCTTGTCGGCAACTTACTTATTGCGTGCGGGGCGATCATCAGCGTTTCCTATTATACCTTGTTTCCCTTTTGGCCTTGGGCCATACCGGCGATCGGTTTTTTAATTCCCTTTTTGATTCCTCCTCTTCGCCGTTATTCAAAACTGATTTTAACTCTGTCCACCCTGTTGATTCTTCTCTACGGAAGTATCATTGGCTATCGTGTCTACAACCAATTTCGCTCTCCCCCTCAAAAAGTCATCGAAGTCATCGAGGCCCCCGAGATCACACCAACGCCTCTTACCGAGGGAGTGCCTACTGAGACAACGCCAACACCTCCTCCCATAGTTACACCTCCTCCAACGCCGGGGCCTTTGTCAGAGGCCATTCACGAAGCGGATGAAAAATTGAAAGGGGTCGATGAAGAAAATGTGCATTTGAAAGAACAGGTCGAAACCCTCCAGAATCAAATCAAGGCAAATCAAGAAAAAATTGAAGAGTTAAAAAAATTAGTGAATGACCTTTGACACCCCCTTCCAATTGGGTTATTTCGGAAACATGTCCAAGAGCCCTCATCAAAAAGAAATTAAGGTGACTCCGCTTAAGGTTGATAATATAAATTACATTAAGGGTCTTAAATTTGAACAAGCGATGAAGCGTCTGGAAAGCACAATCCAAAAACTAGAGGATGGAGATTTACCGCTCGAAGACTCCTTAAAAACCTACGAAGAGGGAATAGAATTGGTTCGTTTTTGCGAGAAAAAATTGGCCGAAGCCGAAGGAAAAATCGAAATCCTCATGAAGGACAAATCGGGCCAAAAAACCGAAATGGAATTTAGGGCAACTACCCCTAGGGTCATGGACCCTAACGAAGAGGGGGCCTGATGCAAACCTCTTTCGATGTAGCCTCTTATTTCAAAGACTGCCAAGCGTTGGTGAATCAAGCTCTAGAAAATACGGTTCCCAAAAAAGAAATGTTTCCGCAGAAAATTCACGAAGCGATGCGCTACTCCCTCTTTGCCGGAGGAAAACGGATCCGCCCTATTTTGTGTCTGGCCGCGTCCGAGGCCTGCGGCGGTAGTCGCCGCGAAGCTCTCCCCATCGCTTGCGCGCTCGAAATGATCCACACTTTTTCTCTCATTCACGACGATCTTCCCGCCATGGACAACGACTCGCTCAGACGCGGCGTTCCCACCAATCATACGGTTTTTGGAGATGCCATTGCCATCTTAGCCGGTGACGCTTTGGTTTCTCAGGCTTTCATCATCCTTGGAAAAATGGGAAACACCCATTCAAATCCCCATCGTACTCTTGAAATTATTCATGACATTGCCAAGGCCACCGGATCGCTGGGGATGGTGGGAGGACAAGTGTTGGATCTCGAAGCGGAGGGGAAAAAAATCGACATCGAGGCACTACAAAAACTTCACGAACTTAAAACCGGACGTCTCATTGCCGTATCAATCACCAGTGGCGCCAAAATGGCAGCCGACTCTGACGACAAAGTCGCGCGCCTCGAACGTTATGGAGAAGCCATCGGATTGGCTTTTCAAATTGCCGATGATATTCTGGATATCATTGGCGGAAGTGAACTGGGAAAAGACATTGGGAGCGATATCGAAAAGGGAAAAGCCACTTATCCCGCTTTGATCGGATTGGACGAATCCAAAAAAATGGCGCGCACTCTGCGCGAAGAAGCCGTAGCGGCTCTCCAAAGTTTTGGGCCAGAAGCCGATCCGCTTCGAGCTATCGCCGATTTTATTGTGGAACGAAAGAAATGAATTTTTTAACTGAAACATTAACGCTCGCAACCCACTCTCCTATTGAACTGATTGATATCACGTCCCAGGTCAGAAGTTTTTTCAAAAAAAGTGGAAACAAAAATGGTTTACTAACAATCACCAGTGGACACACAACAGCCGCCATTAAAATTAATGAAAAATGCCCCGATCTTGAAAAAGATTTTAAAATTTTTCTGGAAAAACTAGCCCCATCTACAGGTCATTATCACCACAATCATTCCGCCGTTGACGGAAGAGATAACGCCCACAGTCATTTGCTCAATTATCTGATGAATACGTCCGAAACAGTTGTCTGTAAAAATGGGGAATTGTCTCTGGGAACTTGGCAAAGTATTTTTTTTGTTGAACTCGACGGCCCTCGTCCACAAAGAAATTTTACCCTATCCTTGATTGGCGAATGATTAAAACCGAAGACATCGATGGTTTTTTTGCAACTTCCGAATCGCTGAATTTGGAAAACTATCTGTTGTTTGATTATATTTTTGAAACTTCCCTCGACCCTCGTTTGACCGCCGCTAGTCTCTGCTCCGAACAAAGCACGGCTCAATGGCGCCGCCAAGGAAGCGATGAAGATTTGCGGATTCGTTTCGGCGCCAAAACACTTTCACTTGAGATTATGGGAAAAGTTGATGGACTTACCCAATGTCGCGTCCGCATCGCTCATCCTCACACCAACTTTGGTCCGCGGATTCCCAATATCCTCAGCGCCATGGCGGGGGAAGGGGCTTTTTATTGCCCCGGAATAAAATCTTTGAGAATTGTCGATATTCATTTTCCAAATTCTTTCCTGAAAAATTTTGAAGGACCTCGTTTGGGTGTGGATGGTTTAAGAATTTCGTTGAACGTGCAAGATCGTCCTTTTTTTATTGGCGTGGTCAAACCAAACATCGGTCTTTCGCCAAAAGATTTTGCGCAACTGGCCTATCAAAGCTGGTTGGGAGGTTTAGACATTGCCAAAGATGACGAAATGCTGGCCAACATCGAATGGTCGCCGCTTAAGCAAAGGATGGAGGAATCGGGCAGACTAAAACTTTTGGCCGAAAAAGAAACGGGCAAACCCAAAATGATTTTGGCCAACCTGACGGACGAAATCGATGTCATTGGCGAGCTTTATCAAGAATCTAAAATGGCGGGAGCCAATGGCGTCATGCTCAACAGTTTTTTTGTCGGCTTCAGTGCTCTGCGGGCTTTAAGAAAAATTTCCGATCTCCCCCTGTTTGGTCACTTCACCGGTCAGGCTATTTTCGATAGGGCAAAAGATCATGGCATCGACGGTGTTGTCCTGGTCAAACTTCAGCGCTTGGCCGGATGCGATGCCATCATCATGCCCGGGTTTGGCGAACGGATGCACGCCTCGGACGAATCGGTATTGAAAAATGTAAAAGCCTGCCTCGACCCCATGGGATCACTCCTTCCCTCCCTCCCCATTCCCGGAGGAAGCGACTGGGCGGGCACGTTGCCCCTTCTTTTTGAAAAAATCGGGCACGCTGATTTTGGATTTATTTCGGGACGCGGAGTTTTCAACCACCCCTCGGGCCCCAAAGCGGGGGCAGAAAGTTTACACGAAGCGTGGGAAGCGATTATCAAAAAAATTTCGTTGGAAGAATACGCCAAGAATCATCAATCGCTTCGGGAAGCGATGGATGCGTTTAGATAACTTTCACCTGCAGCAATCCTTCGTGAAGTTTGATCTCCAGCAATTCCCCAGTTTCCACTTCCTTGGATATCCTCACCGCTTTGGTTTTTCCTTTCTTCATCACAATACTATATCCCCGTTTGAGAATATTGAGAGGGGAAACCGAATTCAAATTTTTTGAAAATCCTTCCAGCCGAATTGCAATTTCCCGGAGCTTCGCTCTAAGATCGGGAAGTGACAAAACCAGTTCGCGAAAAGCATGATGCTTTGTCTGAAAAATATTTTTTTCGGCGGAATCGAGACGACTATTCAGTTCATCCAACCGGAGCTTGTAGTCCTCAAAAATTTTCTGAGGAGTTTTCAGTCGAGACCGATACGCGGCGAGTGTTGCCAAGAGATCTTTTCTTTCGGGCACAGCCAGCTCGGCCGCGGCCGATGGAGTAGGCGCCCGCAGGTCTGCCACCAAATCGGACAAAGTAAAATCGGTCTCGTGCCCCACCGCCGAAATGACGGGAATGTCCGATTCGAAAATCGTTCTCACCACGATTTCTTCATTAAACGCCCAAAGATCTTCGAGCGAGCCCCCCCCTCTTCCCACAATCAACAAATCCAAATCGTTTCGCTGATTCATTTCGGCAATGGCCAAGGCAATTTCTTCGGCGGCGCCGTCTCCTTGAACACGAACCGGATTAATCAAAATGCCAATGCCAGGAAATCGCCGTGATAAAATACTCACCATGTCGTGAACGGCCGCCCCTTGCGACGAAGTAATAAGTCCGATCTTTTGCGGTAAAACAGGAATCGGTTTTTTGTGTTTCTCGTCAAAAAGCCCTTCTTCCTCCAACTTTTTTTTGAGTTGTTCAAACGCCAGTTGCAAAGCCCCCAATCCTTTGGGCTCTAGAGTGTCGACGATGATTTGATATTGCCCACGCGGCTCGAAAACACTCACCCGGCCATGCGCCACCATTTCCATTCCATCTTCCGGCTGAAATTTGAGCAAAAGATTATTGCCGCGAAACATCACCGCCGAGATTTGGGCCTTTTCATCTTTAAGAGTAAAATAAAAATGGCCGGAGGAAGGAACTTTAAAATTTGAAATTTCTCCCGAAATCCAGACGGAAGGAAAATTGTCCTCCAAAAGTCCGCGAAGATCTTTGGTCACTTCGCTCACCGTATAAATTTTTCGAGCGTTAGTTTTGAGAGCGGGATGCATGGGAAGGAGATAGCATAAAAAAAGGGAGTTCCCAAGTGGGAACTCCCTTTCACAGCCACACCATCATGGCAAAAACAAAAACTATTCTTTTATAACAATAGCCCGACGTCGCAACATCACAAGGGGTATCGTAAACAAAAGGACTGCAAAAATGCCGGTGATCAGACGTCCTGCATTCAACGGTTGGACATGGGTCATATCGCAACCGCAACCAGCCCCCCCTGCCTGCAATCCGCCAGTTACGTTTAAGGCTACAGGACAAGAAGTGGCGCTGATAGCCGTAGTAGCGGACGACCCCGACACCGCTGCATCGTAAGCGCTTTTGACAACATCTAGGGAAACATTCAGATAGCTGCCTGTCCTATTCCCATCACTATCGAGTGCCCAAAAGTAGCCATCACTCCCCTTAACATAAGAGGTCCCTGTGGAAAGGGTGAAAGAAACATCCACCTTGGCATCACGGAACCAAAGCAGATCGTTGACGGTTGCGGTCAAAGAGGTGGTCGTTGTGTCAACACTACAGGTCACCGCCTCGGATGACACTATTCCCTCACATTCATCAATCGTTCCGTTGGCCACCCCGCTACCAGTGCTGTCATTGACATCGGCGCTATCTTGATTTGGATTGTAGGTTCC
>OBEQ011775457.1_pt1 | contig 15845 bp, 16 predicted proteins | sample 1670901 | NCBI WGS metagenome assembly OBEQ01 (sample SAMEA104232315, study PRJEB22302) | groundwater metagenome | biome: forest; feature: aquifer; material: groundwater | place: USA | collected 2011-08-07 | depth 5.4 m | reverse complement strand
GGGGGCTGCGGCGGGCGCGCAGCCGGCGGCGCCCCGCCTCGATCTTCGAGAGATCGAGCATGTTCGTGATCAGCTCCGTCAGCCGCTCGATGCTCTCGTCGATGGTTTGCAGGAAGTCGCGCTGCTCGTCGTTGATGTTGCCCAGCGCCTGATCGAGCAGCAAGCTGATGCCTTCCTTGATCGCGGTCAGCGGCGTGCGCAGCTCGTGGCTGACGTTGGCGACGAACTCATCCTTCAATCGCGCGAGCTCCTGCAGCCGGGCATTCGCGGTTTGCAACTCCGTGGACTGGTGCTCCAGCTGCTCCTTCGAGGTCTGCAGATCCTCGAGCAAGCTGTGGGTCACTTTCTGGCGCTGCAGCATCTGCTCGTGGCTGCGCACCAGGTCTTCGGTCTTCTGTCGGATCTCCTCTTCCAGCTGCTTGCGCTCGATGAACTGGCCCATCTGATTGCCGACGGCGAGGAACAGCGGCATGTATTCATGCTCGGGCTGGCAGACATCGCGGGTGTAGCACGTCATAACGCCGACGACCTGGCCGCGGTTGATGATCGGAAAGCCGCACGCGCCGCGCAGCTCGGCCTGCTGCGCCGTCGAGTCGCGCGCCGCGCCTTGCTCCGTGTTGAGATCCTCGACCCACACCGGCTCGTGCGCTTTCCAGACGCAGCCGGGCAAGCCGGAACCCAACGCGTAGCTCGCCGACCGGGTCGCGGCTTCGCTCGCACCCAACTGGAGGTCGGCCCGATGCCACACATCGAGGCAGCGCAGCACGGTGGCTTGTCGATCGATCATCCACAACTCGCCGGCGTCCCAGCCCAATCCTTCGCACACCGCGCGGGTCAGCTGGCCCGCGGCGACACGCAGCGTGAACGATTCCGCGAGGATGCGCGCGACTTCGTACTGCGTGGCGAGCCGACGCTCGGCGCGCTTGCGCTCGGTGATGTCCGCCGCGACCATCAAAAACCCCGACAGCTGGCCGGACGTGTCGTTCATCGGCGTGATCGTCATGCCCAGCAGCCCGTTCCGACCCACGCGGGTCTTGAACGGGACGTCGTTGACGCGGGTCGCTCGTCGGGTCTGTCGACATTCTTCGATGGCATCCCATACACGGGACCCCTCCCACTGCAGCCCGCACTCATCGAGCCGACGACGCAGTGCTACGTCCACCGTCACGCCGAAAACCGATTCCGCCACCGTGTTCCAGCGGATGACTTCGCCGCTCAGATTGACGCCGATCAAAATCGATGAAATCGACGAGACCAGCTGCTCCGTTTGCTCATGGGACTCCTGCACCCGCTGGTCGGCCAGCTTTTGCTCGGTCATGTCGTGCTGGACGCCGATGTAATGCATGACGCGCCCTTCCTCGTCGAGGACCGGCGCGATCGACAGCTCGTTCCAGAACAGCTCGCCGTTCTTTCGATAGTTCCGCACGGTCACGCGGCACGCTCGCGATTCGGCCACGGCCCGCCGCAGTTCCTCCACGCCCTCTTGACCGCGCTCGTGGCCCTGCAAGAACCGCGGATTTCGGCCGATCGCTTCGGCTTGGCTGTACCCGAACATCCGCTCGAAGGCCGGGTTGCAGTAGATGATCGGGTTGTCCGGCTTGCGCGGGTCGGTGATGATGACGCCGTCGGTGGTTGAACTGAGGGCCCGCTCCCAGAGCAGCAGCATGTCGCGCTGTTGTCGCAGCTCGCGCGTCATGCTCTCGGCGATCGCGAGCGCCCGCCGCCGCGACGTCGACAGCGCGTAGAGCGTGCCGAAGAGCAGCAGGCTGAAGGTCAGACCGATGAGCCCGACAACCGTCGGATACCACCGGTCCGCGAGGCTGACCGCGAAGCGCGAATCGATCGTGAAATGCAGGGCCCAGGTCCGTCCGCTGACTTGCAAGTATTGGTCGATGTGCAACATGGTCGACGGTGAGGAAGCCCGCGTGGGACCGGAGTCGTAGAGCAGCGCATTGTCGCTCGCGACATCGTGGATCTGAATACGCACACCCGGATGCTCGTCCAGATCGAGGTCCGACGCGAACAGCGCATCGAGCTGCAACGCGACACCGACAAACCCTTGCAGCGCCTCTCGACGCTGCGGCACCGTGTCATGGGCTTGACCGTTTCGATAGATCGGCGCGAACATCGCGAGCGCCGGCCGGTGCAGCGGGTCGACGATGAGATGGAGCAGTGCTGTTGCCGCCGGTGCTCCGCTGTCGCGGGCCCGCTCCAGGGCCGCGCGCCGCGTCGGTTCCGTGGCGATGTCCAATCCGAGCGCGTTCTGGTCAAGCGGCTCCAGATACGTCGCCACGATATACTCCGGCCGGTCGCCATCGGGATGGATCGCAAAATTCGGATAGCCCTCCGGCCGCAGCGATGTATCGGAACGCACGCGCTGTTCATACGCCGCGCGGGCATCGGCCGGCACGCGTTCGAGAAAGCACGTCCGCCAGAGCCCTGGCCTGTCCGACACGTGCAGCGCGCTCAGGTACGTCGAGAACTGGTCGCGCTCCACGCTGTGGCTGGAGGCATACAGCCCGACGAAGCCCTCGAGCTCGTCTTCGAAGAAGTCGAGATCGCGCTGCACATGCACGCGGATGGCGTCGACGTCCCGCTCGAATTCCGCCGCGGCCGTGGCCGCGCGATGGTTGAGCGCGGCCTGCCAGGCTATGTACGTGGCGAGCAAGGACAACACGAGAATCGCCAGCGGCACCGTCGGCCCGGTCGGCCAACCGGAGACATGCAGCGGCAGCGATACCCGGCGAGGAATCGACCGTGGCGTTGCGCTCATGCCGGTGCCACCCCGGACGACTTGGTCTGACTATGGCCATCTGACCCCGCGGGCCGGCCGACCAGCTGGTCCTGCAGTCGCTGGACCTCGTCCTTGAGCTCCAAGATGCGCTGCTCGCGCCCCATCATCACCGTGTTGAGCAGCTCGAGCTCTTTCAACTTGTCTTGCATCTCCCGCTCCGCTCGCTTGCGCGCGGCCATGTCCTCGAACAGCCAAACGACGCCCACGATCTGACCTTTGGCGCTGTGGATCGGCGCGGTCCAGAGGGCGACATCCACGAGCGATCCGTCCTTCCGCCGACGGTTCAGCTCGAGGCCCGCTTCCGTCAAGCCTTCCAGCTCTTCGCGCAGCATCAATTGAAAATGCTGTCGTTCGTCGTCCGGCACGATCGGCAGCGGCCGGCCCATGACTTCCTCGGCGCTCCAACCAAAGAGCCGCTCCGCGCCGACGTTCCAGAACCGCACGTGGCCTTCCCGATCCAGCGTGATGATCGCGAGCGGCGAGGTTTCCACGACGGCGCGCAGCATATAGTTGGTCTCGCGCAGTTCCTCTTCGGCACGGGACCGCTCGATCAGTTCACCGCGCAGCCGCCGGTTGCGCTCGATCAGCTCTTGCGAGGTCAGCTCCAGTGAACGCTCGAGCATCTTGCGATCCTCGTCCGACTGCCAGTACGCGTTGTTGACGGCGTTGACGAGTTCCACGTACTCCGGCGAGACAACTTCCGGACCACGCAGCGACCGCTTCAACTGTCGTCCCAGCAAACTGTGCAGCGGTCGATCCATCATCAGCACTCAAGCAGCGTGGTGATCGTCATCGTCTGATTGTGCAGCTCGCAATTCGCCTTCGGCGCGGCCGGGCAGATCTCGCCGTATGAATAGAAGCCCGTCAGCGCCGTCCGCTCGCCGAACACATCGCGCACGGCCTCGAGCTCTTCCTCGACGCGCTGCTTGAGGACGAGCTTCCGGCCGACGCAGCTGATCAGAATCGCCAACTCCGGATGGGAGTCCGTCGGCGCCAGATGGCTGGCCTTCGCGGCTCCGTGCGCGCCGTCGATCAACCGGTCGAAGTTGGCCTTCATCAGCTGGGCGCGCGCGCCCTGCGGCAAATCGCCCGCGAACGTCATGCTCCGCTCCGCCTCGTTGACCGAGAGAATCGTGCGCACGACTTCGCGCTCGGCGCCGTCGGCGCGGATGCTCAGCGGGAAGAGCAGCCCGGTCGCGGGCAGCCCCGCCGCGTGCTCGCCCAGATAGCGTTTGTACAGATCGAGGGCCGGCTGTCCATCGAGCTCGTAGAGAACGTTGCCGGCCGAACGCGTGACTTCGCGCTCCGGTCCGAACGGGTCCCAGCCGCCCAGCGACCCATAGCCGACCTTCAACCGCGTTCCGTAGAGGCCGAGCGCCACCACGCGGTGCGGCTTGGCCGCCTCGTCGAGCAGGACAAGCGTTTGCTGAAACCGTTCGCCGTCACCGGACAAGCCGCCGGTCACCTGAACGCCGGCCGGTGCTCGACGACGCAAGCCCTCGACCAGCGCGCTGCCGTTGACGCGCAAGCCGTCCGATAACACGAACATATGCACCAGGTCTTTCGCGTTGAGCGCGGACGCGAGCCGCTCGCCACACGCCCTGCTGGACGCGGGGCCGTCGACGTCCTCCGAGACGATTTTCAGCGTCGTGTGCGCGAACCGGACGGCCGTCGTCACCAGCGACCTTTCGTACACGCGCGTGCCCTCGATTTCGCCTGCCGTCGAGCAACCCAGGATGCGCGCGTTGGGATACGCCGCTCGCAACTCACGGGCCCGCGCCGGGTCGCTGAGGATGTCCGTGCTGCCGAACGCGAAGACCAGCTGCGCGTCGCCCGCGAGCGCACCGGGAGGCGAGGGCTGCCACCCGCCGGATGTTGTCCAGCAAGCCTGTTCGATCTTCATGAGTCGCGCTCCTGTGTCTGGTCCCCGGCCGCCGTGTCGGCGCCTGCCGGCGAAGCCGGCTCGGTCGCAAACAATCCGTCGATCGCGCTGATCAGTTGGTCAAACGTGAAGGGTTTCTGCAAGCAGTGGATGGCGGGCTCGTGCGCCAGCTGCTCCAGGTCGGCCTGGACGCTGTAGCCGGTCATCAACACCGTGCGGATCGCGGGCGTCATCATCCGGATCTGTCGCAACGCCGTCAGCCCATCGACCTTCGGCAGGCGCACGTCCATGATGAGCACATCGAACGGCTGTTGCCCCGCCGCCTCCACCGCCTCGTGGCCGTTGCCGGCTTCGCGGACGTCGTAGCCGCGAGCGGCGAGCAGCTGCGTGAACAGGCTGCGGACGCGCTCTTCATCCTCGACGAGCAGCACGCGGCGCATCACTCGGCCGCCTTCGCGCCGGTGCTGGAGCCATTGGCCGCGATCCGTTCGATCGCCTCGACGATCGCGTGGTGCGTCACCGGCTTTTGCAGCCACCCCGTGACTTTGCCTTCCACGCGCCGCTGCATGTCGTCATCCACGCGGTAACCGGTCATCAGCAAGATCTTCGCGTCCGGCTGCGTCGTGTGAATCAATTGGCACGCGCTAATCCCGTCGAGCTTCGGCATTTTGACGTCCAAGAATACGATATCGAACGTCTCGCGGCTGGCCGCCGTGACCGCCTGTTCGCCATTCGAGGCTTCGACGACTCGGTGGCCCTTGAGGGTGAGAAACCGCGTGAAGCCCTCGCGGCTGAATTCGTCATCCTCCACCATGAGAATCTTCATGCGTTCTTCTCGGGAGGTTGCTTGTCCGGCGGCGTTTGCTCTTCCGTGCGGAACTGCTCGATGGTGACCTGATCCGCGACCCACGACTCGAGCATCTCCGGGCTGAACCGCCACTGGCCGCCGATCTTAAAGCCCGGCAACACGCCGCGCTGCGCGAGACGGTAGACGGTCGTGGCGGTGATGCCGAACCGTTTGGCGACGTCCTCAACGGACCAGTACGATTTGTCACTCATGCTGCTGAGCCGGTTGATCGATCCATGCGCGACATTGAGCGCCCCTTGCGCCGCAACCAGACAATAAAAAAAGCCCCTCGGGATCGATGGGCTGGCAGCGTCATACAACCTGATGCCGGCCGCTCCGGTCACCCGGAGCGACTCTCAACCTGCAGGCAACTCGCAGATCGAGGCAGCCCAACTACCCGAACCGTGAATTTCGGTTCTCAGGGTTTGTGGCTTTGCGCCTCCGTCTTTCGACGGAGTAGCCTATCCGCTGCGCTGGCAGCGGACAGCTCGCCTGGCGTGGTCCGCCAGGGAGCTTTCAGCCTTCCAATGAACACGGACAAACAGCCGGCGCGCCGGGCGTTTGCCAATCTTGATCAAACTATACCTGCCTTGTTCGACATTCGTCAAGATTGGCGGAATTTTTCTGCTCGTGCCGATTGGGCCGCGCAGCCGGCTGCTCTATATAATGTAAGCGCTCGTCCTGAGGACCCGGCCGCTTGTCTGCCATCGGCGAGCTTCTGCTATAATCGACTGCATAACGCGAGGATTCAACGCACCCATGTCCGATACCACCCTGGCCGAGCTCAAATATCTCATTGAGCGGCAACGAGAAGAGATCAAGACCATCAATGAGGTCGGCCGGCTGCTCAATTCCGCGAGCGATCCGCAGGCGATCATGCGCCTGGTGGCCTCCTATTTGCGCCAGACGTTTCCGCTCGCACTCTGCGGCATTCTCCTGACGGAATCGCGCCGGATCCATATTTTTCGGTTCGCGAAGATCGCGCAGGTCGACGAGGCCGGATCGATCCGCGATTTGTGCGCGAAGGCGAGCGAACTGCTCCGGCGGCCGGTGCTCGACGAAGAGCTCGCGCATGTCGTTGAGGACCTCGACGCCGGCCAATGGCCGCAGGCATCCATCGGATACCTGCGTTCGAGCCACATGGCGCCATTGCGCTCCAACGACCGGACGATCGGGCTCCTCGCGGTCCTCAGCGGCAAGCCCGACGCGTTCGGCGCCGAAGACCGCCACGCGCTGGACATTGTCGCCGAGCAAATGGGGGCGGCCTTGCGCAACGCGGTGCTCGTGGACGAGCTCAAGCAAGCCAACCAGCTCAAGCACGAGCTGCTGATGGTCATCTCGCACGAGCTGCGCATTCCGCTCACGTCGATCCTCGAGGGCGTGAACTTGGTGCGCGACGGCACGCTCGGCCCGGTCAGCGATGATCAGAAAGATTTCTTGAACACCGTGCGCGACAACGCGACCCGGCTTGACCGTCTCGTTGAAAAAGTCGTGACCGCGACCCAGCTCGTGACCGGCCAGATCCTCTATTCGGTGAAGGATCTCGACTGGGCGGCGCTATTGAAGGACGTCGCGCACACTTTGCAGCCGCTGGCCGCCTCGCGCAGCGTCGACCTCAAGCTCGTCGGCGCCGAGCGGCCGCTGCAGGCGGCGGCCGATGAGGCGCGCATGAAGCAGGCGATCACGCATCTCGTCGAGAACGCGCTGCAGGCGACGGACACCGGCGGGTTCGTGACCGTGACGTGCGCCGACGCGGGCACGGCGGTCGAGATTCACGTCAAGGACACCGGCTGCGGGATTCCGGCGGCTATCTTGCCGCGGCTGTTCGAGCAGTTCCGGATCGTCGGCGGTGTGGACGATCGCAAGACCGGCGGGCTGGGACTGGGACTGTTCATCGCGCACGCCTTCACCGAATCCCACGGCGGCACGATTCAGGTCAACAGCGAGGTCGGTGCCGGCACGGACATGACCGTCCGTGTGCCCAAGAAGCCGCCGGAGACGATCCAAAACCAACGACTCTAGCCTCACGACCGTAGGGAATCGTCGGTCTGCCGCCTTGCGTCGAGATGGTGCGCTGACGCGTTCAGGCTAGCGCTCGCGAATGCGCTATGGCTTCGCCGGTATGGTGGTGACGCCGTCGGTCGGACCAACGGATGTTGTGAGCTTCGCGGATTTCTTCAAATCCTCGATCCACCGCTTTAGGCCTTCATAGCGCTTCTTTGCCTCGGCCCGCTTCCGGTGTGACTCACGTTCGTTCGGGAAATCCTTCAGGTCACCCGTACGCTTGTCGAGCAGCCGGTAGACGCACCACTGCTTGCCGAACGGCATCGGCTCCCCGACCGAGCCAAGCTCCAGCGCATGGAATGCGTCCATCTGCGCTTGTGAGATGCTCCACAGGTCGACGTACGCCTGCAGCGTCATCAAGCTCACGGGGCGGATCTTCTGCTTGCCCTCTGCCTTCATGGCGTCCCACTTGCCCGGAGCTTTCACCTGCTCATAGAACGCTTGCGCGTCCTCTTGCTTGTCGAAGACCACCATCTCGCCGCCGACGTGGTTCTTCTCGTTGAGAAATTCCTGCTGCATCTCGGGTTCCGTCGCCGTCACGACCTGCTCATCGAGGACTTGGTCCCTCAACTTGCGGTTCTGAATGAGGAATTTCACTTGATTCTCAAGCAACTGCGTGTCGTAGCCGAGCGTTTTCTGAACCCAAGCCCGATACTCATCCGGCTTGCCGCGTCGGGTGAACGCCTGCTGTTGGTTCTGCAGCAGCTCGTTGACCATGGCTTCGACCTCGTCGTCGGTGACCGCGATGCCGCGGCGAAAGCTCTCGTAATTGAGGATCAGCGATTCCCAAATCAACGGCTCTCGGTCCTTCTCAGGCAGATCGGCGGCACCCCACGGCCTCGGGAAGGTGTAGGCGATGCGTTTCGCAAACACGTAGTTGCTCAGGCTCACGGGGATGCCGAAGATTTCGCCGGCCGGTTGGTCGGTGCCGTTGGCCTGCTGCGGTGGATGAAGCAGCGACGTCGTCGCCGAGGCGGCCGGCAACGCGCTCGTCGCTGCGGATGCTGAGGCCGTGTTTTTCGTTTTCTCTTGAGCCCACGTCGGCCCCTGCACGAAGATCCACGCGCCGCTTGCCGCGGCCAGCACCGCGAGGTGCGTGCTCCGAAATCGCGTCATGGTGATGTCCCCACCGATTTCAACCCCTGCTGTTTCTTGTTCTCCTCTTCCGCCACCCGCAGTCGCAGCTCCATCGACGTCACTTGCTGCTCGAGCGCTCGTATGCGCGCATCGATCGCCGACAGCTTCTTTGAGAGATATTCCTCCACCGAAATCGGGCGCACCACCGAGCCGTGTTTTTCGATCGGCCAATCCGCCGGCAACTGAAACCGCAGCCCATCCTCGGCCTTCTGCACGGTCGAAGCGCCGGACTTGTTCTTGTCGTCGGCGGCATCGGCGTGCGGACATCCCAACGCGAGCATCGCCGCCAGCAACCCAACCGTCCGAGCCCATCGTTGCCCGCGCATCCGTCCTCCTTAACTCGCTCCGTGCGGCCCGGCCGCGTCGAGAGACGCGCGCGGCGCCGGCACGTGCCTGGCCTGGCTGCTGACGCGCACCGCGCCTTCGAGCTGGTCCGGGCTGTTCTCTTGCCGCTGCGCCGAGGTGCGCTCGATCGTCAGCAGCGATTTCGACGTTTGGAGCAAGTAGAGAAACTGCATCCACTGCTCCATCGACCCTTGATACTGCACCTCGACGACGAGCGCCTGGCCGACCTCAGCGCCTTCCAGCGGCTTGACCTCGCCCATCGTAATCCCGCTGTCCTTGCCGATCGATTCGATCTCCCGGATCAACGATCCCATATCGAGCACACCCACCTGCTCGGTGCCGATGTAGTCTTGGTACAGCTTCCCTTTCGCCTCGATCTGATCTTTTCGACTGAGCAGCCGGTCGTGCGTCGTGATCGCGCGCTCGAGACGGTGGATGTCATCCCGCACGTGGCGCGTGTGCTGCCACCACGGCCCCATCACGGCCCGGTCGATGACGACGGTCATCAGCACCAGCGCGCTGCCGACGGCCATCAACCGCTCGCGCCGCGACAGCGACGACAAATCCGGCAGCTTGAGCGCCAGCTTCATGGTCGTCGCTCTGTCGGAACCGAGGTATTCATCCCGATTCCTTCGGCTTCTCGGTCGTTCCCGCCCCGGCCAGCGAGCAGACGATTTCAAACTCCGTTACGGTCTCCTCGCCGACTTTCTTCTTGCTCACGCGCCGGGCCTCGACTTTCGAGAACAATGGGGATTGTTTCAACTGCGTGGCGAACTCGAACACTTTGGGCATTTCCTGCGACGTGCCTTTGATCACGATCTGGTCGTTCTTGGTGAAGCTGAACGACTGCCACCGGATCGTATCCGGCGTCTGATGGGCCAGCTCCGTGACCGCTTCCAAGATCACCCCGCGGCTGCCCAGCCATCGCTCGACCAGATCGAATTGCTCGAGCGCGACTTCGAGATTGTCGGACTGCGCGCGCAACGTGCGCTCCTGCTGCAGCAGCCCCGCGTGATAGCGCTCGGTTTGATACGCGCGGCCGATGATCAGGCACGAGACAAGCAAGAGCCCGCCGATGAGTTGGCAGCCCAGCGACACGAGCGTCTTGGCCCGCGCCTCGAAGGCGCGATGCAGCTTCAGCGCCTTCGGCGTGAGGTCCACCGGGCTGGGCCCGAGACCCAAGCCGACCAAACTCGTGAACGCGTGCTGGCTGAGCGATTCGTGCGCGAGTTTCGCCTCGTCGCTGAGTTCGACGCCCTGGAACGGGTCGACCGACTCAGCGGGCAGATCCAGCGCCTGGTGCACGCGCTCGGCCAGCTGCGGCACGCGCCCAGCCTGGCCGGTCAGCACCACCGCCGCGACGGGCAGGTTGAACCCTTCGCTCTCAAAGCTCTCGAGCGACCGCCGCAGCTCCGCCGCGAGCTTGTCCACCGCTTCCGGGTCATGCAGCAGTTGCGTGACCCCGAGTGCTAAGCTGCGATGGAAAAACGGCTTGCCGTGCTGGAAGATTACGACTGTCGTCGAGTCGTTGTCCAGCTCGGCGATGAGCGTCCCCGTCGCCGGATCGCGGTTGGCGGCTTTGAACCAGTTGACCAGCCCGTCGAGCTCGAAACCCACGTGCTCGAGGATCCAGCCCATGCCTTCAACAATTCGCAGCACCCGGTGCACGATGTCTTGATGCGAGAGCACCAACTGCACGCGCGAGTAACCGCCGCGATCGCTCTCGAGGATGTGGAAGTCGATCAGGATTTCTTCTTTCGCGTAGGGAGTGTGCTTCTCGGCTTGCAGCTCGACGATGTCGCGGATCTCGCCCGGGTCCGTCGAGGGCAGCGTGAAGAGCCGCGTGGTCGTCAGATGCGCGGGGTTGGCGACGAGCACGGTGCCCGGCTCGACTTGCTGGACCGTGCAGGTCTGCTGCAACCAGGCAATGATCTCCTCGTCGCTGAGGCCTTCGATCGCGTGGGCGAACAGCTTCGAGACGGTGCGCGCGCCGGGCCGGCCGCTCAGTTGCACAAGCTTCAGCCATCGCCCATCCATCCACAGGATCGTGAGGTTGTGTGCGCCGCGCGGGGCGAGCTGACTGAGCGCGTTCGACAGGCCGGCTAACGGTTCGAACGAGAATAACGGCTGTTTCATGGAATGTGGGGGCGCGTCGGCCGGCACCCGCTCATCGTTCCGCCCAGAACTGTATCTGGCCCTCGCCCGTCCCGATGCATTCGATGATGACCGGATAGCGGCCGTCTTGCACCTTCGCGGTCACGATGCCGTGCGCGGTCTTCGAGCCGACGCTGAGCAGTTTCTCGGAGGTGAGCTTCGCCAACCGCGTCAGATCCTCCGCGGGGACATACGAGCCCAACTCCGTGGTAATCGCGTTCAGCGAGGTGATGGGCCGGTCGTCGGATGTGCCCTCGAAGTCGTCTTCGCCGGCTCGATACGCGATCAATCCTTTAATGCCGAGTTCGCTCAAGCCCAATGCGCGCAACACCGGTGCGGGAGCGGTGTTGATGTTCAACTTGCCGGAGCCGTAGACGGTGAGGTACGGGGCCACGCGCTTGTACATGTCGGGAGTCATGCCACGGATCAGCTGCAGCTCCTCGAGCATCTCGAAGGGCCGGTTTTTGCACTCGTACGGAGGATCGAGATCGAGGTACTCGAAGTTCTCCGCACCGTCGAGACGCTTCTCGTTGTCCGCATCGCGCCAGTCTTCGATCGCGTCGGCGATGGCTTGGGCTTCGAGCGGCTTGAGTCCGCCTTCGAATTGGAACAAGCGCCGCAGCGCATCGCCGGGCGCGGTATTCAGCGACAAATGCCGCTCCTCGTCGACGAGGCCGTAGACTTGCCGGCCCGTCGAATCGGACTGCGGCGGCTGGACCGACGCGGAAACGTTCCCGAGCTTCCACTCCGAGAACACCTCAGCGTTGTCCATCCACCGCTCATGCTGCGTGTCGTACTGCTGGCTCGGGTCGTTCTTCAGCGCTTGGATGGCCACGTGCACGGCGCCGAGTGCCGCGGAGCGCGCCTGCAGTTGTTGGTCGAGCCGCTCGGTGAGGCTCAGCGCGAATCCCACGCGCGAGCCGAGACCGGCGGCCAGAATGCCCAGCAGCGCGATCGCCCACACCACGAGCAGCAGCACGCTACCGCGGGCTCGCGACCGGCACATGCACGATGCAGGTGTAGGCCAGCGGCCGATGCGTTGCCGGATCATCATAGCTCAACTCCACTTTGACGGCCAGCGGCGGCTGGTCTTCATCCCAGCTGTCCGCCCACGTGCCTTCTGCTTGGCCGTCCGGATCAGCCCGATAATAGGAAAACCGCGCGCGGTCGACCGGCTCCAGCACGCTGTGGCAACTGTCGCGGACGCGGGCGCGACGCAGCAGGCGATACGCGGTCTCCGACCGGCACAAGCGGTGGCGCATGGAATCGAAGTAGTACGCCAGCCGGCCCGGCTCATCGTGCACGACCTCGCCGCGCCGCGCCCACGGCACGACACTCGCGAAGGACACTTCGTCGTACTCCCCGGCGAACTTAATCGGCGAGAAGCGCCGCGCGTTTTGCAAGTCGCGGCGGATTTCGTCCAAGGCGACATCGGCCCACTGGTCTCGCCGACCATGCTGCTGGATGCGTTCCCACACGCCGATCCCTCCGCTGAACGTCGCGGTGATCGTGCCCGCGACGAGCGCGATAAGACTGAGCGTGATGAGCAGCTCGACGAGCGTCATGCCCGTCGATGCACGCTGCCCGCCGCCCGCGCTAGCTCTTCGACTCATCCTCCGGCTCCGGGATGCGGAAGATGCTCCGATAGTCGTGCGTATAGTCGCGTGTTCCGCGCTGCCAGCTGACCGACAAGTCCACGGCCTGCAAAGCCGGGTCGTTCTCGGCTGCGCTCGTCGAGAGGTCCCACATGAACTCCTGCGCTCCGACCCGGAACCTACCCTGCTCGTGCTCACCGTGCAGCTGTCCTTGCTCATAATCCAGCTCCAGGCTCGCGAGCTTCGACAGCGCGAACGTATACGCGCTGCGGTGCTCTTCGGCGAGCACCTGCGCCTGCGACGCGCGCGCGAGCGCCTCGAGGATGAAGACCGCGCCGACCGAGAGGATCGCCACGGCCGCGAGCACCTCGATCAGCGTGAAACCTCTCGCCCGCGTGATTCGTGAATCGTGATTCGTGAATCGCATTGCCCGCGATCCACGATCCACGATCCACGATCCACGACACATGCGCTGCATCTTGCTGGCTATGGTTTTTTCCCAGACTCCGGGACATCCCAATTCATCACGTCGTCCTTGCTCGCCACGCCGTCCGGCCCGAGCGACGATAAGTCATAATCGCGCGGCGGATGGCTGCCGGGATATTGGTACACATAGGGGTGCTTCCACGGGTCCAGCGGTTCCTGCTCGATGTACGGGCCTTTCCAGTTTTTCGGTGCGGGCGGGATCGTCGGCTTCGCCATCAGCGCGGCCAAGCCCTGTTCCGTCGACGGGTAGCGGCCGTTGTCGACCTCGTAGAGGCGCAACGCCAGTGACAAGTTGCCCTTGATGTCCGCTTCCGCCACGCCACGCCGCGCTTCTTCAGAGCGGCCCGCCAGGCGCGGGGCAACCATCGCCACCAACGCGCTGATGATAATGACGACGAGCATGAGTTCAATCAGCGTAAAACCTCCGTTGAGGTCAGCAGTCCACATTCGGAGGTCGGAACATCTGAGAGACCAAATCTGAATCCCATCATTCAATCGATGCCTGGGTCTTTCCATCCATATCCTCCAGGTTGCCTACCGCGCAATGACACTCATCTCGAAAATCGGCAACAACACCGCCATCACGATGAAGCCCACGACGCTGCCCACGACGAGGATCATCGCCGGCTCCAACAGCGCCGCCATCGTCTGCAGCCGCCGCTCGAGGTCGTGCTCGTAGTAGTTCGCGATCTCGACGAGCGCCTCGGCCACGCGGCCGCCTTCCTCGCCCACGGCGATCATGTTCAACGCCATCGGCGTCATGATCGTCAGCCCTTTCATCGATGCCGCGAGCGACCCGCCTTCTTTGAGCTGGCTCGGCAACCGGTCCAGCTCGCCGCGCACCACCGCGTTGCCGACGACCGGCCGCGCGACGTCGACGGCCTGCAAAATCGGAATGCCGTGTTCCAGCACCAGCCCGAACGAGCGCGTGAAGCGCGACAGCTCCAAGCATCGCACGAGCCCACCGAGCAGCGGCACGCGCAGGCTCACGCGGTCGATCATTCGCCGGTACGCCGCCCCGCGGCTGCGCACGATCAGCGTCGTGGCGATTCCGACCACGACGAGGATCGCCCATGTCAGCGGCTGTTGCGCGGTTTTGGTCATGCCGAGCAAGATTCTCGTCGGCAGCGGGAGCCGGCTGCCGAAACCCTGAAAGAGTTTCACCAGCCGCGGCATCACGAATGTCAGCAGGAACACCACCGTGCCGACCCCGACGAGCCCCACGAACAATGGGTACGCCAGCGCCGCCTGCAGCTTCGCGCGCAGCGCCTCATCACGATCGGCTTGCACGGCCAGCCGGTCCATGACGATGTCGAGCGTCCCCGCGATTTCTCCCGAACGCACCAGGCTCACGTACAGCGGCGGAAACACCGACGGGTACTTCGCGAGCGACTCCGAAAACGTTTGGCCCTGCCGGATCTGCTCCGTGATGTCGGCCAGCAACCGCTGTAATCCCGCATGCGCGGTTTGGTCTTTCAAGATGCCCAACCCGCGCAGCAGCGGCACTTGCGCGCGGACCAAGCTCGCGAACTGCCGCGTGAACTGGTTGAGATGGCGCTGCGGCACGCGCACGCGCCGCCCGGTGTTCACGACCGGCTGCTCGATGCTGACCGTTTCCATGCCGGCCATCGCCTCGCTGATCCGCACCGGAATATAGCCGAGTGCCGCGAGGTGGCTGATGACGTTGCTGCGGCTCTCCGCGTCCAGCACGCCCTCGATCAGTTCCTTCGGGCCCTTCTTGGCGAGGTATTTAAACGTCGGCATCGGCGTCATCGATCGGCGCGTCATCCGCCGGTTGCGGGACATTCGCACGACCCGTCTGCACGACGAACGACGAGCGGCAGACGACGATCCAACGGTCGATCATCACGTCTCGTCCTGCGTCACGCGCAACACTTCGTCGAGCGTCGTGATGCCGGCGCGCACTTTGTCCCAGCCGTCCTCGCGCATCGTCCGCATCCCGAATTCCACGGCCGCGCGCCGGATCGCGTCCGACGACGCGCGCTTCAGGATCAGATCTTTGATCTCCTGGCTCATCACGAAGAACTCATAGATCGCCCGGCGGCCTTTGAAGCCGGTGTGGTGGCACTCGGGGCAGCCACGCTGCCGCCACGCCTTCGGCAAATCGGGCCGGCCCGACGACGTTTCTTCCTTGCACGCCGCGCAGAGAACGCGCACGAGCCGCTGGCCGATGATGCATTCCACCGACGAGACGATCAGGTACGGGTCGATGCCCATGTCCATCAATCGGATGATGCCGCCGGTCGCGTCGTTGGTGTGCAGCGTCGAGAGCACCATGTGTCCGGTCAGCGCGATGCGGATCGCCAGCTCGGCGGTCTCCAAATCGCGCACCTCACCGACCATCATCACGTCCGGGTCATGGCGCAGCATGCTGCGCAGCCCGGCGGCGAAACTCAGCCCGATGCCGGGGTTGACCTGGATTTGCGTCACGCCCTCGATCTCGTATTCGATCGGGTCTTCGATCGTGATGATCTTGCGGTCTTCGGTGTCGATCGTCTTGAGGCACGCGTAGAGCGTCGT
>OBEQ012168569.1_pt1 | contig 15846 bp, 11 predicted proteins | sample 1670901 | NCBI WGS metagenome assembly OBEQ01 (sample SAMEA104232315, study PRJEB22302) | groundwater metagenome | biome: forest; feature: aquifer; material: groundwater | place: USA | collected 2011-08-07 | depth 5.4 m | reverse complement strand
ATCACCGCCATGATTGCTTCGATAATTTCATTCAAATTATGTGGAGGCACATTAGTAGCCATACCAACAGCAATGCCGCTTGAACCATTAATCAAAAGATTGGGAAGTTTGGCAGGTAGAACGGTTGGTTCAACAAGCGACTCGTCAAAGTTGGGAACAAAAGTGACGGTTCCTTTTTCAAGATCATCGAGAAGCTCGCTTGAAATGGACCCAAGCCGCGCTTCTGTGTAACGCATAGCAGCCGCGTTATCACCATCCAAAGAACCAAAATTGCCTTGTCCTTCAATCAATGGATAACGAAGCGAAAAACTCTGAACCATTCGGACCATTGAATCATAAACGGCCATGTCACCGTGCGGATGGTACTTGCCAAGTACTTCTCCAACGATACGAGCTGATTTTTTGTAGGCTTTATTATGGGCAAGGCCCAAATCGCTCATCGCGTAAAGAATTCTTCTGTGCACGGGTTTTAAACCGTCCCTTGCGTCGGGAAGCGCACGCCCAACAATAACGCTCATCGCGTAATTGATGTAGCTTGTCCTCATCTCATCTTCGATGGGAGCCGGAATAATTTTTTCGTTTAGCGCATAAACATTTATATTTTCATCTGCTGCCATAACTCAATCCTTAACGTTAAATATCCAGATTGCGGACTGCTTTGGCGTTCCGCTCGATAAACAACCGTCTTTGCTCTACTTCATCGCCCATTAAAACGGTAAACATCTCATCTGCCTCAACCACGTCTTCAAGTGTTACTTTTAAAATCGTGCGCCTTGCAGGATCCATGGTGGTTTCCCAAAGCTGGTCGGGGTTCATTTCGCCGAGACCCTTATAGCGCTGAAGCGTCATGCCTTCTTTCCCGAAGTCTTTAACAGCCCGGAGCACTTCGGAAAGATTTTTAAGCGCGGATGTTTTTTTGCCTGTCTTTAACTCAAAATTTGGTTTTTCGCCGCCTGTGAAATCTTGGATCTCAAGATTGAATTTCTCAAGTTTTTTGGCAATTTTAACGAGTTCGTAAGCTTCGAAGATTTCGATGACCTCAAGGGTTTCCTTTTCCTCTGCTTCCGCTTCTTTTTTAGTTTCTTCGCCTTTTGCTTGAAGTGCGACGGATTTCCCCTTCTTCTTCTCGGCTTCCTTGGTTAACTTGGCAAGTTCCTCATCGGAATAAAGAAATTGTCCTTCTTTATCTTCCGCAGACCTGACCAAATAAATCGGGAATACTTTTTTCTTTGCGTCATAACCGGTGAGGTATTTTTCGAAATCAACGCCTTTGCGCCCGATGAGATATCTGGCTTCTTCAAATTCCAAAAGCGTTTCTAAAACCGCTTTAAGCTCTTTATCTGAATACGACTGTTTGTTTTTAAGATCTTTGAGAGACGCCCCTTCGTATCCAAATTCGAGAAGCATGGCATTCATTTGTTCTTCGGTTTGAATATATTCTTCGCGCTTCCCTTTTTTAATTTTAAAAAGCGGTGGTTGAGCAATATAAATATGACCATTTTCAACGAGCTTTTTCATTTGCCGGTAAAAGAAAGTGAGCAGAAGCGTTCTAATATGTGAACCGTCTACGTCGGCATCTGTCATGATGATAACTTTGTGGTATCTCAGTTTGGCGAGATCAAACCCTTCATTTTCCGTCCCGATGCCGATGCCTGTTCCAATCGCGGTAATCATGGTTCTAATTTCTTCGTTGCTTAACACTTTATCAAGCCGCGCTTTTTCAACGTTTAAAATTTTCCCTCTGATCGGAAGAATGGCTTGGAATCTTCGGTCCCTGCCTTGTTTGGCTGAGCCGCCTGCCGAGTCTCCTTCTACAATATAAATTTCGCAGTTTTTTGGTTCTTCATTGGAACAGTCGGCAAGTTTCCCGGGAAGAGACGCAGACTCAAGCGCACCCTTTCTACGGGTAAGTTCTCTTGCTTTGCGGGCGGCTTCGCGAGCTCTGAGTGCCAGCAATGCCTTGTCGACAATTTTATTCGCGATGGCTGGATTTTCTTCATAAAATGCGGTAAGCCCGTCATAGACAACCGAAGAAACGAGTCCTTCCACTTCTCCGTTGCCCAACTTGGTTTTGGTTTGCCCTTCAAATTGGGGTTGTGGAATCTTGACGCTGATGATTGCTGCCAACCCTTCGGACAAATCTTGGCCGCTTAGCGAGCCGTCAATATCTTTAAGCTGATTTTTGGATTTTGCGTATTGGTTAGTTGCGCGCGTAAGAGCGGTCCTAAACCCAATCAGATGCGTGCCGCCTTCTACCGTGTTAATATTGTTCGCAAACGAAAAAATATCTTCGTTATAACTGTCGTTATATTGAAGAGCGCATTCAACTTGGACGTGTTCTTTTTGTTTGTCTATATAAAATATTTTTGAATAAAGCGGGTGTTTATTTCGGTTTAAATATTCGATAAATTCGGAGATCCCGCCTTTGTATTTGAAGGTGTGTTCTTTTTTGGCGCGCTCATCCTTAATCGATATTTCAACGCCTTTGTTTAAAAATGCCAGCTCTCTCAGTCGATTAGAAAGCGTGTCAAAACTATATTCTATTTTCTCAAAAATTTCTTTATCTGCTTTGAACGTAACGGTTGTGCCGGTCGCTTTGCTTTTCCCGACAATGGTGACCTTGGTGGTCGGTCTTCCTTTTTCATATTTCTGGCGGTATACATTTCCGTCGCGGGATACTTCCACTTCGCACCATTCGGAAAGTGCGTTGGTGACCGAAACGCCGACGCCGTGGAGCCCGCCTGAAACACGATAAGTTTTCGAATCGAATTTCCCGCCGGCATGAAGTGTAGTCATGACCACTTCAAGCGCAGATTTTTTCTGCGTTTTGTGCATATCGACAGGTATGCCGCGGCCGTTGTCCGTTACGGTTACGCTACTATCCGGGTGGACTAATACATCCACCTTATCGCAAAAGCCTGCAAGCGCTTCATCAACGGAGTTATCAACCACTTCATAGACAAGGTGGTGCAAGCCTCGTGGCGTCGTATCGCCAATATACATCGCGGGCCTTTTACGGACCGCGTCCACTCCTTCGAGCACTTGGATTTTTGTGGCGTCGTAAGCGGAGCTTGAGGCTGTTTCTTTCTTCTCTGGTTTTTTTGGTTTCGGTTTCGCCATAGTCTTCATTATTTTTTATCGAATTTCACCTACAAAAAATCTGAGGTCTTTTACTTGTTCTTCCCCAAACTGATTTTTCAACCGTTTCAAAAGCACGGGTTTGTAACGCTGGCTTAGTTCAAATGCGATGGTTGAGTCATCCACCCAAACCGTAATTTTCCCGTCGGGAGAAAAACGTGGTTTTGTGTGTTTTGAAAAGTAACTTCCGGCAAGCTTGGGCCAAAAATCAACAAGTGTTGATTTTTTTTGTTGTTCTTGGTTTGCAAGCGATGCAAAAAGATTATTTAAAATAGATTTTAACGGTTTTTCATCCATTTTTTGGTTGGTTTTTAACTCAGTTGCATCGGCATTACAACGTACTGGTAACCGTCTTCGCTTTTGATTAATCCAGGCTTGTCTGGTTCGGTCATCGAAAGCAAAACTTCTTCGACGTCAACGTTTTTCAAAACGTCAATAACGTAACTTGGATTAAAACCAATTGCTAAATTATCTCCTGTAACTTCGGCTTGAACTTCTTCTTTGGCTTCGCCGAGGTTTGGCGATCTTGAAGAAATTAAAACTCTTCCTTTGATAAAATCTAGCTTAACGGATTGGTTTTCCTGTGAGGTAAGAAGTGAAACTCTTTTCATTGCTGATAAAAGCTCTTGGCGGTTCACCCGCGCTGTAGTTTTTTCGTCTTTAGGAATGACTTGTTCGTAGTTAGGAAATCTTCCTTCGATTAACCTGGAAACAAATGTGGTTTTATTCAATTGAAAAATAATTTGGTTTTGTGCGCAAACCACTTTTGCTTTTCCTTCACCATCAGAAAGAGCTTTGATTAATTCTGAAACCGTTTTTAGCGGTATAATTGCTTCTAACATGACATCGCTAGAAAGATTTAAATTCTTTTCGATTGAAGCTAGTCTTTTGCCGTCCGTAGCTACAAACCTCGCTGTTTTATTCCTTAAAATCACCAAAACCCCGTTAAGTGTGTAACGCGTTTCGTCGCGTGAAATAGCAAACGAGGTAAGAGCTAAGCATTGCTTCAGAACCTGCTGATCCAGTTCAAAGCTTTGTTCTGGGGTGAGTTCAGGTAATTTCGGGAAATCATCGGGCTCAAGGCCCATGATTTTAAAGAACGATTTGTTTGTCTTAATGTTTACGGCATTATTTTTTGCAACTGTAACTTCAATCTCTCCGGGTGTTAGCTCCCGAACAATCTCATAAAGTTTTTTGGCAGGTACGGTTACAGAGCCTTGCAAAGACACTGTTGCTGGGCATTGTGTTCGAATACCAAGCTCTAGATCTGTACCGGTTAGTAGAATTTGGTCAGGCCCGTCGCTTTGGATTAGAATATTGTTTAAAATGGGAAGAGTTGCTTTTGAACTGATTGCCCCCGAAACCGTAGTGATGGCTTTTAGAAAGTCGTCTTTTTGGACTTTGATTTGGATGGAGTTGCTTCCTATTATTGTACTATCTTGTTTTAAAACCGTAGTCATATTAGTAATCTCCTCTAAAATGTTGATATCTTTGTAACTTGTTTTGAATAAAGGTTTTATAAGAATAAAAACTGTTCACAACTAACCCTTCCGAACTAACAGTTTAACATCGTCAATTACGTGCTGTATTTTACCACCCATTTGCAAAGAACGTTCAATTTTATTACAAGCATGAATTACGGTAGCGTGCCCCCTGCCTCCAAAATAAGCACCGATCTCAGGCAATGAGTGGTCTGTCATACTTCGAACCAAATACATCGCAACCTGCCTTGGGTGAGCAATGGATTTAGATCTTCTTTTTGCTCTTAAATCAGAAATTTTGATTTGAAAATAATCACAAACACTCTTCTGAATTTGGTCAATTGTGACATTACCCACCTCTTCCTTTAAAGCGTCCTTTAAGATTTCTTCCTCAACCACTTTAACGTTAACCACAGTAGAGGTTAAGGACGAGTAAGCCACAACCCTCATTAAAGCACCTTCTAATTCTCTAATATTCGATTTAATTTTACTGGCTAAAAAAAACACAACATCATCAGGGAGAACCACTGTCTCCCGCTCCATTTTCTTTTTAAGAATAGCAACGCGGGTTTCTAAATCCGGGGGCTGAATATCCGCAACCAACCCCCACCCAAACCTAGAAATCAATCGTTCTTCTAACCCGGGGATTTCTTTTGGCGGCCGATCGCTCGCAACAATGATTTGTTTGTGGGCGTCATATAGAGTGTTAAACGTGTTGAAGAACTCCTCTTGGGTAGATTCTTTCCCTGCTATAAAATGGATATCATCGACAAGTAAGATATCTGTATTTCTATACTTTGCTCTAAACGTATGTGTGGAACGGTTTTGGATCGCTGAAATAAGTTGGTTTGTAAATTTTTCCCCGGACATATAAACAACTTTAGCGTCAGGATTTTTTTCAAGAACGTGATGAGCCGCCGCTTGCATCAGATGGGTCTTCCCCAAACCTACACGACCGTATAAGAAAAGAGGGTTATAATTTTTAGCTGGAGCCTCGCTGACCGCGACAACCGCCGCGTGTGCGAACCTGTTTCCAGGACCGACCACAAAGTTTTGGAATGTGTAACGGTCATTTAATGAAGGGGCTTCCGTCGTATTACGGCGAGATTGCAAAGGAGATAAAGGAGACGGCGGCGGCGCTTGAGAGCTTGGTTTAAATGAACGGTCCTGAACAACATAACGAATGTCTGGTTTGGAACCCGTAACCTCAGAGAGAGCGCCCCTGATAATATCTTGGTAGTGCTCTTTGAGCCAGTCTCCATAAAACTTGTCTGGGACTTCAAGGGTTAAAACACCAGCTTCAAGTTTCTGGAATCGTGCGGGTTCCACCCATGTTTTAAAACTTTGCTCGCTTAATTCTTGCTTGATATTTGCAAGAGCTTTTTGCCAAACCTCTTTCTGGTCTGGTTGTGTAGCAGAAGAACGAGCTTCGGAAAGTTGTTTTATACCCATATCAAGTTATGAACAATTTATAAACATGCATAAACAAATAGTTTAAGCAGTTAATATTAATACTATCAACATAATATAAACAAGTTATACACATATAAGCTAAGAAAGAAAAGATGCCTTTGCAATCCTCTACCAAGTACGGTTTAATGGTTCGTTAACGATATGAGCAGGAGGTGTCAAAGACCGATTTATTATAACAAAGGAGTGTCTGAATTCCAGCAATATTTTTTAAAAATGAAAGACCGAGCAGGTCGTCATAAATCACAACAACCTTAAAAGCCGAGGACGTAAGGGCGTTCCTTGACTTCAAGGGTTTTTTTGCTATAATCGACCGCCAGTTTTGCTTCTAACAATACTAACAACGAGCCAACCACATGAAACGAACATATCAGCCTTCTAAGCGCAAGCGGAGATCGAAACACGGTTTTTTACAACGAATGCATACCCGCGGCGGCCAAGCTATTTTAAAACGCAGGCGGAGAAAAGGACGGTCGCGATTAACCCCGGTATGACCGCAAGCGGAAACTCCTTTCCTAAAACAGAACGTTTAAAACGCAGCAGCGACTTTCAACAATTATTACGAAACGCGCATTCGGTCCGTGAAAATGGAATCAATCTTTACTTTTCAACATCGGCAAAAAAAAGCCGTGTTGGAATTATTGTAAGCCGTCGCGTTTTTAAACTCGCCGTGGATCGAAACCGTACCAAACGAAAAGTGCGCGAGTTTTTTAGACTCCGGAAGGCAAAGTTTCAAGGAAGTTTTGATTTAGTAGTCAGAGTTGTCGATGGACGTAAGTTATTTGAAAATAATAACTTAGAGAGAACATTAACTTGCTTATTTGAGCGTGCAGGCGTATTTGGGCTCAAGCCAAGCTAAAGCTACTTACTAAAAGATTTAGAATGAAAAAAAACGGTTTCAAAATTTTTATCATCAGCGCACTTCAAAAATATAAAGAAGCTATCTCTCCTTTTCTTGGGGTGCGTTGCCGTTTTTTTCCTTCCTGTTCGGTATATACCAAAGAAGCCATTGAACGTTTTGGAATTTTACAAGGCGGCTTGAAAAGCTTCGGACGACTTTGCCGTTGCCACCCCTTTCACTCAGGCGGGTATGACCCGGTGAAAAATGAATTCTGACAAACGTCTGTTTATCGCCGTTGGGCTTTCATTTATTATCCTTGTTTTTTATCCGATTTATCTCAAATGGGTTTCACCAAAACCTGTTCCTGGGCAAGAAGTAACACAGCCCCTCCTTGGGGAAGCCCAAAAAGCAGCTCCTGGCGCTGTTACCCAACAACAGAATGTACAGCAAATGCCTCAGACTTCACCCGAGCGCAAAGAAAATCTCTATCAATTTTCACACAACCAATTCAACGTTGAGTTTTCTGATCGAGGTGGCGTCATTACAAAACTGGAGATTAAAAACTGGAGCACAAAAGAAGGAAGCGAAACGTTTTTAATTAACCGCACAGAAGATGGCGCCGGAGCTTTTTCAATTGCCCTTCCAAATCAGGGGCTTGATTTCCAAGACGATACGTTTTCGCTTCAATTGTTGGATCAGCAAAAAGGTGAAGTCCAGTTTGCCGCGGAGGAACCCGGCAAATGGCGTGTTATTAAGAAATTTAGATTTGCTGAAGGCCAGCCCGCTTTTTTGCTTGATGTGGAGCTTGAGAATTTAACCTCTCAAGAGCAGATAGCATCGCTTGAACTCGTTAGCCAGCTTGATGTTACGTTTATTCAACGCAATGACCGTTTCCAAACAGAAGCGTTCCTTTCTCAGAAAGACAAGTTGGTTTCTGAGAAGTTGAATAAAATTGAAAAGAAGCCTTATGTCGTTGATGGAGAAATTCTCTGGGAGGCTCTAACCCGTCACTATTTCGCCCTCATTATCTGCCCTGATGTGCCGGTTGTATTTGCAAAAACAACTGCGGGGAAAAAAGGCACAGAGTTTATGCAAAGCACGCTTCGCTTCGCTCCTGAGACAGTTGCTCCGAACGGCGTTTTAAAACACAGTTATTTAATTTATGCCGGCCCGCAATATTACCGCCAATTAAAATCCTTCGGTCATGGGTTTGAACAACTCCTGTCTCACGGATTTTTTGGAATTTTTAAGTTCTGGCTCCTGTTTGCTCTTCAATGGACTCATGGGGTTGTTAGAAACTATGGTTGGGCGATTGTGTTGGTCACTTGTGCGCTCAAACTGTTGTTCACACCGCTCACGCATATGAGTTTTCAATCCATGAAAAAAATGCAGGCACTTCAGCCAAAATTGAAAGCTCTTCAGGAACGGCACAAAGATGATCAAGCAAAACTTTCTAAGGAAATGATGGAGCTTTATAAGAAAAATAAAGTTAACCCGATGGGCGGATGTCTTCCGATGATTTTACAAATCCCGATTTTCATCGCGTTCTATCAAGTTTTAGCGCAGACCGTTGAACTCAAAGGAGAGCCATTTATTTTTTGGATTAGAGATTTATCGGAACCGGATCGCGCTTGGATCTTACCCTTTACGCTCCCATTTTTGGGAAACAACATCAATATTCTCCCGCTTTTGATGATTGGTTCAATGGTATGGCAGCAGCGTTTGACACCTGCAACAGGCACTTCCGACCAGCAAAAAATGATGATGTTCATGCCGATTGTGTTTGGGTTTATTTTTTATAATCTTCCCTCCGGCCTCGTGCTTTATTGGTTTCTTAATAACATGCTTTCGATTTTTCATCAGTTGTTTATCAAAGGAAAAGCGCTGCCGCATCACGCGGAAGCCTAATTCGCTTTTTAAATCCTTCTGGTTTGACACACAGGAAAACTCCGCCTGCTTTTTGTGGTGTGAAACGTTGTTTTTAAATTTAAGTAGCTTATGATTCACGATAAAAAATATGATGCCATTGTAATTGGCGCAGGCCATGCCGGAACGGAAGCGGCTCTTGCAATTGCACGAGCAGGTTTCCAAGTTTTATTCATGACGATGAACCTGGATTCCATCTGCCAGATGTCATGCAATCCCGCGATCGGAGGCCTTGCCAAAGGCCACGTCGTGCGCGAAATTGACGCATTGGGCGGTGAAATGGGACTTGCGACAGACCACACCGCAATTCAATTCCGCATGCTTAATAAATCGAAAGGCCCCGCCGTTTGGGCTCCTCGCGCACAAGCAGATAAAAAAGATTACATTCGTTACATGAAGCGAACAGTCGAAAACGAACCCAATATTGACCTGAAGCAAGACCAAGCGGTCGAGCTCGTTGTTGAGAATGGAAAAGCCTTAGGAGTTCGAACCCTTACGGGAGTTGAATACCGCGGCGAAACTACTATTGTTACGACAGGAACCTTTATGCGCGGGTTAATTCATGTGGGTGATGTTAATTACCCGGGAGGCCGCGGTGGAGATCCGCCGTCTCTGGGCTTCTCAGATTCTCTTAGAAGACATGGCTTTGAAGTTGTACGCTTTAAAACAGGAACCCCCTGCCGTCTTCGAAAAAAGAGTATTGATTTTTCTGTTTGTGAGGAGCAGCCGGGCGATGAAAATCCGGAACCATTTTCATTCCGCACCGGGAAACTTAATCTCAATCAAATGTCTTGTTGGCTTACCTACACAAATAAAAAAACGCATGACATCATTCGAAAAAATTTGCATCGTTCCCCTCTTTATGCCGGCCGTATTAAAGGAATCGGTCCTCGCTACTGCCCTTCCGTTGAAGACAAGATCGTAAAATTTGCAGATAAGGAGCGTCATCAAATTTATCTTGAACCGGAAGGCCGCGACACAGAAGAATTTTATGTGAATGGAATGTCAACCAGTTTGCCGCAGGACGTTCAGATTGAAATGATTCACAGCATCAAAGGTCTTGAAAATGCGGAACTGATGCGGTTTGGTTACGCGATTGAATATGATTGCATGCCGCCTACCCAATTGAAACATTCGCTTGAAACAAAACGCGTTGAAAATTTATTTTTTGCAGGACAAATTAATTGCACTTCCGGATATGAAGAAGCCGCCGCGCAAGGCCTTATGGCAGGTCTTAATGTCATTTGCAAACTTAAAGGCTCCCCCCCTTTTATTTTGGATCGCTCCGAGGCCTATATTGGTGTTTTGATTGACGATTTGGTAACACAAGGAACAAATGAACCTTATCGGTTATTTACCTCTCGTGCGGAATTTCGTCTTTTGCTTCGTCAAGACAACGCAGATGAACGGCTCATGAAATATGGCTATGAATTTGGGCTGATTCCCAAAGAAACTTATACACAAATGATGGATCGCGGCAAAGCCGTTGAGTCAGCGATGGCCATTTTGAAATCTACAAAATTTGAAAATATCACACTCGATAAAATTTTGAGAAGAACAGAAGTAACAATCAACACATTGTTAAAAAATGGTTTACAAATAGGTCAATTTGAGGATGTAGTATATCAGAAGGTCGAGTGGGACGTTAAGTATGAAGGGTATATAAAGAGACAATTGTCAGATGTCATCAAATTTAAAAAATTCGAAAAGCGGAAGATTCCTGATTCAGTAGATTATTCAGAGATCCGAGGACTTGGCCGTGAGGCCAAAGAAAAGCTCTCCAAGATCAAGCCTGTTTCTATTGGCCAGGCATCGAGAATCCCGGGGATGTCAAGCTGTGACGTCTCAGTTCTTCTGGTTTACCTTGAAAAACTCTCCCGTGTTTCACGTGAAACGTAGACTTTGCTGTTAAAGGCATTATCTCCAGAGCATTCTGAAAATAATATACCATAAATTACTATAACTTGTTTAATATGAATAAGTTATATATCAATATTTTACTCAAGCTTAGCGCATATATCGTCGATAATTACAATATGTAAGGGTAAAGTTAGCTATTTTGCCTGCTTTCTTCCCTAGTTTAGATTTTGGGCTTTTTAAGCAATTTTTTCAATGTTTCACGTGAAACAGATATATTATTCGGATTTTTAACACAGATTGATTTTTAGGTTGAAAATGGGTCAGAAACAGTTTAATTTAGCATCCTCGGGGTAATCCATGTCAAAAGTATTTTCTTTTTGTAATCAAAAAGGCGGCGTTGGGAAAACAACAACCGCCGTCAATCTAGCTGCCTGCCTCGCTCTTAAAAATAAAAAAATTCTCCTCATTGATATTGACCCTCAAGGAAATGCGACCAGCGGTCTTGGTATTAACAAAAATGAGATCCCGGCGGGCACATATGAGCTTCTAAGCGGAGAAATATATATCTCAGAAGTTATTTTTAATACATGTGTTACAAATTTATCATTGATTCCATCTAACTCAAACTTAGCTGGAGCTGAGATAGAATTGATTAGCCATGATTCAAGAGAATATATTCTAAAAACCGTCATCGAACGCGTTCGATCCGAGTATGATTTTATTCTAATTGATTGCCCGCCGTCATTGGGTTTGCTTACGATCAATGCGCTTGTTGCGAGTGACGGGATGATCATTCCATTACAATGTGAATATTACGCTTTAGAGGGGCTGAGTCAGTTAATTCAAACCTATCAATTGGTTCATGAAAAACTAAACGGAAATTTAGAAATAAGCGGCGTTATTTTAACGATGGCTGATTTCAGAACGAATTTAACGCAGCAAGTTATCGAGGATGTGCGTAGCCATTTTCAAGGAAAAGTGTTTAAGACCGTTGTGCCGCGTTCAGTGAAAATTAGTGAAGCTCCAAGTTTCGGAAAACCCATTGCTTTATACGATTCTAATTCGAGAGGCGCGAAATGCTATGAAGATATCGCGAAAGAATTTTTGACTCATTTTTCTAGTGCGCAAGATCATATAAAGCCGGTTGAAACGACTGCTGTGGTAACGGAAAATCAAACAACGAATTAGTTGACGCTATCAAAAGGGAAAAACCTATGGAAATGAAAAAGAGAGTTTTAGGGAAAGGTTTAAGTGCTTTAATACCAGATACTTACATGAATATGGTGGAGACACAAAAAGAAGCACAGAAAACACAAGTTGAAAAATTTGAAGCCGGGATTCAAGAGATTTCAATTTCAGCAATTCGGCCAAATCATAAGCAGCCACGGCATCGCTTTTCTGAGGACAAAATTACAGAGTTAGCAAATTCCATTAAAGAACAGGGAATCTTGCAGCCTGTGATTGTTAAAAAATCAGGGGAAGGATACGAACTTATTTGTGGAGAGCGCCGTACAAAAGCCGCTCAGAAATGTGGGCTTGATAAAATTCCAGCGATTATCAAAGATGTCGCTGAAGACAAACTTCTTGAATGGGCTTTGGTTGAAAATATCCAACGCGAAGATTTAAATGCTATTGAAGAAGCTCAAGCCTATGTGCGCTTAATTGAAGAACGCGATCTTTCTCAGGATGAAATCGCAAAAAGAGTAGGTAAGGACCGCTCCACCGTTGCAAATACGATACGCTTGCTTCGGCTTCCGCAGGAAATTTTAGAAGGTTTAATCGACGGTAGACTTCAGGCCGGGCATGCACGGGCGTTGCTTTCGCTTCCATCGCCAGAACACCAACGTCAAATGGCAAAACGGATTATGGAAGAGCGTTTGTCGGTTAGGCAGGTTGAAGAAATGGTGGGCCGAATTGCGGTTCGAAAACGCCGAGCGAAAACTTCTCGGCCAATTGATCAAGATATTATTTCTCTTGAGACAAAATTGGAACGAAAGCTTGGTACTCAGGTCCGTATTTTCCCGAATAAGAAAAACCAAGGGAGAATCGAAGTTCGTTATTACTCTCTTGACGATCTTGATCGGTTGTTAAACCTTCTTGGCATTCCTCGTTCATAACCCTTCGTTGACAAATAAAATCGAAGGCAATAGAATCTCGAGAATCGTCCAAAGTCTCCAGTTATATTTTAAAGGGAGAGATGGCAGCACTTGCCTTCATTAGTTTAAATAAGTTGGAGGGCAAGTACAGTCATCTCTTCAGATCAATATTTAAAGGGAGAGATGGCAGCACTGACTTACATAAAAAAGCATTAGTGTTTATTTAATTTATAGGTAGTCAGTACAGCCATCTTTCTAATTGATATTTGATTGTGAATATTAATGGAGAGATGGCAGAGTGGACGAATGCGGCGGTCTCGAAAACCGTTAGGCCCGCAAGGGTCTCGAAGGTTCGAATCCTTCTCTCTCCGAATTGCCTTGAGGCCGATTGGGACGAAAGGACAATTCGTACCGAAGCGATTGGATTCGGTACGCGCGATTGAAGGTCAGTGCCGGCAATGAAATAAAGAAATTGAAAGCACAATGACAAAGAAAAAAGAATCTTCAGAAAATTATTTGATTTTTGCCCGCAAATTCAGGCCGCAAACCTTTGATGAGGTTGTAGGCCAGGAGCCGATTACCACTACGCTGAAAAACGCGATTTCGAAAAGCCGAATCGCGCAAAGTTTTCTTTTTACGGGCTCTCGGGGTGTTGGGAAGACCTCAACCGCACGAATTTTCGCTAAGGCACTTAACTGCGAAAAAGGGCCGTCTCCGGAACCTTGCAACAAATGTTCTACTTGCAATGAAATCACCCAAGGCTCAAGCTTGGACGTATTAGAAATTGACGGCGCCTCAAATCGAGGGATCGATGAGATCAGGAGCCTTCGAGAAAATGTAAAATTTAAGCCCACCCACGGGAAGTATAAAGTTTACATTATTGATGAGGTTCATATGCTTACAGGAGAAGCCTTTAATGCACTGCTCAAAACTTTGGAAGAGCCGCCTGAACATGTGAAATTTGTTTTTGCCACAACAGAAGTCCACAAAGTTCCGCTTACGATTCTTTCCCGCTGCCAACGATTTAATTTCAGGCGAATTCCTACGGATGAAATTGCAGCTAAACTCAAAGAAATTGCGAAAGAAGAGAAGATTAAAGCCAACGACAAAACGTTTTTTCTGATCGCAAAATCATCGGAAGGAAGTTTGCGGGATGCAGAAGGACTTTTGGATCAGCTCGCGAGTTTTGGAGACGGGGAAGTGAAGGAGTCTGACATTACATTTTCACTTGGGCTTACGGAGTCAGACACTTACTTCTCTCTGCTTGAGTTTTTAAAAAATAAAGACGCAAAAGCCGTCGTTTCCATGGTTGCTGATATTACCGATCAGGGCAAGGATCTCGTTCAATTTTCAAAAGGGCTTCTTGAGATTTTCAGAAATCTTTTGGTGACACAGATTGGCAACGGCGCGGAAAAATTAGTCGAGGGAACCGAAGAACAGCTTAGCCAGCTCAAGAAGTTGAAAAGCAGTTTTTCACGCGAAGAACTTCTTTTTTCTCTTACGTTTCTTCAGCAGCTTCAGCGCGAAATTCGTTGGTCCGATACGCCTCGGTTTCTCGTGGAAATGTGCCTTTTAAAAATCGCAAGCCGTGCTGATCTCAGAGCCATTGATGATATTTTGAAAGAATTAAAATCACTTCGCTCAAATCCGCAGGTTGGCGTTCCGACTCAATCCAAACCTGCCGAAATCAAAAGTTTTGCTACCGAATCGCTTCAAAAAAATATCGCAGCTTCAACCGTTTCTCAGAAAAAAAAAGAACATTTTGAATTAAAACCTGAGAAAACGATTTTGAGTATATCTAAAACCCTTCCTGCTAAAGAACCGAGCTTGAAACATTCAGCCATTACCTTAAGTGATGTAGGCCGAGTTTGGCCGGAACTTTTAGAGCAGGTCAAAGCCATTAAAATGTCGTGCGGGACCTATCTTGCCGAAGCCGAACCTGTGGAAGTAGTGGACGGGCTTGTGGTATTTGGGCTTCCCACAGAGTTTAAGTTTCACAGGGATGCGCTGGACAAACAAGCCAATAAAGATCTTGTGCGTTCTACGTTAGTTTCGCTTTTGGGTGGAGAGGTAAATGTCTCGTTCGTAGTGACAGAAGTAGCCAAGGGAGTTGCTAAAACGCCGGAAAACCAAACACAGCCCGTTTCTGCAGGCGTATCTGGCGGGAAAGAGTCTGATATTGTTGTCTCAGCGCTTAATATTTTTGAAGGAAGCAAAGTCATTCGCCGCGACTCCGTATAAAAATTCTCATGCCAAACCCTTATTCAGAACGCCTTGAAAAATTAATGAAGTCTTTCACAAGACTGCCAGGCATTGGGCCTAAGTCTGCCGAGCGCATTGTGCTTCACTTGCTTAAGCAAGACCGAATACAGGTTGAAGAGCTTTCGCGTTTAATTTCTGAAGCAAAAGCGAACACATTTTTTTGTGAGCGTTGCAATAATTTGAGCGAAAAAAAGATTTGCCACATCTGTGATAATCTGACACGAGATAAAACAATCCTCTGCATTGTAGAAGAGCCTAAAGACATTGCTTCTATTGAAAGGACGGGAAGTTTCAACGGTGTTTATCATGTTTTATTGGGAGCTCTTTCACCGCTTGAAGGAATCGGGCCACGCGAACTAAGATTGGACCGCCTTGTCAAACGTATCAGCACAGGCGGTATTAAAGAGGTAATTTTAGCAACTAATCCCAATGCGGAAGGAGACGCCACCGCTCTTTATTTAACGGAAATTTTAAAACCATTTGAGCGTGTGAGAGTGACTCGAATTGCCCGAGGCGTTCCGGTGGGTAGTAATATCGAATACATTGATCAGGCTACTTTACAGCGTGCCATGGAAGGCAGAACACTAGTTTAGAGGTGTTCAGTCCTGATTTCCGGCAAACCATTTAATAAAAATCAGTGCCGAACACCAGTTTAATTATTTTTTTGCCAGCCCGTCTAAAATCAGTTAACATATACGTTCTTAAACGCAATAATTACCATTTCATTCCCCGGTAGCTCAATGGTGGAGCATTCGACTGTTAATCGAAGGGT
>OBEQ011798529.1_pt1 | contig 15846 bp, 16 predicted proteins | sample 1670901 | NCBI WGS metagenome assembly OBEQ01 (sample SAMEA104232315, study PRJEB22302) | groundwater metagenome | biome: forest; feature: aquifer; material: groundwater | place: USA | collected 2011-08-07 | depth 5.4 m | reverse complement strand
GGCGTACGGGAACCAGCGAGGGTCGATCTTGTTTCCAGGCCCGTTGGTTGGGGCGGTCCACCACGGCCGCGTCCCGATGACGTGGTCAGGAGCGGTGCCGCCGTTGCCGTAGAACTGCCAGCTGATGAACGGTCGGCGCGCCGCGACGTTGACGTTCGGAGACTCCGGCTCGACGCAAGACTGGTACTGGCCGGGGTCGAGCGGGACGGAGCCCCACGGAACCACGGATCTCAGCGCTTGCTGCTGCGCGTAGGTCATCTGGTAGTAGGCAGCCGGGCTGTTGGCCCCAGCGCGCGCGAGCGCGCAGGCCGTCGGGTAGTTGATGAAGGACACGTCGAGCCACGGGCCGAGCTTGCCCAACTCCTCGACCACATCCTTCGCCAGGCCCGTCGCTCGGACGACGGCCATCGTCCCGCGCCGCCGGATATCGGAGAACGAGTCGATGCCAGCGGCGTCGAGCTTGTCCATCACGCCAGCCGGCAGCCAGCTCTTCGCCAGCTTGGGTTGCTGCCTGGTCGGATCCACGATCTTGCCCGCCTGGTCGGCGGCGAAGCTCGCACTCAGGGTTGCGGTGGTGTTGGGATTTCGCGCACCGGTGACGATTAGATACTCGCCCGCAGCCGGGAGCCTGGTGGCCAGGATCGCGGTGCCGCTCGCGTTCGGAATGCGCTCCCAGCGGCCGAGGCACGAGGTGCGGCGGTAGACCGCCATGTTCGCGTCGGTTGGTCCGCCCGGCGGCGGGCTGGGCGCGACCGGCGGCGCCACGACCGGCGGGATCGTGCGCAGGGCGGCGTTGGCGTTGATGGCCGCCGCGTCCTCCGCACGAAACACCAGGCCAACGAGGGGGTGCGCGGGGGCCACGTCGTGGGCGACCACGGTGCCGGGGGCGATCTCGAACACGGGGAGCGCGTTCGGGTTGGGGGTGTCGGACTTCGCGTCCTGCTCCAACCCCGCGACGGCGGTGTCGGCCTGGCTCTCAAAGGGGGCGAGCTCGGGCGAGCCTCCGCCCTCGGGACCGCACCCGCTGCCGAGACCGCACAGGAGGGCACTGGGCAACAAAAACGAGCGGCAGAGGCGGGAAGAAGGAAACCAGGTATGCGCGCGAGGGAGGGTCAAGTCAGACTCCTTGGGTTAGGCCGAGGCAGCGAGTAAGCAAACAGAGGGCCATGAGTAGGTCGCCTGCTTACAGGTAGTTGCAGTCACGAAAAGGCTGGCCAGGCGTTCCAGGTGTTCCAGGTCAGTGTTCCAGGGTGGGGCGAACACCCGCATGTGCCTGTAGCAGCCTCCGCGCGCCTTCGACAAGCGCGGAGTGGTCTGGGTTCCGAAAATGTTTCAAGCCGTTAGCGGAAACTGGACCGCGCGCGAGGTCACCCCAGATTCACGACCTCCAGGACCTGTCACCGTACATACACACCTTTCACGACAAGGTAGTCTGCGTTGCCTCCGTTTCACGGAGATTCCCAGGGACCCGGAGGCTCCCGAGTTGACATAACGCGACTTCTCGGACCCACGACAAGTGAACGATTCCGCGTGCTTATCGCGTTGCAAGCGCGATAATCCATCCGCGTATGCGCATAAATAGCCCCCACCCCCAAGCCCTGGGGGTGCGAATCCTGCGGAACGGCTGGATCGGGCGCTTCCGCGGGGACCCTGCGCACGCGTTCCTCTGACACGAGGCGGTCCGACCTGGGGCGGAAAAACTTGCCCAGAACGGTGGACCGTATACGGTCTACGGTAGACCAATTACCGTATACGGTGGACGTTATGCGCACGATCGCGGTGACGAATCAAAAAGGCGGATCAGGCAAGACCACGACGGCGGTCAACCTCGCGGCGGCGCTCGGCGAGCAGGGCAGCCGCGTGCTGGTGATCGATCTCGACCCACAGGCCAGTGCCACCATGTGGCTCGGCGTGAAGGATGGGGGGCAGGGACTCCTGGACTTCTTCGTCGAGGGCGCTCCGTTCGTCGACCTGATTCAGGCAACCGAGGTCCCAGGTGTGGATCTCGTGGCTTCTTCAGCGTGGCTGCGCAGGGCTGAGCGGGCGCTCGCGGCCGAGCCAGGGGCTGAGACGCTGCTGCGCCGAGCCCTGGAGCGGCTGCCACGCAAGTGGGACTTCGTGCTCGTGGACTGCCCGCCTTCGCTCGGCTTGCTCTCGGTATCGGCACTCGCGGCATGTACGGAGGCGCTCGTCCCTGTCGAAGCCACCACGATGGCGATGCAGGGCCTCGCAGCGCTCGTGCAGACGGTCGAGAAGGTTCGCGATGGGCTCAACGAGCAACTGGCCATCACGGCGATCGTCGCCTGTCGCGTCGACGTGCGCACGCTCATCGGCAACGAGGTTGTGGACAGCCTGCGAAAGCACTTCGGTCCCCTGGTGCTCGGGACCGTGGTTCGCGAAAACGTACGCCTCAAGGAGGCGCCAAGCTTCGCCAAGCCGATCACGATGTACGCCACCACGTCGAAGGGCGCGGAGGACTACCGCGCCGTGGCCAGCGAGCTGCAAGCGCGAAGGGGTGCACATGGCAAAAACTAGGAAGGCGATCGGCACAGATCCGCTCGACGACATCATCCCGGCCAAGCGCGTGACCCAAGGGAAACCGTCTACGGTAGACCGTGTACCGTCTACCTCAAGCGGGCCGTGGGACAAGAACCACACGCGCGTCACGTTCCACTGCCCGAAGGAGCTCGTGCGCGAGGTCGAGGCAGAGATGAAGCGTTCGGGGCGGAGCAAGAGCCGCGTCATCGTCGACGCGATCACCAGGCACATCGAGGCGTCGAAGTAGTGTCAGCGCCACTGTCTAGAGTGGTGGACGCGTGAAGAAGCTTTTCGATCCAGCGGTGCTGGAGGAGGTGTCCCCAGACTTCCGAGCGCTGCTCGCGGCTGGACTCGCGCAGGAATCCAGTGAGCCGCCGCAGGCGCTCGTGCCGGCGAAGAAGGTCACGCCCGCCAAGCGAGACCCGGAACCACAGGCCGCACAACCGTTGTCGGGGGAGTTCATCGGATTCATGTCGCGCCTGCTCGTGCAGGCAGCGATGCCGCATGCCAAGACGGATGAGCACTTCTACAAGCGCAAGAACGGAAACGTCAGCATCGAGATGGCGAGAACCAGCTCCGAGGTTGGCCTTCCATACGGCCACTATCCTCGGCTGCTCATGTGCTGGGTGACGAAGGAGGCGGCGCGAAACCGATCTCCCGTGTTGGAGCTCGGAGACAGCCTCACGGCATTCATGCGCCAGCTTGGGCTCGTGTCTTCCGATAGTAGAAGTCCTACCGGGGGGGCGATCCGCAGGCTACGCGATCACATGCAGCGCCTGTTCTGTGCGGCGGTGTCGTGGACCCGAGAAGGCAAGGGTAGCTGGCAGAACATCGGTGTTCGTCCCGTCAAGTCGACTCAGCTGTGGTGGGACCCGAAGCAGCCAGATCAAGTCTCCTTGTGGAGGTCGACGATCACGCTCGACCAGGACTTCTACGAGGAGATTATTCGTCACCCCGTGCCGGTCGACATGCGGGTGCTCAAGGCGCTTGCGGCCATGCAAGCGACGCTCGCGATCGATATCTACGCGTGGTTGACGTACCGCATGAGCTACATGGAGAGACCGACGACGGTCCCTTGGGCGGCGTTGGCGCTTCAGTTTGGCAGCGACTACAGCAGGGCGCGCGCCTTCAAGGCGAAGTTTGTTCGCTGGCTGGGAGTCGTGAAACAGCTCTATCCGACCGCCAACGTGGCGCCGACTGATGATGGCGTCATGCTCGTCCCCAGCCCGACCCACGTTCCCATGCTGGGCTAATCGGCTCAGCGCCCCACGCAGGAGCGCTAACGCTTTCGTCAGCCGGGTACGTCTGCCCGGTGGCGCGTGCGCTCGTGGATTGGTACGTCTGCCCGGTGGCGCTTCAGCTCCAGTTGTACGTCTGCCCGGTGGCGCTTCAGCTCCAGTTGTACGTCCGCCCGGTGGCGCTTGTACGTCCGCCCGGTGGCGCTGTCCTTATATGCCTGTAGATCCCGGTAGGAAGATCCGGTAACAGGACGCGCGCGCGTTCGGGAGACTGGTGGGCTCGCTGCGCTCGCGGTGGCTTCGCCCCCCTCAAAGAGCCTCCCCCCGATCGGACCGGACCCGGAGGGCTTCGCTTCGCCCGATCCGGAGCTCGCTTCGCTCGCGCTTTTCGGAAGAGAAGGGGGGCCTCGCCGGCCCCCCTTAAACCCCCCGCAACCGGAAGGCTCTTGAGGATGGGAGCGGGCGGGCGCTGGGAGCGCCGTAGAAGCGTCGAGACCTGCGACGGCGGAAGACCCCCTCAGAAGCCCATCCGGGGCCCGGAGGGGCGGTTCTGGAGGCCCTACGTGAGGCCCTGGTACTCGTGCGCGTACGCCAACACTCGGGGCACGTACGCGCGCGCCGTCCGGGCCGGGATCTGACCCTGCCGGACCCGTCGGGGGCCGGCGTTGTACGCCGCCGCCACGAGCCCGAGGTCGGGCCCCAGCTCGCCCACGAGCCGCGCCAGGTAGCGCGCCCCGAGCTCGACCCCCAGCCCGGGGTCCGCAAGGATGGCCTGGCCACGCGTCTCGGGCGCCACCGCCGGGGCGAAGCCCAGTGCCTTCGCGGTCGCGCCCGTCACCTGCAATGGCCCCCAGGCGCCCCCGAGCTCGTCATCCCGCTGCCCCGGCCGGCTCCGCACGTTCGCAAATCCGGTTTCCTTCCGAGCCACCGCGAGCAGCCACGCGAGCGGTAGCCCGTGCCGCGCCGCCGCCCCCCGGAACGCCGGCATCAGCCTCGCGCGTCGCGCCGCCGCCGGCGGGGGCTCCGTGCTCACCGCGATCCCAACCGCCGTTCGGCTCGGCGCGCTCGGCCGCGAACGCCACACCAGGTAGCCCACCAGCGCCGCTCCGGCCCCGGCCCCGAGCCACCCCCACGGCACCCGCTTCATCGCCCCCGCAGCGCCGTGATCTTCACCGCCGACTTGGCGCTCCCGAGCTCGCCTCGGAACCCCAGCCGCAGCTGCCGTGCGTTGCACCCGAGCCGCACGTGGTACCGCAGTGCCACCCAGTCCCCCATTGGCACAAGTAGGCTCTCCAGCCCCTGCAGGTGCCGGAAGCTCGGCTTGTGGTTCACGTTCCCGTCCGCCTCCGCCGCCTCCACCGTCTCGAGGTACCAGTCCTCCGGTTCCCCCGTCGGGTTGAGCTGCGCCGCCCAGTCGAACACCACCGGCAAAACCATCGTCATCTGCCCCAGCGTCACCAGCTGGAAGAACAGATCCACCACCGTCGACCCGCCGATGAACATCGCCCGGGTGTTCTGAAACTCCATCGACGCCGGTCCCTCGAACAGCACCTCCGGGATCGGCATCGCCGGCGACGGCATCACCAGCGTCATGCGTGCCGCCGCTTCTTCTTCTGCGTCGCCAGGTACAGCGCGCCACCGCCCGCCGCGATCCCGAGCAGGAGCAGCCACGGCGTGCCGCCGCCCGGAGGCTTCGGGCTCGGGCCGGGGATCCAGGGGTTCCCGCCGCCGCCGGGGGTCGCAGGGCCGCCGCCGGGCACCAGCGCGCCGCTCGCGGGCAAGATCGCCGCGTAGCCGTACTTGCGCGCCGCCTCGAGCACCCGATCCGCCCACCGCCTCTGAAACCCGCGGTCCGATGGGTTCGCCGCCGCCAGGGCGCGGTAGCTCGTCGTCTTGCCGTCCTTGAGCAGCTTGGCCAGCGGCTCGTACCCGAGCGTGTACGCGTGCACCAGCATCGCCGCCGCGTTCGCGTCTTGGTCGAGCGGCCGATCGAACGCCCCCGGAAAGTCCCGCCGCAGCTTCTTGAGGGACTCGAGCAAGATCATGCACCCGATCCGGATGTTCTCTTCCGGGTCCTTGAGCACCGTCGGCGACACGTTCGCCAGATGCGCGATCTCCGAGAGCGCCGTGCGCGACGGCTGCATGAGCCCGTACTTCGGCCCTCCGCCCGGTGCGTCCGGGTCGGCGTTCGTGAGGTTTTGGAAGTTGGACTCGCTCTTGATGAGGCCCAGCACCAGGCTTTTCGGGATCTCTCCACGGTTCCGGTCGACGATTGCGTCGTACTTCGTCTTTAGCGCTGCCATCACGGCCCCCTGACCAGGTTCTCGTACGTGTGCTGGCTCCGCCCGAGCTGCGTGTACCCGCCGAGCCGAGCGCCCGCTTGCCGCAGCTCGCCCACCGGTGCCGCCACCGTCACCCACACCGACAGCACGGACCGCTCCTGCACGTAGAGCCGCACCGGCGCCGCCAGCCCCCACGGATGCCGCAAGTCCGAGAACGTCCCGAACGGCGGCACCCGCCCCTTCGGGATCTCCTCGAGCCGCGTGGTGCGCCGCAGCTCCTTCGGTTGCGTGTCGCTCTTGTCCTCCACCACGAGCGCCCACGACACCTGAACGCCCGGGCCGAGGTCTCGGTGATCGAGGGGGCCGGTCAGCGCGCCCATGGGCGAGGCCAGCCACTGCCAGAACACCGTCACCACCCCCACGTGGTCTTTCGGCACCGCCACCCGTACGAGCTCGTACGCCGTCTGCTCCCGCGCGAGGTCGACAAACCCCGCCGCGTCGAACCACCGCACCGCGTCCGGCGCTTGCTGCGGCTTCGCCAGGTCCCGGATCTCCGGCTTCGCGGCCTTCGGGGGGGTCATGTGCCGATGTGCAATTGTGCCCATGTGCAGTTGTGCATAGTTCACTCCGGCGCGCGTAGCTCGAGCCCGTGCACCACGAGATCGATCTCGCTCGCCTCGTCCTGCGCGCTCACCGCCTCGAACGTCAGCGTCGTCCCGCGCCCGATCCGGATCTGCCCCACGAGCGGAAACTCTTCGCCCGGCATCCCGAACGCCGCCGTGATGAACGCCGGTCGGTCCATGTAGCTCCGTCGGTTGTCCCGCCACGTGATCCGCACCTTCGGGATCCCCTGCGACGCGGTGCTGTACTCCCACGTGATGCGCCGAACCAGAAAGTCGTGGTGACTGTTGACCAAGATCTCGCCATTGGCGCGCGCGCCCGTGCCCTGAGCGAGCGCGAGCGTGCACGCGTACTTGAACTCCACGCCCTCCGCGCGCATCGGGATCGCCGACGGCGCGCCGTGGTGCGCTCGAGCAGACTGCATCGCCTACCCGCCGGTCCCGTAGCCCGCCGCGCGCTGGCGCTTGCCGATGAGCCGCAGCTGGATCGTCACCCCGGGCGCCATCGGCGGGCGCAGGCCGCGCATCTCGTTCAGCGCCGCCTGGTCGATGTGGAACTCGGTCTTGATGTTCGCGCCCTTTTTGACCTCGATGGGGTCGCGCCCGAGCGAGAACACGTTGGTCCGGTGCGCCACGCCGTTACTCAGCACGTTGAGCGCCGGCCGGTACGGCAGGGACGCGAGCACTGGCGAGCACACCGTCGACGTCGACGGCGCCGTCGGCAGCGGAAACCCCCGCATGTCCGTCGCCTCCGCCGCTTGCGTCGGGTCGCTCGCCGCGGTGCTCTTGCTGCGGCTCGGCGCGCTTCCGCCGCTGCCCACGAGTGGCACCGGCGCCGCTCCGCTGTCCGCTTCGACCATGCCCGACACGCCGCCGCCCGCTGGGAACTGCGTCGTCGGTCCCGTGATCATCTCGTCCGAGCCCACCATGATCTTGATCGCCGTGTAGTTCGTCAGGAGCTCGAAGATGCGCGGGTCATCGTAGACGCTGATCGTCACCCGCAGCGCGATCTCGTGCACCAGGAACGCGTCCGGGATCTGGCCCACCTGCGCGAGGTTCGTCACGGGCAGTCCCGCGGCCCCCTCGGTGGTCTGCCAGAACGCCAGCACCTGCGACGGGATCGCCGCCTGGAAATTACCGAGCCGCAAGGTCGAGTAGTAGATCCACGGCTGTGTAAACCGCAGCTCGTCTACGACGGCCTTGACCGCTTGCTCGCCCTGCTTGGTGAGGCGCATCGCGGGCACCACGGCCGGTGCGGTTGCTGTCTGAGTCGGTGGCATGCGTCTTCCGTCCTTCTGGCGCACGCGGCGCCGCTAGTAGCTGCTCCACGGGTCGTCGGCGCCGAGGTCGTCGGCCCCGCCCATCTCGTCTTCCGCGCCGAGCTCATCGCCGCCGCCGAGATACTCGTCCCCGAGCTGATCGCGCACCGCGAGCCCGCCCAGTTGATCGCGCACGGCCAGGCCGTCGAGCTCGCCCCCGAGCTGATCGCGGACCGCGAGCCCACCCAGCTGATCGCGGACCGCCAGGCCGCTCAGCGCCGGGGCGTGCAGCTGCCGGCGTACCTGCGCGCGCTGGGGCTCGGTCATCTCGGCGATGCGCATCCACCCGCGCTCGGGCAGGTACGCGTACTGCTGGCCGTCGTCACCCTGCGCGAGCTCGCCCATGCGCTCGTAGTCGTCCCAGCCCGACAGCGGATAGAACGGCGAGCCCGGCTCCGCCTTGCCGAACACGAACGTCCGTAAAAGCTCGTGCGCGCCGAACACCAGCCCGCCCGTCATGAGGGCGTTGCCGAGCTTCTTCTTGCCCACGAGCTTGTGGAGCACCAGGCCGAGCGCCGCGGGGCCGAGCGCGCCGAGCGCGATGTGCAGCGGCTTTCCCGCCTGCGCGCGGTCCTTCGTGCCCATCTTCATCGCCGTCAGGTTTTGGATGTAGCGCGCGCCCACCACGCCGGCCGTCGCGCCCACCGCCCCCACCAGCACGTCCGAGATCCCGTCCTCGGGATTTCTCCGCGCGCGCCGTCGCTTCGGCGCGTGCGCCTTGACCGCGTGGTGCGCCGCGGCCGTGGCCTTGCGTCGCCCGTGTCGCCGCGCCTTACGCGCGGGCGCCGCCTTCTTGTGCGTCGTCGTCGCGCGCCGCTTGGCCTTCCGTCTCCGCTTCTTCGGCATGCCGCCTCCCGGGTTCGCCAGCATCACGGTGGCCAGCTCGCCACCGGGGTTTCGCCGCGCCTTGCGCCGCGTTCGCTTCTTGCCCTTCTTTCGCGTCGCCATCAGTCCTCGATTCCCGCGCGCGTCACGTGCTTGCGCCCGCCCACCAAAAAGACGTTCGGCCCCGCCCGGTACACCGCGGGCGCGGGCGTCCCGAAGTCGTGCACGTACGTCTGCATCCGCCGCCCGTGCTTGTTCGACCGGTAGTAGATCCGCCGCGCCGTCCCGAGGTACGCAGCGCGCTTCGGCGCCGGCGTCACCACCTCGATCCACCGGTCCACCGCCTCGCCCTGCCATTCCTTCCGGATGGCCCGGGCCCGGGCCCCGCGCGCGCGCTCGAGCTCGCCCTCCGCGAGCACCCGCGCGCGCCGCGGCTTTATCGCGAAGAGGCGCGTCCGCGTCGCGTCCGTCCCGAGGATGCGCCCCGTAAGGTCCACCTCGACGCGCGACCCGTCCGGCCGGTCGAGCTCGACCGCCACCGCTTCGGCGAGCAGCGCCCCCGTGTGCGGCAGACGAACGCCCCTCACTTGGCCTTCCACGCCTTGATGAGCAGCGCCGCTCCCACCACGCCGGCCGCGATGGCGATCGGCGTCGTCACCTTCGCCACCTTCGCCCCGAAGTCCGGCGGGGGCTCGAGCTTGCCGATGTCCTTGCCTTGCTCGAGCAGCCGCGCCTTGGTCCGGAACTCCAGGTGCTCGTACGTCCGGTACGCCACCGCCGCCACCGCCCCCGCGATGATCACCCGCCCCAGCACTGCCGCCCCGGCCACGAGCAAAGGCCAGATCCCGAGCTCGCCCACGTGGCCGACCGCCGACGCCGTGAGGTCGATGTCCCCCGGCGTGCTCGCGCTCGCCACGACGCGCAGGCGCTTCGCTTCGACCCCTGCCACGAGCTCGGCGTGCTTGCCGAGCTCGCCGAGCACCCGCCCGAATTCGCGGTCGGCCTCCGCGAGAGTCATCGCGTTCGCGCCGGGCACTTCCTTGACCCAGGTCGGCTCCACGTCGAGCCCACCGAGGCGCTGCGCTTCGGCCAGGCGCCCACGCACCACGCGCGCCGCCTCCGTCATCTGCTGCACGCGCGCGAGCTGTCCCCGATACTGCGCATAGAGCGCGGCCACGTCCGGCAGCGTCACCGGTCGCGGGGTCGGGAGCGGCGTCGGGATCGGATCGATCCCGAGGCTACCCAGGCGCACCGCGCGGACGACGGGCGGGCCGCTCATCGCCGCGCCTGTGCTTCGCGTTCCGTCACGCTTCGCTCCAGGTCCGTCACCGCTGCGGCCACCTGCTGCAGCACCTGGGGCGCCAGGTCGGCCAGGGGACTCGGCAGCCGGGTCCCCAGCGTCGCGTGCCGGCGCACGGCTGCGCCTATCCGCGTGAACAGGTCCCCGATCTCGTTGAGCGTGTCGCGGTCGTGCGTGCGCTGCTGCGACGGACGACGCGCCTTGGCTGCTCCGGCTTGCTTCATCGCCGCTTCCCCTTCCCCTTCTTGTGCGTCGTCAGGTAGTAGGCGCCGCCCGCCACCGCGAGCCCCGCGCCCCCCAGCACGAACCACTTGTACTTGTCCCAGAACGACCCGGGCCCCTTGCTGATCGCGATGGCCTGCGGCACCGCGCGCGGCGGTATCGCACGCGGCGGCATCGCCTGCGGCCCGAGCCTCCCCGCGGCGGGCGTCGTCGCCGGTAACGAAGCGGCGACGACCGGCGGCGGTGCCGCGCGCGGAGCGGGCGCCGGAGCGGGTGCAGGCCTTGGCGGGGACCGTCGGCCGCCGCCTCCAGCCACCTGCGCGAGCCCGCTCGCCACCATGCCCCCGCTCGCCAGCGCCGCCCCTGCCGCCGGGTGGATCATCCCCACGATCGGCGCCGCCTGGCTCATCACCCCGCCCACCGCCTTGACTCCCCCCACCGCCGTCCCCACCACGTCGCCCACGAAGTCGAAGATCCCGTCCAGCGTTTGCGTGGCTTCGCGCACCCCGATCACCTCGCCGAGCGGCGTGATCTCGTACGTCGAGTACCCGAGCTCGCCCACCCGGTAGGCGATCTCCCCTTCCGTCATCTCCGCCGGCCCGTCCATCCCCTCGAGCTGCGTCGTGTACGTCTCCATGCCCGTCACTTCCTTCCCGTCGAGCAGCCACACGCGCTCGAATGGCGCGCGCGGTTCGTAGCCAAGCGGGCGCCGCGGGGACGCCGTCAGGTCGCACGGCACCCACCGCCCACGCACCTTGATGCGCAGGTGCACGTGCGAGAACGCTCCCGCTTGCCGCCCCACGATCCGCACCGCCACCGGAAACCCGATCGATGCGGCGAGCGCGCCCAAAAGCACGCTCTGGTCGTCACAGTCCCCGGCCGCCTGGCCGAGCTCGTCTATAAGCTCGAGCAACACCTCGGCGGAGTGCACGAGCTCGGTCCCGTGCGGGTCCCGCGTGTACCGCAGGTGCTGCGCGGCAAAGTGGAACAGCGCCCGCAGCTCCCCCGCGTAGTCGTGCGCGGGTACGGCAGCGCGCCGCACGATCTCGACGGCGCGCTGCCGGACCTTCCAGTTGCGTGCGCCCCGCTGGATCTGTTCCCGGATGAGCGCCACCGCGCGCAGTGTCGCCCGCAGCCCGCGCGGCACACGGAAGACCTCGATCGCGACACGCACGCTTCCATCACCGGCCTATCGCTGCCTCATCCGCCCGCGCACCGGCTTTCGCCCCGTGGGCTTTGGAGGCTCGGGCTCCGGCTCGGGCTTCGTCGACACCTTCTTCGTCGCCGCCGTCGCGCTCGTCTTCGCGGGCTCGCCGGCCGCGAGGCTCGGCTTGGTCCCGGCCGTCTTCTCGGTGTCCGCCGCGCGCGCGGCTGCTTGCTCGGCCGTCGTCTTCTGCATGTGTTGCTGCAAGAGGTGCCCGCCCGCCATCTCGATGAACCGCCACACCCGCGGGATCACCTCCTCGAGCGCGCTCGGCTGCTCGGCCTCGGGCTTCTTCAGCGACTCCATGAGCGCGCGCATTTCCTCGGTCATCGCGAGCATGGCGCGCACGTTGCTGACTGGATCTCCCGCCGCCGGCTGTCGCGCGGGCGTGCTGAGTGCCGTCTCGAGCTTCGCGGCCAGGGACTTCAACTGCTGCTCCGCCATCTCCTGCCGCAGCCTCGCGGTTTCGATCTGCTGAGCTTTCGTCGACTCCTGCTGGGCCTTCGTCCACTCCGCGAACTGCCGCATCGTCGCGCCGTTCTCCTGGAGCAGCGCCACCACGGGCGACAGGTCCAGCGCGGGGACCGGAGCGGGTGCGGTGGCTGTCGCCACAGTCGGCGCCGTCGCCTCGCGGGGAATTCCGAGGCCGTACTTCGGGGGACCCGCCAGCGTCATCGTCACGCCCTTGCACCAGCCGGCCCGCCGCCTCCCCCAGTTTCCCTGCATCGGCCCATGTCGCCGCGTCACGTAGCGCCCGCCGCCGAAGCGGCGTCTGAGCTCCTCGATCAGCAGCGTCTCCGGCTGCAGGATGAACGAATCCTCGATCCCCAGGCTCTCTTGCCCCTCGTATTCGGGGCGAAACAGCCGCTCCACGATCACCTTGGCCGGCAGCGGGTAGAGCCTTCGCACGTCGTCGGGCTCGAGCTCTCCCGTGGTGCCATCCTCCGGGATGGCTTCGTTCATGGCGCCCGCGTCCGCTGCTTCCCCCGGGCCAAACTTCGACTGCTCCATGCGCCCTCCTTGAAACGCGCTCCAGGAAGCACCCTCGAAAGCAACCGGTCAAGCGGCGATTGTCGAGGCCACGTCTGCCCGTCCTTGTTGAGCCCTTGTTGGCCGTTTGTTGATTTCTTGCTGGATTCTTGCTGATCCCTTGTTGCCGGCTTGTTGATCGTCTTGTTGAGAAAAATCGTCCAGCAGCTCGGCGGGCGAGTGATCTCGAGCACGGCGCGCGCAGCCGTCAGGCGCGCGCGCTATGGTCGGGCGTGCTCTCCGCTGTCGAGACTCCGCGTGTGGACCGCGAGAAGAACCGCTTCCGCGTCTACCGCATGTGGACGCAGCCCACGCTCTTCGGTTCGGCGGTGTCGACCTGGTGATCGAGTGGGGGCGCATCGGCGAGCGCTTGCCGCTCCGAGGACTTCACCCAGGCGCGCTGGAACGAGCTCGTCGACCGCCGTCGCAGAAACGGCTAGGGTGACGGATGCCCAGGGCAGATCCGATGGTTCGCTGTCCGGAATGAATCAGCGGGCGATGTCGCGCACGCAGCGGAAGCCAACTGCTGGGGCAGCGCTATGCTCCGGATCCGGCTCGGACCCTCGGCTCGCAAGGGTGTGCCACGGGTACATCGACTCGAAGAAGTTGCCGCCCTTGATCACCCTGGCCTCGCCGGACGCCGGACCCTGCGGGTCCACGAGCGGAGGAGACGACTGATAGTAGTTCTCCTGGTGCCACTCTGCGATCCACTCGCTCACGTTGCCCTGGAGATCGTGGACGCCGAACACGGACGAGCCATCTCGCGTGGGGTAGCGGCCGTGAATGTTGCCGTCGAAGAATCCCACTGGCGTGGTGGTCTGACCGCGCCAGTCCGAGCCGAAGGTGCCGCCATCAGAGTAACCCCTGACGACGTTGGCCCGGTCCGCATCGTACTCTCTGCCCCAGGGCTGCGTACGTCGGTTGCAACGGGCATCATTGGCGTTGACCGTATCGTTGCTGTCGCAGCTTCCAGGCGTGGTCGATGCGGGTCCACGCGCAGCCAGCATCCATTCCGCTTCGGTGGGCAGTCGCGCACCCTTCCACCGGCAGAACCCATTGGCCTGGACCCAGCTCACGTAGTTCACCGGATGATCCCCGAGCAGGCCGCGTTCAGCCCAACTGAGGGTGAAGCTGGGATCGAAGTAATTGGATTCCAGGGACCTCGTCGGCTCCGTGCAAGCTGCCGCAAGAACGCAGCGCTTGTAGGCACTCACCGAGACCTCGAATTTGTCGATGAAGTACGTGTGCGAGAGAACCGCAAGGTGCATCGGCATCTCGCGCACTCGGTCACCGGGTGGATCGTCCCCCCGGCTGCCCATGATGACCGAGTCCGCAGGGATGCGAACCTCCATTCCGGTCTCGCGTTCCACCTCGCAGTACCCCTTGGCGTTGCATGTGCCCGCGCAGGGACGCGGATCTGCCGGGCATCCGGGCAGGACTTGGACATCCGCCGGGGCGTCTGGGAGAAAAGTGGCGTCGACGCGGGCGTCGACGCCGATGCTCCCGCCATCGCCGCTGCAGCTGGCCGTGAGAAGCAGGATCCCGAAGGCGGAAGCGCGCACCGTCATAGGTCAATGTTGAGTGCAGTAATCACCTCTTGGAAGGCGATCCGGTGACAGTTCGTCGGGTCCAAGCGGGTTGCGCCAGGCGCAATGACTCCAGGACTCCTGGTTCACGATGCGACTGGTCACATCGAGGGCGTATTCCCAGCGGTGCTCGTCAGGCTTCAACGTGCTCGGCCACGGACTCTCATCGCGTGGGGTCAACGTCGCGTGATAGCGCAGGTAGATCTTGCCCTCTCCACGGCGAATCTTCTCCCAGTCAGCCTCTTCGAGCGTGAGCGCTGGCATTCTCTGAACACCCGCGACGTTCAACGGACGAGTCCCCCCCTGGACGATCCGGGCCGGTCGGAGATGCGGCTGGTCGGCCGACCCTTCGATGCGCGGCACGGGGGGGAAGAACGCCTGGATCTCGACGCGCGTGTTGTCCAGGTAGATTGGCGCAGATGGCGATCTACGGATCGCACCGAGCTGGACCTCAGCCTCACTCTCCACCGGGCTATCGAAATTACACTCGGGGCCGCTTCCAATGACAATCTGCTTCCTCTCCGCGAGATTGCACCGATTGGTCTGAACGGGGATCCGCTCGGGTCGCGGATCGTTACCGGCGCCTGCGGTCGCTCCTTGGAAACCGATGGTACCGAGGCGGGATCTCTCGCAACGCTGGTAGGCGGCGATGCCACCAGGCATGTAGCGCGTAACGCCAGGCCGCCAGCCGCTGCCGCCATCGGCATCGCCGCCGCCACCGGTCGGAACAATCCGAATGGGCCGGTAGGTTCCCGACAGGAAGAAGTGTAGCGTCGTCAGGAGCCGAACAGAAGTCGTCTGTCCACTGACCGTTCCCTTGCCTGCGCCGGCGAGGTTGATCCGGTACTCAGGCAGCGATTGCGAGTCGGAACCGAAGATCCCGAGGAAAGCGCCCGCAAGGCCCGCTGCGCCGACTGCAATAAGGCCGCCCCCGGTGCTCGAGAGTCCAATGTACCCGGACACCGTTGCCGCGCCAGCGGCTCCAGAGATCCCGGTTGTGAAGGCCCCCTTGACCACCGTAATGCTGCTTGTTCCACCGGGGCTCGAAGGCACGGCACTCCCGGAGAGCTCGAGGTCGAGGTTCGCGTAGAGGTCCGCCTGTCCGACCTGGAGCCCGTAGAACCGGAGCGTGATCTGCCTCAGGTCATCGGCGCTCGCCCGGCGCCCCGGATAGACGCGGGGATCGAACAGCGTCGGGAGTTCGGTGCGCACCCAGCGGCCGCCGTAGCTCAGATCCTCGAAGGGTCGGCCGGTGTGATTCCAGACCATGGTGGCCGCACCGTTCTCCGCATCAGCGGTCGGCACGTCCAGCAGCGGGAAATCCCAGGATGTGTGCTTCCCGCCATATTGGTCGGTGACTGCCACGTTGGCGACGAGGTTGTTGTAGCCCTCGTTGGATGGCAGGTAGACGAACAGGCGCGTCAGCCCGAGCAGCCTGTTGTTCGCGATGATGTAGCCGATCGGGCCCGAGTTTCCCATCAGCCCCCCTTCATCGCCGGTCGGCGCGCCGAAGTTGTAGGCCATGATCTCCCAGCCCTTCTCGGCGTACGGGAACCAGCGAGGGTCGATCTTGTTTCCAGGCCCGTTGGTTGGGGCGGTCCACCACGGCCGCGTCCCGATGACGTGGTCAGGAGCGGTGCCGCCGTTGCCGTAGAACTGCCAGCTGATGAACGGTCGGCGCGC
>OBEQ010900776.1_pt1 | contig 15847 bp, 21 predicted proteins | sample 1670901 | NCBI WGS metagenome assembly OBEQ01 (sample SAMEA104232315, study PRJEB22302) | groundwater metagenome | biome: forest; feature: aquifer; material: groundwater | place: USA | collected 2011-08-07 | depth 5.4 m | reverse complement strand
GGCAGGAAGCCGCCGAACCAGCCGTTGCCGAGATGGTAGGGCAAGGACATCGAGGTGTAGCGGATATTGGTGGGAAATAGCTCAACGAGAAAGGCCGCGATCGGGCCGTACACCATCGCTACGTAGACCATCTGCAATGCGACGAGCAGGATCAGCACGGGGATGTTGGGCGGTGCCGAGTACGCCTTCATCGCCATGTAGATCGGAAGGTAGGTCGCCGCCGCGAGCGCGCAGCCGCCGAGCATGACCGGCTTGCGGCCGATCCGGTCCGAGAGATGGCCGAAATACAGGAACAGCGGCGTGCCGATAAGCAAAGCGACCGAGACGACGAGATAGGCCGTCTTCCAATCGAGCTTGAGCGCGGTCTGCAGGAATGTCAGCGCGTAGAACTGCCCCGTGTACCACACGACTCCCTGACCCGCGGTCGCGCCGAAGAGTGCGATGAGCACATAGCGCAGGTTGACGGGGTTGGTGAAGCTTTCTTTGAGAGGATTGGCCGAGAGCTTGCCTGCGGCCTTGAGCTTGGTGAACAGAGGGCTCTCTTTCATCTTGACGCGTATGTACAGGCTGACGGCGAGCAAGGCGAAGCTGAACACGAACGGTAGCCGCCAGCCGGCGAACGCGGCGCCCTCTCCCGTCTTGAACGCCGCTTCTCCCATGTACATCCGCGTGCCGCCGATGACGAGCATGCTGAGAAAAAATCCGAGCGTGGCGGTGGTCTGGATATAGGCCGTGTAGTAGCCGCGGCGGGCGTCGGGCACGTGCTCGGCGACGTAGGTCGCGGCCCCGCCGTATTCGCCGCCGAGCGCCAGGCCCTGGAGCAGGCGCAATCCGACCAAGGCGATGGTCGCCCAGATGCCGGCAACCTCGTAGGTCGGCAGGAAGCCGACGAGCGCTGTCGCCAGGCCCATCGTGGCCATCGTGATCAGGAAGGTGTACTTGCGGCCGACGAGGTCGCCGACATACCCGAACACGAGCGCGCCGAGCGGGCGCACCCCGAAGCCGGCGCCGAAGGTGGCGAGGCTCGCGAGCAGCTGGGCGGTTTCATCGCCGGGGGGGAAGAACTTCGCGCCGAAGAAAACGGCCAGACTCCCGTAGAGGTAGAAATCGTACCACTCGAACAGGGTGCCGAGGCTCGAGGCGAAAATCACCCGGCGGATCGTGCCTTGGTCCTGGTTCATGACGCTATCCTATTAAAAAAGTCGCCCCCGGCACCTTGCGGTGCCGAGGGCTTCTTGTCAGGTCGAAGCTCTTTAGAGCTTGCGAACGTTCGCGGCGCGCGGGCCCTTGTCGGACTGCTGCACGTCGAACTCAACGGCCTGATTCTCAGCCAAAGTCTTAAAACCCTCGCCCGTGATGGACGAGTGGTGAACGAACAGGTCCTTGGACCCGTCGTCCGGCGTGATGAAACCAAAGCCCTTCTGATCGTTGAACCACTTCACTTTGCCAGTCGCCATTCTTTTACTACCTCTTTTCTTGCGTATTGCTCACATACGTCCGTGTGGCGAGACCATGCGAAGCGTCTCTGCCGTTATTGTACCACGAATCGTCGTCGTTATGGGGCATATTTGTCATTAAGTGCCGTCCCCGGCGGCAGGTAGCGGTCCCAGAGCTTATTGCGGAATTTATACGAGGGGTCGAGCTTCTTTTTCAGGGCGAAAAACGCCCGGGCTCCGGGGTAGGCGGCGTGGAACTGAGCGTCGGTCGCGACGATCTGGTAGGGCAGGTAATAGGAGCCGCCGCTGGCGAGCGCGGCGTCGATCAGTTCGCGGGTCCACTCCTCCACGGCGTCGCGGGCCGAGCGTGAGGTGCCTTGCTTGAAGTAGAGCACGAAGGCGAAGCGGTCCTGCGGCGCCCAGGCCAGCAGCGAGCCGGGATCCCTCCGAGCGTGGCGGATGGAGATGTTGAGCACGTTGGCGCGCCGGCGCTGAAGAATCTCGATCATCTTCGGCCGGAAGCTCTCAAAGCGCTCGACCGGTATGAAGTACTCCTGCAGGACGTAGGTGGACTTGGCGCGCGAGCGCGGCTCGAGCTCGGCGGCGTCGAGGCTGGCCTCGTGGTTGCGCCACGCCACCGGACGCGCCTTGAGCCGGAGCTCGGCGGTCGCCTCACGAAGGCGTTTGGCGTAGGTTCGCTCCGACAGCCACCACTGCAGGCCTTTCTCGAGCACATGCGAGCGCCGCGGCTGTAGGCGGTCCGCGACGGTGACGGCCCGGGAGGTCCGCGAGTAGGTGACGGTCGCGACGCGGTCGTACCCGGGAGGATAGATGTCGGCGTTATGCATGACGGCGGTCGTGGAGCGCTCGATCTCGGCGTGGAAGTAGGCGGGGTATTGGGCCAGGGGCAGGAAGACGGCCGTGCGCTCGAGAGGCTCGTTGGCCTCGAGCTCGAGCGTGGCGGCCGTGATCACGCCGAGGCCTCCGTAGCCGCCGATCGCGCCGTAGAAGATGTCCGCGTTCGCCGTCGGGCTTGCGTCCACGATCCGTCCGTCGGCGAGCACGATTTGAATGCTTCGAACCGAGAGGATGATCGGGCCCTGCCCGACGTAGCGGCCGTGGCAGTTGACGCTGAGGGACCCGCCGACGGTGAAGTTCGCGTAGGACTGCATGATTTTCAGCGACAGGCCGTGCGGATCGATGTATTCCTGGACCTGGCGCCAGGTGCTGCCCGCTTCGACCGTGATCGTGCGTTCTTCCGCGGAAAAAGCCCGCACCCGGTTCAGGCCGCGCATGTCGAGATGGAGCGAGTGTTCGGTGGCCGTCTGCCCGCCCATGCTGTAGCGGCCGCCGCCGATCGAAACGGGTCCGGTGCTCGCGCGCACGAGGCGGCTGACCTCTTCAACGGACCTCGGCGTCGCGATCGTCGTCACTGTCACGGGGTGAAGCCGGGTGTACTCTTCGACGACCGCCCCGCGTCCGGGCGCGGCCAGGAGCAGGGCTAATAATAAAATGCAGGAGAGGCGTGGCATAACGACGGCTAGGGTAGCTGACGCGGCGGCTTTACGCCACTCGGAAAAGAAGCGGCGCGGGGGCGGGCGCCGTACCCGCACCCCGCGCCGCGAAGTGCTTACAGACCTTTCCAGAGCTCCGGATTGCGCAGGGAGGAGACCAGCGCGGGCGTCTTCGGATGCGCGGCTTGGAGCGCCAGGAAGTTTTTGGCGGGCGCGCCGGCCGGCTTGTACCAGCAGCGCGGGCGCAAACCCAGCTGGTGGTTCGACGCGGCCGAGCAAGTGCCCGCGTTGGGATCGGTCTCGCTGAGCGCGTCATCCACACCGCGCGAACAGATCGAGCCCGAGTAGTAGGTGTCGAGACGGCACTGCGTGGCCGGGTGGCCGTCCGCGGTGTTGGCGACCGCCGCCGGATCGGGCGTGTCGTAACGCGGGATCACGGTCTCGTTGCGCAGGGCCCGGAACAGCGAGGTCACCGACATGCCCGCCACCGAACCGCGCACGCACAGCGCGCGATCCGACTCTTCCTTGAAGGCGATCTCGCACGCGGGGCGCGGGCCCGGGTCGTCGCCCTTGGGGCGGGTGAAGGAGGACGCGCCGGACGCCGTGAACATGCGGCGCAGGCACTTGAGGTTGGCGAAGTAATCCGCCTGGCCCTCGTTCGACGCCCAGTTCGCTCCCCCGTACTTGGGCGCTCCGCCGATGTGGTGGCCGATCTCGTGGCAGACCACGAGCGCGAACCCGTCCTGCGTGATCGTCTCGTGCCGGGCCAGGCCGCCGTACATGTTGACCACGTAGTTGGAGCCCTGGCGCTGGGCCGAGGCGTTGACGGTGTTGTTGTCCCACAGCCGCTTGATCATCAGCTTGCCGCCGCGCGCCGCGATGACCGGGCCGTATAGTTTTTCGGCGGTATCGATGACCGCGTTAAACTGCGCCTGCGTCATTCCCTTGTCCTCGAGCGAACCAATGGGAATCTTCATGTTGTTTTCCGGCAGGAAACCGTCTTCCAGCACGATCGTGCGGGGCACGACAGCCAGCGCGACGAGTAAGGCACTCACCAGGATGCTTCGGATCATCGGTACACCTCCTAACGAGACCATCCTGGCATAACCTGTTTTTGGGATGCAAGTGAAATTAGGCCATTGGACCCGGGTATTTAGTGGGCCCTATGGGGTAGGCGCGGCGTTTTCCGCCTCGCTCTTGAGCCACGCCAGGGCTCCGGGCACGAACTTCCAGGCGGCCAGGAAGCGAGAGGCGTAGCAGTAGCCCTCGTCCTCCCCGCCCACGGTGATGCGGTCGGGCAGCCGGCGGGGAATGGATTTCTTTCCCGTCTCATCTTTGAAAAACACGTCCACCTTCACCGCCCCGTTCGGCGCGCAGGGGTGAGGCGGAGGTGATAACGGCGAGGGCGGCGGCGAGGAGGTGTCTCATGACGCTATTGAACAAAAAAGCGCGGGCACGAGAGCAGGACATCGCGGTCCTTGCGGCGACAGACGATCCGCGCTAAAATAGCCGCATGAACGAACTCGCTAAAAAGAAGTGCGCGCCGTGCGAGGGGGGCGTCAGGCCTCTGACGCTCAAGCAGGCGAAGGCGCTCGTCGCGAAGGTCCGGGGCTGGAGGCTTTCGGGCGCGAAGCTCCTGCGCCTTGAGCTTGCGATGCGGGATTTCCCGGCCGCGATCGAGTTCATCCACGATGTCGCGCAAACCGCGGAGTCGCAGGGGCATCATCCCGACCTGCACCTGACCGGCTACCGAAACCTGGCCATCGAGCTCTCGACCCACGCGATCGGCGGGCTCTCGATGAATGATTTCATACTCGCGGCGAAGATCGACGCATTGCCGCGCAAGCTCTCCTTGTAGCCGCGGTCGGCCTCGGTTCAGGCGCGCTTGGTGACTTCGATCAGGTGAAAGCCGAATTGGGTCTTCACCGGGCCCTGCACCGTGCCGACCGGGGCGCTGAAGACGACGGTGTCGAACTCGGGCACCATCTGACCGGGGCCGAACTCACCGAGACTGCCGCCTTCGCGGCCGGACGGACAGGATGAGTGCTTCTTGGCGAGGTCGGCGAAGCTGGCGCCGCCTTCGATGTCCTTCTTCAACTTGGAGCATTCGGCTTCGGTCTTGACGAGGATGTGGCGGGCCTGGGCTTTGGGCATGGCGGTCTCCTGTTGCGGCATGCCCTATTCTAGCCAACCCGCGCGTCCGCGATCAATGCACGCGCGCCACGAGGCCGTCCGGCGACTCCGTCGCCTCGCGCACGCGCAGCATCGTCAGCAGTTCCACGGCCTCGGGCGTCGCCGCGACCGCCTCGGATTCGAGATTGACCTCGAAGGCGTAGGCCGGCGTGCCGGCGGGCTCTCGGAAGATGACGAGATAGGAGGCCTCTTCCGTTTTCTCGGCGCTCCAGGCTCGGGGATATGCGGGATTGCGCACGGCCCCGGCGAGGCGCCTCAGGACCGTCTTCTCATCGCCGGCCGCCTGCCAGTTCTGGACCATGGCGATCGCGTCCTGGGCATCTTGGTCGACCGCGACCGGACGAGCCGCGAGTTTCGGCGGGGCGAGCTGGAGCTCTCCGACCATGTTCACGCAGCCCATGAAAGCCGCGAGCAGGCCGCCGAACGAAAGAGCGGCGGCCATGTGGCCGCGATAGGCGTTGGGGTCGGCTTTGGCCGCCGGTACGAGGAGAACGGGGGAAGCCAACTCCGTGTTAAGCCACTTCGGGGCGGCGCCTGCGCATAAGATCAACGCCTGGGCGATCGCCTGGAGTTCCACGTCGGTCCGCGAAGCTTCGGTGCCGATAGCCATGCGCATAGTGTAGGTCCGCGGGCCGGATAATGCCACGAAACATCGCGTAAAACCGCGGGAAAGGAAAAGTGAACGGCTACGGCTTTTTTGCCGCGGCGCCGTAGCCGTAGGCGTCGAGCTTTTCCTGGACGAGGGCGACCTGGGGGCCGGAGAGAAGGCGCGGCTGGCCGAGTTGCACGGCGCGCCAGTACATCTTGGCCAAGGTCTCCGCCTCGATGGTCAGCATCAGCGCGTTGGCGAGGCTTGAGCCGAGCACGACCAGGCCGTGGCTGCCCATGAGGGCGGCGTTGCGGCCCTCGAGCGCCTTGAGCACGAGGTCGGAGAGTTCCTGGGTGCCGTAGGTGGCGTATTCGCTGCAGCGGATGTCGCCGCCGCCGAACAGGGCGATCATATAATGGAAGGCGGGTATGCCGCGTCTGAGGCAGGCGAGCGTCGTGGAATAGCCGCTGTGGGTGTGGATCACGGCGGCGACCTCAGGCCGAGTCCGGTAAATGTCGAGATGGAAGCGCCATTCGCTTGAGGGCTCATGTAGGCCGGCGCTCCCGCCGTCGAAGCGCATGCGCACCATGTCGGACGGCTGCATGATGTCGTAGGACATGGCGGTGGGCGTGATGAGAAAGCCGTCTTCGATGCCGCGCCCCAGGCGCACGCTGACGTTTCCCGAGGTCCCCTGGTTGAGGCCGCGCCGTTCCAGGTCGCGGCAGGTCTCGATGATTTGACGGCCGAGAGCGACTTCCTGTTCCGAGAAGTTGATGCACTATTGTAGCTGAGACGACCACCCTTTGCCAATGAGAGCCGGAATTGCTTAAATCGCGGGACCATGATCATACTGGCCTTCTTCGTCTCGCACTGGTTCCTTTCGCTGTTCGCGCAGACGTTCTTCGTCCACCGCTACGCCTCGCACCGGATGTTCTCCATGAGCCCGGGTTGGGAGCGCTTCTTCCATCTGTTGTCGTACATCTCCCAGGGCTTTTCGTATCTCAACCCGCGCGCCTATGCGCTGCTGCACCGCATGCATCACGCCTACAGCGACACCGCCAAGGATCCGCATTCGCCGGCTTTCTTCACGAATGTGGCCGCGATGATGTGGGCGACCTTCCGCCGCTTCAATGCGATAGGGCGCTACAAGGAACTCGTTGAGCAGCGTTTCGAGGGCGGCTATCCGCGCTGGCCCATTCTCGAGAAGATCGGCGACCACCCGCTCTCTATGGCGTTCTGGGCCGTGTTCTACGCGGTCTTTTACTTGAAATTCGCCACGGCCTGGTGGATGTGGCTGCTCCTGCCCGCCCATTACCTGATGGGGCCGATCCACGGCGCGATCGTGAACTGGTGCGGCCATCGCTACGGCTATCGCAACTTCGACAACAAGGACCTGTCGCGCAACACCTTGATCTGGGACTTCCTCACCATGGGCGAGCTTTTTCAGAACAACCACCACCGGCAATGCACGCGCGCCAACTTCGCGGTGCGCTGGTTCGAGCTCGACCCCTGCTACTCGATCATCCTCATCCTGGCCTCTCTGGGCGTGGTCCAACTCGCCCGGCCCATCGAGATCAACGACAACGCGCCCGCGCACGAACAGCCCTGGGGCGTGCCCGTCGACGCATGACTGAACGGCCGTTTTTTTTGCTAAAATCGACGGCCCGATGACCAAAGTCGAGTACGGCTCGCCCGAGCATAAAACCCTCTTCTGCGAAGATTTCCTGAAGAGCCACGACGCCTTTCGCCCGGAGCAGATCCGCTGGCCCGAGCTCGACGGCGTCGCACTCGCGCGGCTTCAGTCCCTGCCGATCTGGACCGAGGCCGTCAACACCGAGTACGAGACCGGCCTCAAGGTCGCGGCCTTCGGCGCCGCGGAGAAAGATCCCCTGATGGCCGAGGCGATCGCTTTGCAGGGCTACGAAGAAGAGCGGCATTTTCGGATTTTAGAGCTGATGACGGCCCATTACGGCATTCCGGTCGTGCGCCGCGGCGAGCCTCAGCTCCCCGAGCCGCATTGGGGCTTCCTGGGCGTCGGCTACGCCGAGTGCTTCGACTCTTTTTTCGCCTTCGGGATATTCGCCTTGGCCCGGCGCTCGGGCTTTTTCCCGCAAGCCCTGACCGACATCTTCGAGCCGATCCTGCAGGAAGAGGCCCGGCACATTCTCTTCTTCGCGAACTGGGCCGAATACCGCAAGCAGAGGACGCCGCTGTGGGCGCGTCCCGCGCATGCCTTCAACAACGGGTTGGCGGCCTCGATGCAGGTCATCGGACGCCTCAAGCTCGCCTTCGCCGCCGGTGGCTCGGACGGCGTCGACGACAATTTCATGATGGACGCCAAACGGGCTTTCGGGGAGGTTTCCGCGCGCTCCTTCATCGAGCTGTGCCTGGCCGAGAATGAGCGGCGCCTGGCCCCGTATGATGCGCGATTGGCGCGGCCGCGCCTGGCCCCGTCCGCCGCGCGCCTGATCCTGAGACTGCTTCCCGCTGACAAGCAACTGACCGCCGTCTGACTGGAGACCCGATGCCGAACATTCCCGCCGCGAAAATCGTCATACCCGAAGCCGACCGCCGCGAGATCCTGGCGCTCATCGACGAGTCCCTGCGCACCGGTGCTTTGACGCTCGGGCCGCTGACCAAGCAGTTCGAGCAGGGCTTCGCGGCCTTGACCGGCTCGAAGTACGCGATCGCGGTGAACAGTGGGACCTCGGCGCTTGAGATTCCCCTGCGCGTGCTCGGCGTCGAGGGCAAAGAGGTCGTCGTCCCGTCGAACACCTTTTTCGCGACCCCGGCCGCCGTGCTGCACGCGGGCGGGAAGGTTCGCTTCGCCGACATATCTCCGTCGACGTTCGCGATGACTCTGGAGACGGTGCGCCGCGCGCTCACTCCTCAGACGGCCGGCGTGGTCCTGGTTCACATCGGCGGCATCGTAAGTCCCGAGACGCCCGCGATCGCCGCTTTCTGCAAAGAGAAGGGCCTATTCTTACTTGAAGACGCGGCCCACGCGCACGGCAGCACGCTCGGCGGAAAATCCGCCGGCACCTTCGGCGTCGCCGCGTCGTTCTCCTTCTACCCGACCAAGGTCATGACCTCGGGCGAGGGGGGGATGATCGTGACTGACAACGAGCAAATCTACCGCGAGTCTCTTCAATACCGCGACCAGGGCAAGGAAGGATTTACGACCAACTTCCACGTCCGCCTCGGCTACAACTGGAGGCTTTCCGAGCTTCACGCCGCAGTGGGCATCTCACAGCTCAAGCGCCTGCCCGAGTTCCTCGCCGACCGCCGCCGTGCGGCCGACCAGTACACCAAGGCTCTGAGCGGGCTCAAGGGGCTCACGCCGGTTCTCCCGGCCGCGGGCTCGCTGTCCAACTTCTATAAGTACATCGTCCGCCTCGAGCCGGGGATCGACCGGGCGCGTCTTAAGAAAACGCTGAAGGAGAATTTCAGCGTCAGTCTGAGCGGCGAAGTCTACGAGATCCCCTGCCACCGTCAGCCCGTGTTCGCGTCCGCCGCGACCGAGGCCTTGCCGGGCGCCGACGAAGCCTGCGGACGGCATATCTGCCTTCCCGTTTACGCCGGAATGACGGCCGCCGAGGTCGATCAGGTCGTGGGAGCTTTGAGCTCAGCACTCGAAGCGGAGAGGACTGCATCATGCGCGTAGGAGTCATCGGCGGTTCAGGCTTCATCGGTTCGCACGTCGTCGACAAGCTCCACCTCGCGGGACACGATGTCACGGTCTTCGACATCATGACCCCGCACCGCAGTGACGTGCGCCACATCGTCACCGACATCTCCGATCGGGGCCGCACCATGGTCGCCCTGACCGGCGGCTACGACGCGGTGTACATGCTCGCCGCGGTCGCCGACGTCAACGACGTCTACCACATGCCCGTCGCGAGCATGCACACCAACGTGATGGCGGTGACCCACGTGCTCGAGGCGGCGCGGCTGACGGGCATCAAGCGCGTGATCCTGGCCAGCACGACCTGGGTGTACGGCCTGACCGACGCCCCGGAAGTCGACGAGGAGACCCCGCTCTCCGTGAACAAGACCGGCCACGTCTACACGGCCTCGAAGGTCGCCGCCGAGATGGCCTGCGTCGCCTACCAGAAGCTCTATGGGATCGAAACGACCATCCTGCGCTACGGAATTCCGTACGGACCGCGCGCCCGCATGGGCACCGTGCTGGCCACCTTCGTCGCGCGCGCGATCAAGAAGCAGCCCATAGTCATCCAGGGCGACGGCAGCGCCTGGCGCCGTTTCGTTTATGTGAAAGACCTCGCTTTGGGCAACGTCGCCGCACTCAAGCCCGAGGCCGCCAACCAGATCATCAACCTCGAAGGCGCCGAGAAGGTCTCGGTCCGCCAGGTCGCCGACAAGGTCAAGGCGTCTTTTCCGGGCACCGAAGTTCGCTACATAGAAGCCCGCAGCGGCGATTTCGATGCCAAGCTCGTCAGCGGTCTCAAGGCCAAGAAGCTTCTCGGCTGGGAGCCGACGGTCGGCTTCGATGAGGGCTCGCAGAGCTATATCCGGTGGGTCAAAGAGGCGTCGGCCGCCGTCCCGGCCTGAACCCACGAGCCGCTGAGTCAAGCGACGACGACGTTGGGCTTTCAGCCTAGTTCCCAGTGGGTCCAAGGACGCAGCTTTTGAGGCCCATCGGCCCATGCGGGATGACCTTCTGGAGCGCATCCTTGGAGAAGCCGCCGGTGTTCCTGAACATCGTTCCATTGGAGAAACCATAATATGAAACAGATGACAGCTTGGTGCGCGAGCCTTGCCTTGAGTGCCGGCGCCGTGTGCTTCGCTCAGGGGTCGCCGCCCGATTCGGATCGTGATTTCTCCTCCGCGCTCAACGGGGCCATGGCGGAGGTCCGGGGCTGCGCCGGAGATTCCTGCGCGCAGGACCCGAGCCGCTACTTCCAGTCCTTGGGATTCGACGAGCGCCGTGAAGGCCGGCAATGGTCCTGGCAGTCGGACACGGCCGACGGCATCGTCACCGTCAACGTGCAGAGGGGTTTTGCTTCCTTTTATAGCGCGAAGCTTCTGTACCGGACCTGTCCGGATTGCGAGTCGATCATCGAGATGCCTCTCGTGGGGGCCGATGACCATACGGCTTTGGACAGGATGGCGGATCGTCTGGCTCCGTTCCTCGGCGAAGACGGGAGAATGCAGCCCGGCCGCGTGATGAATCATCCGCCCATCAAAGAGAGGATCGCCGTCGCGACCCGGGAATACGAGTCGTATGTCCGGAACCAGGAGCGGACGGTGACTTGGCTGCGGGAGCACGGCTTTGCTCAGGTCCAGGATCTCGTTCTCTACAACAACGCCGCGTCTTGGCGGAGGCCCTCTCAGGACAAGAATATCCCGCGGCTGGTCCAAGTCGACATTCTCAAACGGTACTACCATCCAGGTGGGAGATTTCCCCGGGCATCTCGGGATCTGGGAAAGCCAGGCTTGGCCCGGATCGCGCGCTGGGATGCGGCAGGCGGCGAGCAGGTCCTCAAGGGCGGCCTTGACGGCTCCCTTTCCTTGGCGGAGTTTCTATCTTCCTCGAACCTGGAGTATATGGAAGGCTTGATCCGGGAGATGGATCGCGCAGCGGCCGGTCCCGGCTCCGACTAGCCTAAGGCGCCGCCGACGAAGTCAGCGTTGAGGCTCCGGGAGAAGAACAGATCAAAACCACGTGTCAAAACCACGTGTTGACGATAAGTCGGCGTCCTGTTACACTCATTGGGTGGCGACCATGACCGAACGATGGGCGTCCTATCCGGGCGCCGAATTGGTTTTTCCCGGCATTGAGGACTTGTCCCAGGGGAAGCAGACCGTGGCCTCCCTGCTCGTTTCCATCGGCTCTCCTCGACTGAGTCGGCTGGGTCTGCGGATTTCCGATCCCTTTACTTCCCCCGAGCATCGGCTCTATCAAGTATTAAGCCGCGAGTCCCCTGAAGGAGCTCATGCGCGCTACAACGCCCTGATTCGCCGTCTGGTCAGTTTCGAACGCGCCGCGGAATGCGCGAAGTAGCCGACTCCGGCCGCTTGAGGCGTTTCATGGCCGCCCTGGGACGCGAAGCCCGGGTCCCGGGACGAATTTATCTCGTGGGGGGTGCCAGCGCTGTTCTCACCGGCTGGCGCGCGACCACTTTGGACGTCGACCTCAAGCTCATGCCTGAAGACGACCGTCTATTGCGCGCCATCCAACGGCTTAAGGAAGAACTGCAAATCAACGTGGAGTTGGCTTCCCCGGATGATTTCATTCCGGCGCTTCCCGGCTGGGAAGAGCGCAGCCCTCACATCGCGACTGAAGGAAATATCGCATTCCACCATTATGATTTTTACGCCCAGGCCCTGGCGAAGATCGAACGCGGACACACCCAAGATGCATTGGACGTGCGCGAGATGTTCAAGCGGAACCTGATCGAGCCGAAACGGCTCTTTGACTTCTACGAAACGATCGAACTGGAGCTTTACCGCTACCCTTCCCTCGACCCGGGAGTCTTCCGCAAGGCCGTAGAAGAAGCGATCAAAATACTCTAGAAGCCGCCGCCGCGCCTCCGAGACGCGTCGGCCGCTGTCCCTGCCTGAACCCACGAGCCGCTGAGCAAGGCGACGCCGCCGCAGATCAGCGCGATCCCGGCGAGCCGCAGCGCGCCGAGAGGCTCGCCGAGCAAGGCGTAGGCCGCGGCGGCCGCCAGAGCGTACTCAAGCGCGTTCATCGGCACCGCCCAGGAAATCTCTGACCAGGACAGGACCGCAAGCCATATAAGCGAATACGCGATCTCGAGCGCGATCCCCGCCCAGATCCAGGGATTGACCGCAGCCGCGATGAAGAAGGTGATCAGCTCGGCCGCGGTCGCGCCGGGCAAGGCGCCCACGGCGATCATGCCTTGCCGCAGGCAAAGATTGCCCGCGCAGCCGCAGATAGTCGCGGCGAGCACGAAGGCCAAGGCGCGCCGCACTACGGCCCCCTCCAAGAGAACATCGTCAGCAGCACCCCGGCGCTGACGAGGCCGATCCCGGCCAGCCGCCGGGGATCGAGGCGCTCGCCCAGCAGCTTCCAGCCCAGGAAGGCGACGACGAGATACTCGAGCGCGTTCATCGGCAGGGCCCAGCTGAGCTCCGCCCAGGACAGTACGACGAGCCAGGCCAGGAACTGGCCGAAATTGACGGCGATGCCGCCGAGCACTCGCGGGTTGCGGACGGCGGCCCATCCATAACGAAGCAGCGGAACCGGACGGAAATCTTCGAGGGGGCCAAGCTCGGTCAAACCGCGGCGCGTGAGCACGTTGCCGTAGGCGGAGCAGATGACCGACAAGACAAGAATGCATGTCGTCGCGATCATGCGGCGGCGGCGACGGCTTGGGAGAAAGTGGTCAGGCGCGCGCCCGCTTTCTCGAGGGCGGCGCGCACGCGCGGGCTTCTCAAGGCCGCTAGCTCGTCGGCATGTCGGTATTTGGGCATCGATTCCTGAAGCAAACCGACCGTGGCTGTCGCGGGGTGGCAGTAGATCTCGGTGAGGCCGTCGGGCAGGAGAGGGATCAAGCGCAGCCAGGCGCTCTCGTCCATCGCTCCGGTTTCAAACAAGCCGAAGAGACAGTCATTGACGATGATGCCCGCGCGTCGCAGCAGAGAACGGGTGCGCGCGATCCAGGGCGCCATCACCGCGGCCATCATGGCGGCCGCGGGCGGCATGGTCGAGAGCGGCTGGCGGGGCACGCGCACGGCGGGAATGCGCGTGCGCGCGGCGATCTGCAGTATGGCGTCAAGGATCGTGGGATGGATGTGAAAATGATTGTGCCCGTTGAGGTGGTCGAGCTCGAGCCCGGTTTTCGTGAACGCCTCCACCTGGGCCCGGCACTCGGCGACGGCCTGCCGGCGCGCGCGCGGAGATAAAAAGATCCGCGCCCCCGGGCCCACGAGCCCGGGCCGAAACCGTCCCGAACCGTCCACGAGATCGGGCACCGCGCTGGCCGGCAGCATCGGCTGCCCGTCGACGATAGTCAGGTGCAGGCCGACCTTGAGTCCGGGCCGCGAGCGCGCCCAATCGACGGCCTCCGCCGCGGCCGGCGCTGCGACCATGAGGCTGGCGCAAGTCAGCACGCCGTCCTCATGGGCGAGCCTCACCGCCTCGTTGACCTCGGGGCTGAGGCCAAAATCGTCCGCCGTGACGATGACCCGCTTCAAACGCTTTCCACGAGACGATTGCCGGACAGCACGAACTCGCGGCCCTTCCAGTAGATCTTCCTCTGAAAGAAGCTCGCGGCCCAGGTCGCCACTCCGGCGAGATCGCGCAGGGGCAACAGCCACAGCGCGCGCAGGCCCTCGCGGTCGCCCAGGTAAAGGCAGTTGGACGCGGCGGTGCCGAGTCGGAGGGCGATCGTCGCCAGCAGCAACTCAAGCTCGAACATGTCGTGGGGCAGCATCATGAAGCTGTAGAGCACGGCCAGCGGGATGCCGCGCACGAGGCAGGTGAAGAAAAATCCGATCGGGTTGGCGGCGCGCGTGTTCTGGTCCCAGTAGACCTGATGCCGCCACCACGCTCGCCAGCCGCCGAGATCGACGCCGGTCGTGGCCACGTGCGGACCGATGACGAGCTTGAGGCCCGCGGCCACGATGCGCCGTCCTAATTCGAGATCCTCGATGAGGCTGTCGGCCATCGGCGCCAGCCCGCCGATCTTCTCGAGCGTCTCGCGCCGAACGGCCTGCGAGGCCCCGGGACAGGCCAAAGCAGCGCCGGTCTCGGTCGCGAAGATCATCGAGGGCACGAACTCGGCGTTGAGCGAGAGCAGCTCGAGCGACTCCCAGGCGTTGACGGCGCCTTGCCCGCGATACAGCGTGCAGGAAATCCCGACCGTGGGATCGGCGAGAGGAGCGACGATCGCGCCCAGATAGCCGGGGTCCAGACGCATGTCGCTGTCGGAGTAAACCAGCACGTCGCCTTTCGCCTCGCGCGTGGCGTTGAGAATGTTGCAGAGCCGGCCGTTGGGCCCGGCGGCCGCGGGATCGATGAGAATCCGTACGCGGCAGTGCGGGTGGTCGGCGCGGATCTTCTCGAGTACCGGCAGAATCGGATCCCGGCTGTTTTGGAGCGCGTAGATCACCTCGTAATCGGGGTAATCCTGCGCGCAGGCGCTGGCGAGGTTCGCGTAAGCATCCTTCTCCAGGCCGCACGCCGGCTTGATCAGCGAGACCGTAGGCCGCCAGCCCTCGCGCGCGGGATGCGCCTTGCGCGCGAAGAATAGCGCCACCGCGATCGCGGTCGCGATCCAATAAATCCAGGAGAGCAGCACGGGTCCGAGCAGCAGGCCGTGCCAGTAGGTCGGCATCACCCGTACATCATACCATTCGCCGTCGGCCGTCTCTATTTATCATAGAATGGGGCATGCGAAACGAAGCGCTTTTCTTCGGGGCCGCCGGCCTCACCCTCATGCTTCTCACGGGCTGCGCCGGCGCGCATTCCACCGTTCGCTACGGCGCGGACGGCGAGGCCGAGCGCTACATCGAGTGCAGCGGCCAGCCGATGTCCGCGTGCTACCGGGCGGCGATACGAGACTGCCCTCAAGGCTACCGTCTCATCGAAGACAGCCAGACCGCGGCCGGAACCAAAAGCGGCAGCGTGTTCGGCACCTACAAGACCGTGGGCGGGACCAGTTCGAACACCCAGATCGTCTTCAAAAACCAGCTCATCATCCGCTGTAAGCCCGTTCCCGCCCCGCAGACTCCTTAGGCGGCCTTCGCTGCCGCTTCCTCGCAGTGAAGCGTGAACGTCTTCGAGATCAGCTTCGAGTCCGCGGTTTTCAGCGTGCGCTCCCAGCCGCAGCTGCACTTGAGCTTCTTCTTATCGGAGCGGAACTCGTACATGTGGATCTTCATTGGTTCTCCTGAAACACGAAACCCCCAGGCCTGCGCCTGAGGGTCGGTCCCGACATTTCTTGTTACGGGTTCGAACGACATCATTGTACTTAAGTTCGAGGTCTTAAGCAAGAGCCGTACTACAGGTCGGTACGCAGGTCCCAGAGCTCGGGGAAGAGCCGGACCTCGAGCGTCTTGCGCAGATAGGAAACGCCGGCCGTTCCTCCGGTGCCGCGCTTAAAGCCGATGATGCGCTGGACCGT
>OBEQ010605800.1_pt1 | contig 15847 bp, 14 predicted proteins | sample 1670901 | NCBI WGS metagenome assembly OBEQ01 (sample SAMEA104232315, study PRJEB22302) | groundwater metagenome | biome: forest; feature: aquifer; material: groundwater | place: USA | collected 2011-08-07 | depth 5.4 m | reverse complement strand
CTGCACCCTGCACCCTGCACCCTGCACCCTGCACTCTTGCACTCTGCACCCTGCCTTGGGGTCCTTCTTCAGGCAACGGGCGAGCACGCGGCGAAGCGCCACAGGCATTGGTGTCGGCAAGGCGCCAGTCCCGCTCCTTGCTGACGACGGAGACGATCGTATCGGTGATGCCCTCGCCCGCGAACGCGCGGCGACCCGCGAGCATCTCGAACAGCACCGCACCGAAGGCCCAGATGTCAGCGCGCTTGTCCACCGCTTTCCCGCGCGCCTGCTCGGGTGACATGTACGCCTGCCGTGCCCAGAATCACTCCGGCCATCGTCGCGTGCAACGACAGCGTCGGCGACATCGACAACCCACCTGGCCTATCCGCCCTACCTGACCCACCCGGCCCGCGATTCGCCTTTGCCAGCCCGAAGTCGAGCACGTTCACCGTGCCATCGGGACGCACCTTGATGTTCGCGGGTTTCAGATCCCGATGGATGATCCCCTGCTCGTGCGCGGCTTCAAGCGCCTCGGCGATCTGCTTCGCGATCGGCAACGCTTCGTCGATCGGGAGCCCTTTGCCTCAGCCCTTCGAGCTTTTGGGACAGATCCTCGCCCTCGACCAGTTCCATCACCAGCGCCCGGACGTCGCCGCTCTCCTCGACGCAGTAGATCGCAGCGATGTTGGATCAGCGATCCTTCACCCAACGCCGCCCAAGCGCGATCTGCTCCGTGGACCAGGACGCCAGCGCCGACGGTCGCGACCCCATCGCGTAATCCTATCCGCTCAACACGCACATGGCGACAGTCGCAAACAGCCGGACCTTCTTCGAGCCCGTCGATCGCGACGATGTTGGGATGAAGCGGATCAACCAGGCCTGGAGCGCCTGGCGTTGCCGCCCGTCCTTGGTGCGCACTCAGTAGGCCAGTTGAGCGATGACCACGGCGCTCGTGTCGCACCGGTCTTTCTCCTGTTCGAGCCAGGCCGTGACTCGGGCGTCACCGAGCGGCTTGGCCGTCCGGCAGATGACGTCGGTGTCGAGCAATCTGAAATGTTCAACCCTTCGCCATGTCGAAGATCACTGTGGCGACCGCCGCATAGTCGAGGTCGCCACCACCCTTCGCCATGAGCGCGTTCACCAACTGCGTGACGATCGCCGTCGTCGGCATCGCGACGGAATTCGCCGCCGCCGCCTCGTTCGCAATCCGCAGATCCTTCTGATACAGCCGCGCGCGGAACCCCGGCTTGTAGTTATCGACGAGCATCCGCTCGCCGTGCACTTCGAGCACGCGACTCGCCGCGAAGCCGCCGAGCAGCGCCTGGCGGACGCGCGCCGCGTCGACACCCGCCTTCTTCGCGAGCGCGAACGCTTCACTGACGCCGGCCAGCGCGCCGCCGATCGCCACCTGGTTGCAGATCTTGCAGATTTGCCCGGCGCCCGATCGGCCGATGTGAATGATCTTCTCGGCGTTGCCCATCGCGCCGAGAATCGGCTTCACGCGCGTGAACGCCGCCTCGTCGCCGCCGACCATGATCGACAACGCCGCGTTGATCGCGCCGATTTCGCCCCCGCTGACCGGCGCGTCGAGCATCGACCCGCCCTTCTCCGCGACGAGCATCGCGAGCCGCTCGGTCACGACCGGCGAAATGCTGCTCATGTCGATGACGATGGCGCCTTTCTGCAGGCCGGAGAGGACGCCGTCGGTCCCGGTCAGCACGCGCTCGACGTCCGGCGTGTCCGGCAGCATCGTGATGATCACCGTGGACGCGCGCGCCACCTCGGCCGGCGACGAGGCCGCGGACGCCCCTGTGGCGACGAGTTCGTCAACCGCCCCCCGGCTGCGGTTGTGGACGACGAGTCGGTGTCCGGCCGCGAGTAAATGCTTCGCCATGGGCCTGCCCATGACGCCAAGGCCGATGAATCCGATGTTTTCTGACACGTGCGCGTCCTTTCGCGGTGTTCAACTCCGACACTAAACTCCGACACCAAACTCCGACACTGGGCTCAGGGCATCTGGCCGCCTCCATTTCAAGAGCACACGGCCCCACCTCACCCTCGCACTCCGCACCCTCGCTCCTCGCACTCGTGAGCGTATAATCCTAATGCGAGGTTGCACATGAAACGAACCATCATCGCGGCCGCACTGATCGGCGTGGCGGCCTCTCCGCTTCTGGCTGGCGGCAGGCACACGGTCACGGGTGCCTACGTCGAAGCGCGCACCGCCGAGGTCTTCACCGGCGGCTGCATCATGAACAGCGAAGCGGAGACCGTCGGCAAGCAGGCGGTGCTCGCCTGGAAAGTCGATCGCGGCAGCTTCAACGGCATTGCCATCGACGATCTCTCCATCGTCGCGGCGATTTCGGGCGACCGCAATCTCGGCATGCAGGAAATGGGCGGCGAGAAGCCAAACGTCCGCACCGCGATGTTCGTCGACCAGCGCGCCAACGCGGCGCAGCAGATCGCGCTCGTCGCGATGGCCAATGAGCTGTCGAAGGGACTCGTCGGCACGATCGTCCAGGTGACGCCGACGGCGATTCAGTTCGCCGACCACGGCAGTGAGATCAACGTGTCGGCCGGCCAGGTCGCGCTCGACGTGAACAAGCACCTCACGCACGACCCCACCTGCGGCGCGATGCAGTGGTTCCACCCGCTCGCCTCGATCGACGACGCGACGATGGGCGTCGCGAGCCAGCACCTGTTCACCGGCTCCGCACTCGGCACAAAGTGGAGCGACCCAAACAAGCGCTCGGCGTTCTTCGGCACGTTCACGTACTAAAAGAAGAGGGCGGGTAGGGCAGGTAGACCCACCCGCCTTATCCGCCCCACCCGCCCCACCAGCCCTCGTGATCCTCACCGACACCGTTGCTCTGATCACCGGCGGCAAGCGCCTCGGCCTTGTCATCGCGCGTGAGCTGGCGGTGCGCGGCGTGGACGTCGCCCTGAGCTACGCGCATTCGAAGGCCGAGGCCGACCAGACCGCTGACGCCGTGCGCGCGGCAAAACGTCGAGCCGCCACGTTCGCTGCCGATTTGTCGGAGCCCGAGGCCGCGGCGGCGCTGGTGCAATCGGTCGTTGCCACCTTCGGACGACTCGATATCCTGATCAACATGGCGTCGGTGTACGTGCAGAAGCCGTTTGCCGATCTCACCGCCGCCGACTGGGACGGCGTGATCGACGTCGACCTGCGCGCGGCGTTTCTCTGCACGCACGCCGCCGCGCCGCACCTGCGCGCCCAGGGCGGCGGCCGCATCATCAACTTCAGCGATTGGATCGCGAAGAGCGGACGGCCGCGGTATACCGGGTTCGTGCCGTATTACGTCGCGAAGGCCGGCATCATCGCCCTGACTGAAGCACTCGCGCTGGAGCTCGCTCCCGACAACATTCTCGTCAACGCGATCGCGCCCGGTCCGATTGTCGCGCCGCCTGGCACGACCGAATCGGAATCGCGCGCGGTCGAACGGGCGACGCCGCTCGGGCGCTGGGGCGGTGAAATGGAAATCGCGAAAGGCGTGCTCGCGCTGCTCGACAGTGACTTCCTCACCGGCGAAACGATTCGCATCGACGGCGGACGGCACCTCAGATAGCACCGAATTGCGGATTGTGGATTTCGGATTGCGGATTTCGGAGTGCGGACTGTCAGACGTGGACGCCGAAGAGCTGCTTCATCGACTGCAGCGCACCCGTGAGTTCCGTGCGATCGCGCGCGAAGCAGAAGCGGACGTAGCCTTCGCCGTGGGGTCCGAAGTCCACGCCCGGCACGCAGCCGATGCGTCCCTTCGCGATCAGATACTCGACCATTCGCCACGACATCGAGGCGGTCGATCGATCGCCATCGGGCCACGACGGATCGATGCGCAGAAAGGCGTAGAACGCGCCGGCTGGCGGCTGGCCTGCAAAGATGTCGCCCGCCAGTTCCGTGACGCCTCGGTAGAACAGATCCCGTCGCCCGCGCAGCTCGGTTCGGAATTCGACGATGCAGTCCTGCGGCCCTTCGAGCGCGCCGATCCCGCCGTATTGCACGACTGATGCGACGTTGCTCGCCGTGTAGAAGAGGAGCTTCTTCGCGGGGTCGCGAATCGCCGCGGCCCTGATCGCGATGTCCCCGAGCCGAAGGCCGGTCATCGCGTACGACTTGCTGAACGTGTAGAGCGGGATCGTCCGCTCGTACATCCCCGGCATCGACGCGATGCTGACGTGCTCGCCGTCGAACACGACGTCCTCGTACGCCTCGTCTGAAATCACCCACAGGTTGTGTGTCTGCGCGATGGCCGCCAGCCGTTCGAGATACGCCCGCGTCAGCACACCGCCGGTGGGGTTGTTCGGCGAGTTGAGATACAGAACGCGTGTCATCGGCGTGAGCTTCGACTCGACCTCGTCGAGGTCGGGGCGCCAACCGCTCGATTCGTAGAGCCGGTATCCGACGGGGACTCCTCTGGCTGCGAGAATATTGCCGGCGGCCGGCGGCCACGCGGGATCCGGAATCAGCACCTCGTCGCCCGGCTCGAGCAGCGATCGGCAGACGATGTAGAGCCCGTGGATCCCGCCATTGGTGACGAGCACGTCTTCGACGTCACCGACCGGAATACCGTTCGTGTTTCGAAGCTTCGCCGCGATCAGCTCACGAAGGCGCGGGATGCCGGTCGTCTGTACGTAGTGGGAATGGTTGTCGGCGATCGCGCGCGCCATCGCCACCTTCACGCTGTCGGGCGCATCGAAGCTGACGTCGCCCTGATCGAGACGGTACGGATCGGTGACGGCGTACATCATGTCGCGGATCTTGATGATGCCGGAAAACGGCACGTCGTCGAGGTAGGCAGCCACAGGTCAGGGAAGCCCGAACACGTACAGCGAGTAGCCCGCGGCGATGGCGACGTATTGCTTGCCGTCGACCGCAAACGACATGGGATTGGCTTTCACTGCGGCGCCGAGCTGGAGATCCCACAGCGGCTTGCCGGTGTCGGCGTCGAGCGCGAAGAAGTTGCCCTCCTCCGTTCCGCCGAACACGAGGCCGCCTCCGGTGGACAGCAGACCGGTCCACGGCGGCGTGAGCAGCTTGAACTCCCACTTCAGCTTGCCGGTCGTCGCCTCCAGCGCCCGCACCGCTCCCCACGCATCGTCGCCGTTTACGGCGCGACCCCCGCCGGCGACGAACGGATCGCCGCGTTTGTACTTTGATTCACCCTTGAAAAAGTACGTGCCCATCTCGCGCGCCGGCTGGTAGAACAGCTTCGTCTGCGGGCTGTAGGACGGGCTGGGCCAGTTCGACGCACCCTGAATATTTGGAAACACGAGCGTGCCTTCAACGCTGGGGTCGAGACCCGGACGCACACGAGGGCGACCCTTTGCGTCGAGTCCGTCCGCCCACGTCTGCTTGGCGTACGGCGTGCCCACGAGGAACTCGCCCGTCTCGCGGTCGAGCACGTAGTAGAACGCGTTGCGATTGGCCATCGCCACCAGCTTGCGTTGGCGACCGTTGACCGGGGCGTCGAACAGGATCGGGATCTCGTTGGAGTCCCAGTCGTGGGTGTCGTGCGGCGTGAACTGAAAATGCCACTTGAGGCGCCCAGTCGTTGCATCGATCGCAATCAGCGAACAGGTGTAGAGGTTGTCGCCCGGACGCACGTCGCCGTTCCAGTCCGGGCCAGGATTCCCCGTGCCCCAGTAGATCAGATTCAAAGCCGGGTCGTACGAGCCTGTGAGCCACGATGATCCGCCGCCGGTCTTCCAACTATCGCCGCCCCACGTGCCAAATCCGGGTTCGCCCGGCCCGGGAATGGTGAACGACCGCCACAGCCGTTTGCCGGTTTTCGGATCGTACGCATCGAGGAATCCGCGAATGCCCGCCTCCGCGCCGGACACACCGACGACGATCTTGCCGTCGAGCGCCAGCGGCGCCGTCGTGACGTAGTAGCCGAATTTGTTGTCGTCGACAGCCACGTCCCAGCGGACAGCGCCGGACTTGGCATCCAGGGCGATCAGGTGACCGTGAATCGTCCCAACGAGCACGTTGTCGTCGAGCACCGCAACACCGCGGTTCACGGGCGGCGATCCGATGACGATCACATCAGACGGGATCGCCGGCGTCCACGTCCACAGCGGGCGGCCTGTTCGCACGTCGAGCGCGGTCACGGTGCTCGGCGGCTCGGTGATGTACATCACGCCGTCGGCGACGATGGGAGAGGTCTCGACGATACCAGTGCGGCGGACCTGATACACCCAGAACGGTTTCAGTTGCGCGACGTTCTGGCGGTTGATTTGCGTAAGCGGCGAAAAGCGTTGCGACTGGTAATTGCCCGAATACGTCAGCCAGTCGGCCGGCGTCGTCTCCGCCGCGGCGATGCGCGGGTAGGGAACCTGGCCCAGCGCGGCGAGGGGAGTCAATAGCATCAGCACGAGAATCGTTGTTTTCACTGTGCACCTCGCAGGCTGGCCAGGAACGCGACGAGATCTTCGTTTTCCGCGTCAGTGAGCCGGCCTCTGAAACTCGGCATCAGGCTCTTACCGAACTCCTTGTCGAGCTGCTTCAGATCGGTCTTCCTGAACGAGTGGAATCTGTTACTGGTGTCGCGCAGCTGAATGGTGAACGGATCTTCGTTGATGCGCACGCCCGTGACGTCCTTGCCCTCGCTCGTGACGGCGTGCACCGGCAGGTACTCCGTGAAACCGCGGCCAGGAACCGGCGACGAACCGCGCGGCAGCATCTCGGCGGGTCCAAGAAACGACTGGCGCAGGTAGTTGGGCCCCCGGCTCGCGCCGATTTCCGTCAGGTCCGGTCCGAAGCTGCTGCCTTGGCCCTGAATGATGTGACAGGAAGCGCAGCCCAGCCGCTTGTAGATCTCGCCGCCTCGTTGCACGTTTCCGGACGATGCCGCGGCGGGGGAGCGGCCGAGGGAACGGACGAACGCGACGAGCTGATCCAGCTCGGTGTCGGTCATCCGGCGGACGCGCGGCATGCCGCGATCGGGAATCCCGTCCCGGATGATCGCGCGCAGGGATTCATCGTCTGCCGCGTGGGTCAGCGTCGGACGGGCGAGATTCGGTCCTTCCTCGCCCGTGCCGTCGATCCCGTGGCATCGGCCGCACATGCCCTGAAAGAGTTGCTTCCCTTCGCCGACATTCGCGGCGGCTTGTCCGGCGGGCGCGGACCGCGCGGCGGCTGGCACGAGGAAAAAGACTAGAGCGAGCGACGCGCATCGCGTGAAGATCATGGTGGGTTCTCCTGACTGGACCACGGGGATTATACGCGCGGGTCGCTGCTAGAATGCGGTCATGGCGTCTCGGTGTGCAGCGATCGGGCGTGCCGTGGCGCGCGTCGACACGGCGAGAGATTCAGGCCGCCTACGTGTTCGGATCCACGGCGACCGGTCGCACGCGACGGGACAGCGACGTTGACGTCGCCGTCTTGCTCGCTCGACCCCTGCGCGCCGAGCGCGGGTTGACGTATCGACTGAAGCTCATCGCCGTATCTCAAGCGACACGTCCGCGCGGGCAGAATCGTTGGTTGATCGCCATGTCGTTCGTGCGCGCGTCGCCAAGGTTCGCCAGTGCGAGTACCTGGAAATCGATCGGCACCGTGTCTACCGCGCGCTCAAGGATGACCTCGGGAATTTCGAACAGTTCATCAAGGCCGTCAGCAAGCTGCTCTAATCTTGGAATCCTGCCATCCTGCAATTCCTACGGTCGGTATCCGAAGTAATCCGCGACCTCTTTCGCGACCAGACCGATGGCGTTCTCGAGCGCTTCGCCCGATCCGAAATGGTTGCCCGTGAAGATACTGACGATGATGGTTTTGCCCGGCGCTTCGAGCACGCCGACATCGTCGCCGACGTAGGGGAGGAAGTCACCCGTTTTGTGGGGAATCGTGTAGCCCGTCACGTAGCGCGGAATGCGCGTCCGATAGAGCTGCCCGCGCATGATGCGCAGCATGAGGTCGGAGGATGGCGTGTCGACGAGCGTGCCGCGCTCCATCATCTCGAGCAGCCGCCCCATCTCGCGCGGGGTCGAGAAGCCGAATGGATTCTTGCCGTCACGATAGAACTGCTCCGTCGTGGGCGCCGCTCGGAGCGCGGGGAACCAGCGCGACGGCACGTTCATGGCCCGCGTGGTCTTCAAGCCGAGCGTCTGCATGCGGGCGTTGACGGCGTCGGGTCCCCCGACCATCCGGTATAGCACTTCGGTGGCCGTGTTGTCTGACACGATGATCATCATCGTGATCAGATCCTTCACGGTCATCACGGCGCCAGGATCGAGCCGCTGAATGGTGCCGGTGCCCGGCTGTGAATCGGTCTCCGCGAACGTGTACTTGTCGGTCAGCTTGAACCGGCCCGCCTTGATCTGCTCGAAGACCTCCACCATCAGCGGGATCTTGATCGTGCTCATCGTCTCCATCTGACGGTCGGCGTCGAGCGCGATCTCCTCACCGGTCTGGATCGACTTCACGTAGATGCCCCACGTCGCGTTGACGCTGCGCGTGGTCCGTTCGATGGACGCCTGCAGGCGTTGGAGCGGCGTCTGCTGCTGCTGGGCGTTTGTGGCGCAGGGCTTCAGCCCTGCGAACGCGAGCGCAAGGACCGCGCATCCTGCGGCTCCCACCCTGCCGGACCCACCCGGCCCACTTGCCCTACCCGGCCCACCTGCCCTTCCTGTCATGCCGTCACTCCAACTTTCTCAAGGATGTTCGCAAGCACGTGCTGCGCCCGCTGCACCGGCAGGTTGCTGATATAGAAATGCCGCGCGCCGACGTCGATCAGCGCGCGGATCGTTTTCGCGCACACGTCTTCCGGCGTCGCGCCCTCCGCGAACTCGCGCGCCAGCCCTTCGACCGGCACCGGCAGGAAGCCCTTGAGCGCGTCGAGCGTCCGCGCGTTCGCGCTGCGATAGTAAAAGACGCCGAAGATTCCGGGGAGCGCCAGCCCGCGCCGCTCGGCCGCGCGAAGGAAGCGCGCGACGTGATCGGCGTGATGATGGCTGACCACTTGCGTGAGGTAGAACTCGGCGTGTAGGTTCGGCGCGACGAGGAAGTCGACCTGCCGCTCCGCGTCCGCATGCGGGTTGGCCCACCCGCCGAGCGCCAGCGTGTGGTCACGCTCACGCAGCATCTGCCGCAACTGCCAGGCGTGCCCGACCGATCGCGGTGCGCCGACGGCCTTGTCGCCGCCGAGGACCACGAGCGCGGGAAAACCGCTCTGGTGCGCGCGGTCCGCGTACGACAGGCAGTACTCCAACGCATGCTTCGTCGTCAGGAACGGCACGATACGATCGCGCGGCACGTCGAGGCCGAGATTCGTGACGAGATGCCGCAGGTTGTCTTCCTCGGCGGCGCCCACCGCGCTGTCGGTCAGGAACACGAACGTTCCCTGACGCGTCAGTCGCGTGACCGCGTGATACGTGTCGATCCAGGCGTCCATACCCTCGGCGGCGGCGAGTTCCGCGCGCGGCGGACGCAGCTCCGCCGCAAAAACAGAGGCGCCGGACTGAAGGGCCGATAGCAGATCCAGACTTGCCTTACTATACAGTTCCGTGACTCCAGCAGCCCTGCGCGAGATGCTCGCGCGCTTTCCCTTGTTGCCGTTTCTCCCGGCACCCACGCTCATCGAGCCGCTTCTACGTCTCTCGGCGCTGCTTGGTGGCGGTCCGCAACTGTTCATCAAGCGAGACGACGCGATCCCGTTCGGGTTTGGGGGAAACAAAGTCCGGAAGCTGGCGCTCGTCGCGGCGCGGGCGATCGCCGATGGCGCCGATACACTGATCACGGCCGGCGGCGTCCAGTCGAATCACGCGCGTGCGACGGCCGCGGCCGCGGCGAAACTCGGTCTGCGCGCCGTGCTGGTCGCGAACGGCGAAGCGCCGGAGCGGCTGACCGCCAACGCGCTCCTCGATCACCTACTGGGTGCCGAGATCGTGTACGTCCCCTCGCGCGAGGATCGCGCGCCGATGATTCTCGAGGTCGCCGAGCGCCTGCGCGGTGAGGGGCGTCGGCCGTTCGCGATCCCGATCGGCGCGTCGACGCCGCTCGGCGCGCTGGCGTTTGTGCTCGGGCTGGCTGAGCTCCTCGATCAGATGCCCGCGCCAGACGTCATCGTTCACTCGACCTCGTCCGGCGGGACGCAGGCCGGCCTCGTTGCCGGTTGCCGGATGCTGGAGCTGCCGACGCGGGGCGTCGGCATCAGCGCGGACGACTCGTCTCCGTCGCTGCAGTCGCAGGTCCGCGCGATCATCAACGGCATCGCCGATCTGCTGGACATGGATCTGCTGAAGCTGTCGCGCGGGATCGGCATCGAAGTCGACGATCGGTTCGTCGGCGACGGCTACGGGATCCCGACCGACGAGTCGCGCGAGGCGATCGAGCTGATGGCGAGGACAGAAGCGATCTTCCTCGATCCCACCTACACGGCCAAAGCCATGGCCGGCCTCATCGCGTACGTCCGCCAGCAGAAGTTCCGCGAGAATCAGACGGTGCTGTTCTGGCACACCGGGGGACAGGTGGGGTTGTTTGCGTGAGATTCGTACGTTCCCTTGCGCGTCGACGCGGTCCGACGATGTATCGTATGGCGCAAGGGAGTTGTCCATGAAGCTGCTGCTCAGCTCAGTCTTGGCGCTGTCGATCGCGACGCCCGCGTACGCCCAGCTCGCGCCGCCGAACGCGGCCGGTATCACGTTTGGCCACGTGCATTTGAACGTCCGGGACATCGAGGTCCACAAGAAGCTGTGGGTCGAGCATTTCGGCGGGGTCATCGTGCAGAAGGGCCCGCTCGTCGCGGTCAAGTTGCCCGGCATGCTGATCGCCTTCCGTCAGGCCGAGCCCACCGGTGGTTCCGAGGGAACCGTGATGGATCATTTCGGCTTCAATGTGCGTAACCTCGCCGAGGTGCTGCAGGCGTGGCGCGCCGCGGGCTATCAGGTGGGACGCGAATTCATCGGCTCGGAAGGCTTCCCGAACGCGTACCTGATGGGACCCGACGATATCAAGATCGAGCTGCAGGAAGACAAGGCGCTCTCCGTGAAAGCCTCCGCCTATCCCCTGCACTTCCTCCTGGCCGACTATGCGAAACTGCGCGATTGGTACGTCGAGACATTTTCGCTCGTGCCGCGCAAGCGCGGGACGATTGAAACGACCGCGGATGCTCCGGGCATGAACCTCTCGTTCGCGACATCCCGAACACCCACCAGTGGCACGAAAGGCCGGACGGTCGATCACATCGGGTTCGAGATCAAGAATCTGGAAGCCTTCTGCAAGAAGCTGAAAGCTCGCGGGGTGAAGTTCGACGTCCCGTTCCGAAATGTTCCCGCCATCGGACTCAACATCGCTTATCTCACCGACCCATCCGGCGTGTACATCGAGCTGACCGAGGGTTACGACAAGTATTGAGTGGGCGACGCCAGCGTCCAAGGAGCTCGCCAGTCGCAGCAACCAAGAGCCCTATTTCGCGGCCGAGACGGCGGTGCCACGCGACTCGACGGGAGCGGACGAGCGCCGCCTGCGTGATGAAGAGCAGCACCCAGGCCGTGAACAGCGCCGCGTGCAGATAAAGTATCCGCGGGCGAGGCGAGAGCGGGTGGAACAGGCTTGCGTTCACCGTCTGGCCGAAACCGACGGCGACGACGAGCGCGATGGTCACCGCGGCGCCGAGATAGAAGCTACGCGTCATGCTCAAGGCCGTTGGAACAACGCGAGCGGAATTGCGTGCCCCTGCGCCACGTTACCGTCGTCCTTGACGTGCAGGTGGTCTGCTGCTGCGTAAGCGGGAAGCAGCTGCGTCGGCCGAGCCGGGTCGCGCGTCACCTCATCGAAATCGACCGCCGCGTCGAATTTGCCGCTGTGTCGTATCCATTCGTTGACCGCCTGACGTGCTTTTTCTCTTTCAGGTGTGTAGAGCGTGAGGTTGAGCCCAAAAGCGACGAACGTCGCGCCCTCGAAGGGTGGAATCGTCGTGCCAATGACGCGAATGCCCTTCTTGTGGGCGCGCGCGATGAGTTGACGATAGCCAGCAAAGATGTTCTCGGGGGTGACGATTTCGGTTGCCGGCGTGAAGGAATACGCGGGAAACAGGATGTCGTTGACGCCGAGACATATCAGGACGTACTTGACCCCTGATTGCTCGAGCACGTCGCGTTCGAAGCGCGCGAGGCCGGCCTGGCCGAGAAGCGCCCCGAATGGACTGTTCGCCCGTTGAGGGCTGTCATACAGCAAGCGATTCCCGATGATCCCCTCGTTGAGAACGCCCAATTCGGTCTTCCCGCCGGAGCTCTTTTGCAGGCGCTCCGCCAGGACGTCCGGCCAGCGCCGGTTCGCATCCCTCGTTGAGCCGTCTCCATCCGTGGTCGAAGAGCCAAAGGCCACGATCGCGGCGCCGCGAAACGACGCAGCGACATCCACGCCAGTGAGGAACGGCCACGAGACGATCGTCTTCGAAACAGGGAATTTCGTCTGGGCGGTGACATCGCCGGTCTCGGCCGACACATAGTTCGTCTGCTTCGCGAGACTGTGCCACGTCGTCGCCGCGGCGGTTTCGGCGAAAAACAGGCTGATCGCCAAATCCGACAGCGCCGGCACTTCGAGATCGACCGGATCGCTGACCACGATGGATCGGGCCGGTACCGTGGCAGACGACTGCCCGCGGAACAACAGGATTCGATCTGACGCCGGGTCGATGTCGGCCGCTGCGGTTCGGCGGGCAATGTGTGCGCCGCCGATACGCAGCGGCTCGTCACCGAATGTGTTCGAGATCTTGATTCTGGCCTTCGTCCCACCAACGCTGGTGTGCACGATGAGGCGCAGAGTCTGATTCTTGAACACTTGAGAATCACGTGCCGAAACGGCAGCCTGCGGCGCCGTCGCCCACGTTCCGATCCAGTGTTGCTCGTGCACCTGGACGGCGCTCGATGCGCTCGGTGGATTAGCCGAACCCAGAACGGCGAGCGCCGAGACAAGAAGCATCCAACGGCATCTCCGGCACGCGCCACGAGGCGCTTTGAACAGCGCCCCTGCCGCATTCCTGGCCGGGCCGACCAGGGATGGCCACGCAGTCGGTCGAATAAGAGGGGTATCACAACTATTGTCCATACGGCTCATCATCTGGTGACCTCAAGAAGGTAGCAACGGCTTACGATACGCAGGTGAGACCCGGGAAGTCCTGAACCTGGTCTGAAACACCCTGAATACTTCTGAAATGACGGGATCGGCGGTGGCGCGGCTGGGTCGCGACGCGACGCGCACGACCGGCCGGAAGGCGGTCGGCCGTTTCTCCACGGTGTTGGTGTAGTCGGCGCGCGCGGCTTTTCTGTTCAACAACAGAGGTCAGAACCGATCCTGCTTGGACCGCCCACCCACGACAATGCTTCGCATCGGCGCCTGGTGCGTCAATCCGACGTCCGGCGAAATCTCACGAGATGGAGAGACCGCTCGGGTAGAGGTGCGGTCGATGGCCACGTATGAAGCCGCCTACGTCGAGCTCGGCTTCAGCCTTCGCGCTACGAAAGCTTCGGCCGTGATTGTTCGTTGCGAACACGCAGGACTGAAGTCCTGCGCCACAATTCTCTATCGGTGGGCTTTGAAGACTTCGTCGATGAGGAAGAGGTCCGTGAGCAGCGCGCGCAGGTGAATCGACGCGTTTAGGTTGTCCACCAGCTGCGAACTGATCCCCGGCTGCGCGAGGACGAGCTGAATCGCAGCCTGCGCGTCGCGCGCATCGCGGTCGATGACGGCGATGAACGCGCAATAGGGCGCGACGGGATCGACGCCGGCGCGATCGGTAAAGCCGTTGAGAAACTCCCCGAGGTTGGTCAGCGAGGTGTCGCAGCGCTTGAGGTATTCGCGGGCTTGGCGGCCGGGGTCGCTGCCCTGGTCTGTCGAGAGACCTTGGGAGGCGTACGCCAGCATGAATTCGTACGCCTCTTCGATAGTGTTGATGCGCGACCTGAACTCGGCGACTATGTCCGCCGCACTCACGCCTTCGGCCCGACCGGCCAGCGGCTCGGCTCGTGATGTTCGAGGTACTGCCGGCGCGTAATGAAGCCGAGGATCATCGACTTGGTGATCCACCACTTCTCGGGCCGCACGGCGAAGTATACGTGCGCGATCACGAGGCCCACGAGGCCGACGCCGGCGAGCCCGTGCGTCACATACGTGATGCCCCACGTCACGTCGCTGAGGTAATACGGGTTGCGCGTGACGAGCCCCGTGCGGATGCGCGGAATCATCATGATGCCGGTGATGGTCGCACCCAGGCCCGCGACCACAATCGCGAGATGGTAGAGCCGGTTGCCGAGCGGATACTTGCCCGACTTCGGACCGGGCACCTCATGCCCGAACTCGCGCATGAGCTCGGCCTTCAGCTCCGGAATGTCTTTCGGGCCGACCCAGATGGACCAGAAGTCCAGGAAGAACGTGGCGTGGACGATGTGGAACAGGATGGAAGCCGTCAGCACGAGCCCAGCGATCCAGTGCCACTGCACCCAGGCGAACCTGATACCTGTGATGGGCAGGAACGCGGTGAACAGCAGCACGAACATCGCCGCCGCCATCACCCAGTGGAACAGGCGCGCGGAAAGATTGTGCCGCTCGATCTGCGCCGGGAGGCTCTTGAATTGGGCTTCGAGCGCGTCGGTTTCAGCCGAGCCCCGCTTGCGATGCGCGGAGAACAGCATGTAACTCGCGTGCGCGACGAAGAACAGCACGCCCGCGAACAGCGACGCCCAGAACAGACTCCACGAGACGTGCGTGAGAACCCACTCGCCCCATGGACTTCGTCCCCACCTTAAGAGGTCCATGCCCCACCCGCTCCTCGAATGGCGCGCTTCACGAGATTCCTCATGAGCGGCACCTTGTAGCCGTTGTGCCGCAGTGTCTCGGCGCCTTCGACCGCCATCTTGCCCGCCATGTCCGCGGTCTCTTCATTGCGCGCCTTGCCGATGATCGCTGTCTCGACGTTCTTGAGGCGGCGCGGCGTCGCCGCGACCGCGTTGACGACCAGGCGCACCTTGTCGATCTTCTCGCCGGAGACGACCATGGCCGAGGCCACGTTCACCAGCGGGAAGTCCCACACCTGGCGGTCGCGCACTTTCTCGAAATAGAACTGCGCCCCCGCCATCGTTGACGGGATGCGAATCGCGGTGAGGATTTCGTTCGATGCGAGGACGTTCATCCGGGTGATGTCGATTCCGGGGCCGATCCAGTAGTCCTCGGCGCTGACCACGCGCTCACCCTTGGGTCCGCGGATCACCATCGAGGCGTCGAGCGCGACGAGGGCCGGTGCGGTGTCCGATGGGTTGACCGCGACGCAGCGGTCCGCGTCGAAGATCGCGTGCTCGCGGTTCACGGCCGTGGGCGTGTCGGCGTAGCAGATGTTGCCGCCGGCGCGGTAGCACGTCCAGCCGCCGCGGTAGTACCAGCAGCGCGTGTCCTGCGACACGTTGCCGCCGATGGTGCCCTGGTTGCGGATCTGCGGCGAGGCGACGAGTTCCGCCGCTTCCATCAGCAGGCTGAACTTCTCGCGGACGACCGGGTGCTTGACGATCTCGGTGAGCGACGTCATCGCGCCGATTTCGAGCCCGCCGTTGGCTTCCCGCACGCCCTTGAGCTCCTTGATTTGCCCGAGGTCGACGACCACCTTCGGCTTCTTGAGTCGATCCTTGAGCCAATCCATGCTGTCGAGACCGCCGGCGAGCACCAGCGCATCGGCGCCGTGCTGGTCGAGCAGCTTGATGGCATCATCGATAGTGGCCGGCTGATACAGTTCGAACACCGGCATGACGTCGCGAATCACAGCCATATCCTGCCTCTTTGTAATGCGGATCGCGGATTGCGGATTGTGGATTGGCGGAAGTGAATCCGCAATCAATCCTCGATCAAATCCGCAATCCG
>OBEQ010334769.1_pt1 | contig 15847 bp, 16 predicted proteins | sample 1670901 | NCBI WGS metagenome assembly OBEQ01 (sample SAMEA104232315, study PRJEB22302) | groundwater metagenome | biome: forest; feature: aquifer; material: groundwater | place: USA | collected 2011-08-07 | depth 5.4 m | reverse complement strand
GGTTGATGATAAAAATGAAAAGCAAAACTTAAGAAAACAGTGAGAAGCTAAAAACGAATACATAAAAGCTCATGGCAAGCAGAAAAATACAATAATTTCTGTCTGAAATTTTACAAGCTACCCAACCGCAGGTGGTTCAGCTCAGATTAGATAGTGTACCAATTAACGTCGGCTAAAATATTATATTTGTGTTGTTATAACAAACAAAACATTGAATTATCTTCTGCTAGAAGAGGATACTCAATTGTTTATCTCAATATGTTAATTTGAATACAAGAATTTAGCCGAATAAAAAGAATACGCTATCAGATTTCACTTATTGCATTTTAGCTATTTATATGGTATAAAATATATACTGACTTGTTGGATGGGTGCTTGCATCGGTTCGGCAAGTTTTTTTTATTGGAATAATCGCCTTTTTGCTTCAACCCAATTTAATTTCTTATAGCTAATAATTTTCTTTTCTATTATTTTGTAAGATTGCTCATCTTTTCCTGTCTCTTTTGCCAATATTGCTCCCGCGACCATATCTGCCACATTTACCCGTTTATGTCGTATGCTATCTACATGAGTAATATCAAATTCAATATTAAATTGTTTAGTGAGAATTTTATTAAATCTTGAAATATCGCTCTTTTTAAAGAAATGGCGGTCAAAGATCAAATCAGTAATGTTACAAAAACTTATCACATCGGAAAGTAATAGCCAACAAAGAAGAGCGAAATGCTCCGGCGTATCCGGTATTTTTCTTCCCATCTTCTCGACAATCAAGGCAAATAGAGCAATCTGCTCCTGCGCGAGTGCTTCAAAGAAGACCGTTTTTGTTTTATCCCCCGCTGTATAGAATTTTAGTTCACCCGGTCTTCTTTTTGAATCTTTTCTTTTCTTCATTGTGCTTATTAGCTTATCTAATTGTTCTTTATTTTTTGGAACAACGGCAGCTATGACAATTACTTTGTCGTGAGGATCAGGAAGTGTGCCAGATTCATCAATATATACGGTGACTCTTTTCATGGTTGACCAATTTATCCTATTTTATTATTAAATTAAACTAAACCGCAACAACACAAGTTCTAGAAACGATCGCCACCCCCTTAAAGCTTTTTGTTATACTGATTTAATATGCGGTTTTTGCGAAAGCATAGTTTCGTCGTTATCTTATTGCTTCTAGTTTACGCCTCCTACTTTTTCACTCATCTACCCTCTCAAAGAGCATACAGATCTGTCTTAGGAGCATCCTCCAATCTCGTTCTTTTTCAAGAGCCCCTTGACGGAAGAGGTCCTCTCTTGACAGCCATAGACAAAGCAAATCGGGAAATATTGGTTGAGGTATATCTTCTTTCAGACAAACAAATTATTCAAGCTCTAGAAACTGCCAGTAACCGCGGTGTGGCAGTTAGAATACTGCTAGAGAAACATCCGTTTGGAGGGAGTAATGTCAACATCAAAACATATCAGGAGTTGCAACGCACCCATATTCCCGTCAAATGGACGAGCAATGCGTTTTCACTCACGCACGAAAAGGCAATGGTTATTGATGGGCAGGAGGCATTTGTTCTCAATCAAAATCTGACGGTCTCGTCATTTAGCAAAAATCGCGAATATGATATTGAAGATTTCAATCCAGAGGACGTGGGAGAAATACGCCGGATGTTCATCGCTGATTGGGAACGGAAAAACTTCACTCCCACTGACGATAACCTTGTCATAAGTCCCGTCTCGTCTCGCGATGGACTCTCCGCTCTTATTCAAAGCGCAACAAAAAGCATCGTTATGGAAACGGAAGTGATCGAAGACAGATCGCTTGTTGACCTTTTGGCAAGCAAATCCAGGACAATATCTCTATATATTATTACTCCCACACTTTCTCAAATTTCCTCAAACAAGCCTGCTCTTGATACTTTGAGTAGAGCGGGCGCTCATGTAAAAACGATTTCCTCTCCTTATATGCACGCCAAACTAATTCTTGTCGACGATTCAAAAGCTTACGTAGGATCAGTCAACCTCTCAACCCAAAGCATGGATGAAAACAGGGAACTCGGAATTATTATTTCTCAAAGAGATATTGTTTCTAAATTATCCGAGGATTTTGCGGCTGATTGGGGAAGCAACTAATGACAAATTGAAATGCATAAAGTTATTTACTTTTGTGTGATTTTATTTTTTATTCTCGCGCGGATAATAGCCTGAGTAATCTCAAACTCAGGCAGAGACTCTTCATAAAGTCTTTTAAATTCAGGTTTTTTTAATAATTTCTGTTTGTAACGATCCCAGTTAGTCATAATATTATCTCCTAAGCTTAATTTTAATAATATCGCATATATGAGATATTATCAATGCTTGTATCGGACAAGAATAGAAATGTCACCCCCCCCAGTTACTTCTTAGCCTTGTAGCGTTTTCTCCATGGATGGTCAATTGGAGGCTTCCAGTTGAGCTTGTGTCTTGTCAGAATAGGTGGTGGTCTTTTCACTTTTTTAGGCCTTTCAGGTAATTCTGTATAGCTCAGATATTTTTCTCTCAAACTAAAATGGATAGTTCCATCAAGCCATTCCTCAACTAAAACTTTCTCCCTTGCCCTAACAGTTGTCGTTTGTACCTCTTCTAACTGGTACCACTTTGTTTTGAATTGAATGGTGAAATCGTTGTTGATAACTCTTTCAGATTGGACAGAGAAGATGCGATTAATGTTTACTTTATCAGTATCAGTCAGGAATTTGTGGATATCGCCTTCTTTTGCGGGAGAAACGCTAAATTTGTCATTAAATTTTGGGATAAAAACTTCCTCTAAAAACTTGTTTCCCTCCTCCGGCGTACTGATATTTGCGAGTCTCATTTCTTTAATCAATCTGTCCTGCAGGGTTTGAAACAGCCTCTCAATTCTCCCTTTTGCTTGTGGTGAGTCAGCCGGAATGAGAGTAATTGCTAAGTCCATCATTGCCCTTCCAAATTGTGTCATAAGCTCCTTGTTATCAACTGCTGATTTGTGATTAATTTTGTAGGTTGAGAATTTATCGAGGTAGATATTAAGGGGTTTACCAATCTTCTCAACATACTCTTTCCAAAAGGTAAATATTGCATGTACTCCCTCATTCGGCATAAAAGCAGCTTGTGTGATTTTTCCTGTTGCATCATCAATGCCGGCAAGAAGGCAGGTTTCAATTGGAGTCCCAAACTTATCAACAAACCTGTTTTCAAACCATACGTGATATGATCCATCAAATTGTTGCATTTCCCCAAAGCATTCTTTTCTTGGTCTCCATGATCTGTAGTCACCTGTCTTTTTCTGTTTTCGTGTTTTCCAAATACCTACCTCAGTCATCCAGACCCGTATTGTTTGGGAAGTCATTGGCATGTCATGCACCTCCTGTAATTTTTCTGTGGCAAAACCTGGTTTAAAATCAGCATATTTGTTACTTATGATTTCTATTGCTTTTGTTTTTTCATCTTCCGGAAAAGCATGATTACTTGGCTTGCCTTTAAGTTTGTGAATTACTCTATCAACGCCGCCTTTTCGTATCTCAGCTTTTACCCGCTGTACCTGCCTGATTGATAGTCTTAATTGTTTTGCTGCATGAGCATTGGTAATCTTGCCTTCAATTGCGGACTTAAGAATACTTGCTTTCTCTTGTTCCTTTGAATTAAGCCTTGAACCTGCCATCCAAACATGATACGCATCATACTCTGGGCGGGCGTTCCTGCATAGATGACATTTCTATTCTTGTTAGGGGTGACGTTTCTATTATTGTCTGATAAAAAGCAAAATTCAGGTTGACAAAACAAACAATAGTGTGTAATATAATTGTGTATGCTTCAAAGAATACAGTTACTGCTGGATTACGAAACCAAAAAAGAATTAAATAAAGAAGCGGCCCGCGAGAAGCGCTCAGTGTCTGCTGTGGCGCGGGAGATTTTGAAAAAAAGTCTTGAAAAAAAGAAAGCGGCCAGTCGAGACGGAGGAGCAGCATTTCTTCTTGATCTTGCCCGCAAATCCGTATCCGGCCCTGGAGACGATCAGTATGATAAATACGCGTACGAGCAACAAGCCGCTTAAAATTTTTGTAGATACCAGTAGCTTCGTATCACTTGAGGACAATAAAGATCCCAACCACAACAAAGCAATTGCCTTGGCCCATGCGCTCTTCAATCAAAATGCTAAACTTTATACATCTTCGGATATTATTGGTGAAACCCTTACCGTAATTTCAAGGAAACTTAGCAAGAAAGCGAGTATAATATTTTATGAAAACTATATCAAAAGCGGTTTTACGGAAATATTCATTGATAGCAAGCTGCATGAAGAAACAAGAGAATTTTTCCTCAAAGTCAGATCCAAAAATATATCGTTTATAGATTGCTCCAGTGTTATTGCAATGAAGCAACAAGGCATAACTCAAATTTTCTCATTCGACAAAGATTTCACCACCCTTGGCGTGAAGCTATTTAAAGCAGAGAAAAGTTAAAAATGAGGATATCCGCCTCCTATTCCAAATTCTTCTAGTTCCAAAAACTTGAGCCGCATAATTAAAAACTGTTTAGTTGAAGTTTCGAGTTTAAGGTTCATATTCCGTTTTGGAACGTGTATTGAAAAATAAAATTCCGGCTATAAGAAGCATATAATATGCGACGGTAAATACAATTGGAAAATAAGTTATTTGCAGACTCCAATTGAGCTTTCCGAAATACATTGCTACTGTCCGGAAATACCAAAGCAAGGGAAGGCTTAGTTGAGCGACTATTACTCCAAGCGGCTGGAAAATAAAACTAATGACTATTGCGGCTGCGCTAATTATCATAATAGGCGGGATTACCCACAGCACCAATGCGTGAACGGGAACAGACAAAAGACCATAATTTCCAAATGTCGCGAGTAGAATCGGCAATGTCGCGATTTGGGCGGCAATTGTGATGCTTATGTCATCAAGAAAAATCCCTTTCAATGGAATAAGCGGTTTAATAAGAATTATCCCCCCCGTCGCGAGGACTGATAACTGAAATCCTACATTTTCAATAAGCAGCGGGTCCCACAACAGAAGTAGCCCGCCTGTCAGCAGAAGAGTATGTATTCCCGTGTATTGTCTCCCCCAAAGCTTGGCGCTAAGTGCAGCTATCCCCATAACCCCGGCTCTTATAGCAGATATTTCAAGTCCTGAAAGTATCATATATCCGATAACGCATAAGATACTTATAATCAGCGCCAATCTTCTTTCAAAAATCGCGCCGGTAAACGCGATCACAAATCCGATAAAAAGCGTTATCTTCATCCCGTCAATGACAAGCAAATGACTAAGCCCAGTATTGCTAAGCGCTTGAGCGGTGCTATAAGAGACGCCATTTTTAATGCCAAACAAAATACCAAGCAGAAGTCCGCTATATTGTGAGGAAAACGAATGCTGGCAGAAATTTATCGCGTATTGCCGGACGCCCGCGAAAATTGGTAAAATTCCTTGAGTTCTGGCTTTAATTTTAGGATACAAAACTACCCAAACAGAGGTTTTACTTTGTCGCGAAGTATAATCCTGACGACTTACTTTTCCACTAATTTGCAAAGTATCCCCATAAGAAAACTCAGGTACAGCCCGAGTCTTTATTTGTATTAGGGAGCTCTGCCAGAAATTGCCTGTTCTCGCGTTGAAATACTGATAATTACCCTTTACTCTCGGCTCACTCAAGATCGTTGTCTCAATATTTACTTCTTTCCCGTTTTTCAATTGCAAAGGAAAGACATAAAACAGTACTATTCGACTGACAACAAACGTAGCGAACAAAAAATAACCCAAAAGAATTTTAGAATTCACTTTTCCTAGTATAGCAACTTTTGCCTTTTTTCTTACAGAAATCAAATAATATTGTATTGTTTTATTAACTAATCCCTGCTATATTTTGATAAGTATTTTGATTTTTAATATTTGATTTCTGATTTACTTAAAGGGGGTGATTAAGATGTTAGAATTAAATTCAATTTTAGTTACTTCAGGGTTTTGCTATAATCTCCTCAATGAAAAAACCAGCTCTTTACGGGCATTTGCAGCAATTGAATCAAACAGCCCTTGATATTGAATTCCTCCTTATTAGCGTAATTCAGGGAGTCGCGCTCGCCACTCTCGTATCCGCCTCCTCATCTCCTCTTATCTCACTGCAAATCCAAACCTGGCCTTATGTCTTGGCAGCTTTTCTTTTTATCCTCATCTTCTGGTCAGGCGCGATTATCCACGCGGTGAGCTTCATTGACTGGCCAATTAATTTATATCATAGCTTTTTGTACTTCCTCGCGAGTCTCATCGAAATCATTGCAATCACCAACCTTGCGCGTCCCCTTCTTTGGTTTATCTTTTTGTTCCTTTTCCAAATTATTGCCCTTCTGCTCTATTCCTATGATCTATATTTGATAAAACAGCACAAGAAAAATTTTCTCCTCACGCCTTCAGGCAAAGCGCTATATAATCATATAGTCTCAGAGCAGCAGAAAGAACTGAAAGTATTTATCCCCGCCTCTCTCATCTTTAACGCGGTAGCTGTATGTTTAATTTTTTTCTATAAATCAATCTTCATACTAAAAGGGTATCACCTAATTTTTATCTTTCTGCAACTGCTTTTCGCGGTCGCTTTCCTTTCTCAAGAAATAAAATCCTTCAAAAGGCGTTCCCAATTACTCTCTCAACACATAGTTTGATGTCATCTTTCCAGACTGCAAAATGGATCCAAAACTCAAACATGTTACACGCAATGACATTCTTTGGATGCCTGGTAAGCAATTGCTTTTGGAACTCTTGCTTTCTTTTACCATGCTTAGTATTATTATACTGCATGGAACTTATTGCACTACAGTTTGGGAATTGTGAAGGCCAAGACATTAATTGTACCATTAACCCTCCCGCGGGCCTCCCCAAGCCGGGACAAGAATCTGCAATTATCAGCAATGCCATAACTATCCTTCTAATAGTAGGTGTACTTGCCGCTTTGATAACCGTTGTCTGGAGCGGAGTTGAGTGGACAATGTCCGGAGGAGACAAACAAAAACTCGCAGCAGCAAAAGCCCGGATAACTTGGGGAATTATTGGCCTGGTAATCATTATGTTTTCTTTCTTTATAATAAATCTTTGGGGGTATTTCTTCGGAGTTAATCTTTTAAATGTCAGCCTCTAAAAACCAAAAAATTCCGGCGCCGAAATAGTCTTTATCTCCTGAGGCAGTTTTACCGCATGTGGTTTTTCTAGGGTCAAAAGGAAAAGACTTTGACAATTTAGCGCTCTCCCAGCCTTTATAAGAGCCCTCACTTCCCTGTTTTGGGTTTCTTCATCAGTTAAATCAAAGCATACCTGATACAACTCTGTAGTTTTTCCGTTTTCAAGTACGGCGAAATCAACCTCCTGCCCCTTGGTATCTTTGTAATAATGTATATTTTCTTTTTCGTTTGACAATTTATGAAATACTATATTCTCAAATAGTCTCCCCATATTTTTTGAAAATTTTGTTGAGAGCGCGGTCATAAATCCGGTATCCACAAAATAAACTTTGCGCGGATATTGTAGTTGGTTTATAACCACCAGACTTTGAATATATAGCTCACTGAGGAAATACGAACTTTCTATATAGGTAAGGTAGTTATCTATCGTAGACTTCCCTACCGGAATACCCATACTTTTAAGTGAATTGGCAAGCTTTGAAATAGTTATATAGCTTGAATTAAGAAGCAGTTTTAAAAGCGTTCTGAGCGCGGCGTCATTGTCTATTTTGTACCTCTCGGCTATGTCTCTTTGTACTACCGTTTGAAAATAGGATTGTAAAAGTTCTTGCTTTTTCTCCTGTTGGGTTAATGTTACAGCCGGCAGGCCGCCATATACCAAGTACTCATCAAAAAGAAATCTAAAACGAGCCATTTCGTCTTTTACAAAGACAAGCTTCTCAAAATCTATATTTATTTTCTTAAAGCGCAAAAATTCCTTAAAAGTTAACGGGTTTACTTTTACTTCTAAAGATCTGCCTCGGAGTTCTGTCGGTAACTCTGCGCTTCCCATTTTTGAGGAAGAGCCGGTTATAAATAGCTGTATAGACTGGTTGTCAAGTGTCCGCCGGACCCATTTGGACCAGTTGGGAATAAGCTGCAGCTCATCAAGAAACAAATATTTAGGTTTTTTGCCATATATCGCCTGAATTTCGGGTATAAGCTCTGTTAAAATCTCGGTTGCAGGCGTTATTATACGTTCGTCTTCGAAATTTATATAAACAACCTCATCACGAGTATGTGTTTGCAGCAGTTTTTCTATTGCCTCATAGAGAAGATAAGTCTTGCCTACCCGCCTGAAGCCGGTTATTACTGTCGCGCTATTGGTATTCTGCTCCGGAGTCGTGTCCAAATGGGTGCCGCGCCCTAAAATCATGGGCAATTTTCTCTCCCGCCATTCGTATAATAATGTTCTTAATATTGTGCTCATAGGACAAGATTAGCATATTATCGTCCTATTTACAAGACGATAATAGCTATTATCAGACAATAATAGCTATATCAAGCTCGGCAATTTTGATATGTTGACAAATCAAAGAAGCCTGCCTATACGAAATACCTCTGCCAGTCGTGCCATTTAATATTAAGTATGAAAGTTTCCAGGCAATAGAGAAATAAGAGAATGCCAACAAGCACAGTGCCTATTACAAACCACCTGTTGCGTTTGAGGGGGATGGTCGTAAATATTGTGCCAATTGCGCCAAGTAAACCGATTTCTGTTATATAAAGCCAGCGATCGGCAAACAGCACCTCAAGAGGAATGATTTGTGTATGAAGAGTGATCCCTAACGCTATCCAAAACAAGAAGAAGAGAAAAATACTTGAGGCTTTTCTACTGTAGCTTTTTAACACTATCCAAAGCGCCCAACATGACAGAACAAAGATTAGAAGCTCAATTGTTGGTAAGATGCTAGAGCGCAGTGTGGGATCAAAAACGCCAGGCTTTATTGATGATCGTGTGGGAATAAATATCTCTTTGATGAAAGCAAACGCAATTTGTAAAGCGAGAAATAAATGCTCAACTGCTGAAAAATGGGCTGCCCTGCCTTTAAGGAGCAAAAACACAGGTTGGTACGCGGCATGAACGCGAAAAAGCAAATATATTCCCGCTGAAACAAGAATAGCTATTATATATTGCCAGGAGGCTTTTTTTGAAAAAATATAGAAAAGACCAAACGCTGCGAAGAGTACGGCTGTTTCTTTGGATAAAAAACAGAAAAGCATCACTGCAGAAATCGTACTAAGCCGCAATAGAGAAGGCCGTTTCGGTCCGATAAGTAAGAGCACAAGTAGCCCAAAGAGTAGACAGAGCGTCTCATCAAGAGCTGCGATATAGGCGGCAAGGTCATTGTTTGCAGGATGAATTAAGAAGATGCTTGAAAGTAAAAAGGAGAGTCTTTGGGAGAAAAACTTAGAAAAAAACAAATAAAGAAGATAAGTTCCAGCAATATAGAAAAAAAGTTGGAGTAGATGGTAGAAAAATGCAGGCAAGCCTAAATAATAGAAAGAAGAATATATGATGAAAGGAAGCGGCCGGTAAAAATAGCCTAGAAGACGATTATTGCTTTGCGTGCCGATTACTCTATCAAACGGGGTAAGAACATTGTGACTGTAATTTTTTTTGACAATATAAAAATGTGAAGCGTCATCTCCGGCAAAATCTGCGTAAAAGATCGGAAAGTATAAAATAAGCCCGATGATTGTAAAAAATAAAAAAATCTTCATAGAAAAGTATATATAATTCTAATTTGACATTTAAATAACAAATTAAGACTCTCTACAAGCAAGATACTTATAACTGCGCCATATTAATATATAATATTAAAGTGAAACTCGCAAAACTCGCTTTCTTTATCCAAAAACATCGTATACTTTTTCTACTAGTAGCACTTCTCCTCTTTTATCTTTACCCTATCTGGGACAAGAATATACTTTTCAGCGACGAGCTTATCATTGAAGACATTGCCTATACTATGGCTCATAATCATAATTATATTATTCCCCTACTCAACGGCGTACCTCATTTAGTCAAACCTCCTCTTCTGTATTGGCTTATTTCTCCCCTCTATGTATTTTTTTCACCTGTGCCTTGGGTTGTCCGACTGTGGATGCCTATCCTGGCAGTTTTACTCCTATTAACTACATATAAACTTGCCAAGCTTTGGTACGGAGAAATAATAGCTTTTTGGTCACTACTTTTCCTTGGCCTAAGCACACCACTCATCTTCTTTACCAAGGCAGCCAATTTTGATCTTCTCAACAGCCTCTTGGTTACATCTACTATTTATTTTTATAACCGCGCGAAAAAAGATAACAAATATTTAATTTTGGCGTCAATCTCCCTCGGCTTGGGGATATTAAACCGCTCGTTTCTGGCGCTTGCACCGCTTCCCATCATTGCCATAGACAATCTGCTTTCTCAGCAAAAAATACCCAAGGCTTGGTTAATAATATCCTTTGTCTTTGCTCTCTGCATCGCTCTCCCTTGGCATCTCTTGGCATATCGAGAGGCTCCCTATAAATTGATATATGATTATTTCTTCGTGCCCCGAATTCACGTCTTTGAAATTTTCCCAGGCGATGAGCCGACTTCTCCTGTTTCAAGTCTTATCACGTTATTCTGGTGGTTTCCCCCGACATTTTTTCTCTTTCTGTATCCGTTTTGGCATACTCTTAAACGCAATCCATCTGCAGCCAGACAGCTAATTATATGGTTAAGCCTCTTGCTTCTTCTAATACTTTCCCGCTCTCCTGAAGTATGGTATTTCCTAATGTTCTATCCTGCTATCGCGATCTGTGCAGGCTGTATATTGACTCATGCATTTAAAAAAGTAAGGCCGCAATCTATAGCGCATCAGCTTCTCATTTATCTTGTGCTCGTTGTTCTTATCGAACCGCCTCTTAATCTGGTATTTATTGGACGCGAGCAAATAGCCAATATCACAGCCGCAAATCTTATGACAAGCATTAGCAAGTCTAACGAGACCCTTTATCTCTGGCACTATAATATGGTTCCGGTGACGCGATTTTTCCCTAAGCGGCCGGTATACGTGCTCTCTGAAAAAACTCTAAAACAAGCTCTCTCCAAGCGCCGTATAAAATTTCTGCTTATCAGGAAAAGCGACTTCCAGAAAATCTCTGAAATCCCCAAACATACTATTCTCTTCCAAAAAGATCCATATCTTCTTCTCAGATTTTGATAATATTAGCCTTCCGCTAGGCTCAAAAATTTTGAGGTATTGACAAACCTGAAAAAAGTGTTCTATGATATACATTGAATGAAAAAATTAATTGCAGTGACAACAGCGCTTGTTGCTTCATTGACATCAGCGATTCCTGTATTTGCTGTAAGTATAACACCATGTCCACCAGGACAGTTTGGGAATGTTTGCAATCTCACTTCAGCTAGTTTCCCCACCGTAGTCCAAAATATCGTCACCATATTATTTATTGTTTCAGTTCTTGTTGCGCTCTTCTTCCTTATATGGGGTGGCATTAAATGGATAATGTCCGGTGGAGACAAAGCCAAAATTGAATCCGCAAGAAACACCATTATCGGAGGAATTATTGGTCTGATTCTTGTTTTCTTAGCGTTTTTCGTAATCCAAGTGATTGCGGGCTTATTCGGTATCACTATTAATCAACTTTCTCTTCCAACATTTGGAGCCTGATATCGCTTTCAAGTTTTATCTCTTACTTTTCCCACATGCCACATTAGAAATGTCTTAATCTAAGGCTTAACAATATAAAATTAGTTTATAATATTAAGTGATGGTGCGAAGATATATACCTTTTTTTGTTCTACTTGGTGTTGTGACTATATATTGGTTATCATCAGTGCTATTTTTGGATCCCGATTTTGGTTTGCATATACGGATGGGACAACTCATTCTTACAAAAGGCATTCCCGCAACGGATCCATTTTCTTATACCATGCCAAGCTATCCGGTTGTGGACCATGAATGGCTCTCTGATGTCTTACTTGTTAAGCTGTATTCAGTTGTTGGCTATGCGGGTTTGGGCGTGATATTTACTGTTATAGCAACTGCCGCACTGCTCTTGCAGTGGCAGATTGTGCGGGCACATCGGAGATTCGCGTTTATTCCATTTTTACTCGCGATAGTGACGCTTTATAGTTTTTTTGGTATACGGCCGCAAGTTATCAGCTGGTTTTTCTTTTCCTTGATTCTTGTGGTTACCGCGGATTTAGAAAAGTTTCGCAACTGGAGGATGTTGTTGCCGTTCATGTTTTTGCTTTGGGCAAATTTACATGGAGGGTTTCCTATTGGGCTTGTAATTTTTCTACTAGCCTATTTGTATTGGATTTTTAAGGGGAAATTTTCTATTTTCGGCAGTATACTTCTCTTTTTAGCGTCAGTCGGCTCAACTTTTATAACTCCTTACGGAATGGGGACGTGGAGGGAGGTTTGGATGACGATGAGTGACGGCATAGTGCGTTGGACTATTGCAGAGTGGCATCCGTCCTTTTTTAATGTGAGCTTTCCTTTTTGGACATTTGTTGTCTTATCGGTTCTTTTGATAGTCAGGTATAGAAGAAAATTTACTTTTTTGGACGTTTCTTTATTTTTTATTCTGTTGTTCCTTGCGCTATCGAGTCTTCGCCATATCCCTTTGTGGATACTCGCGGCTCTGCCTTTGACAACGCAGGGGTTAGTTTTTCTATCTCAAGAAGCAGCAGGGGTCAAATATGGCAAAGAAAGATTTTTGAAAGCTTTTAAGGTTTTCTCGGTTATCGTTTGCATCTTGCTGTTACCTGACGTTTTATCATTTATCACTTCCCTTCAAGCTAAAGAAGATTATTATCCACAGAAGGCTGTTGTCTATCTTCATAGCCATAGACCGCATGGACAGATATTTTCCTCATATAATTGGGGAGGGTTTCTTATCTGGCAATTACCTGAAAAGAAGGTTTTCGTTGACGGACGGATGCCAAGCTGGAGATGGAATGCGCATATCGCTGGCGAGAGCGATTACGCATTTAATGATTATCGTAAGCTCATCGGAGGGAAGTTGTCTTTTACATTAACCACAAAAAAATACAACATCAGCATGCTTCTTCTTCCGAATGAAATTTATGAAAAGCAGAGTCCGTTTATAGAGCAGATTGAAGACTTTGAAGACAGTATTGGCGAAAAATTTAATTTACCTTTCTTTAATAAAAAATCAAAAAACTTCGCTTACCTAATTGCCGAGGCGAAGAGAGCGGGGTGGGTGGAGGTTTATAAAGATGATACGGCAGTTATATATCAGGATAAGAGGATTGAGAGATTTTTAAGCCGTGGGTAGCTTGACAGATGACATTGAGTGCTCTAAAATGACAATATATGTCACAAGGTTATATTCGAATTGCTCGTACGACAAAGGTGGAAAAGGTTCTTTCGGATCTGCGCACTCGATTTAGCCTCTTAAATGAAGCCGAGATTATTAAACTCGCGCTCTCTGAGGTACATCAAAAGGAAAAAGAGAGAGCTCCTGTACATGATCAAAAACTTCGCGATAAATTTTACCATGCAAGAGTTCTATGACCTTTTCCTAGACACCCACAAACACAATGCTTAACATTGTCGTTGAAGATTTTTTACCTCTTTTGAGAAAAATGAAGCTGCTTTAAATCTTTTAACTCTTGCTTTCACCTCTTTCATCTGGTTGTCGTAAAAGCCCTCTCCTGTCTTCAAGTTCTGAATAAAGAACTTATAGCATTACTGAAAGGAGCGGATAAAAAGTTACTTTCCTAGTCTAGTACCTTCCATTTTCAAATCTCTCCTTTATTTCGCGAATCGTTAATCGCTCTTCGTTTTGCAACTTTCTAATCTCTTTTGCCCGCTCAATCATAGAAGCACTGTAAAGCTGATAGCCTCCTTCTGTGTAATCTGCGACAGTCAATAATCCTTCCCGTGTCCAAAAATGCAAAGTGTGGATAGTCTCAGTGGTTTCCTTTGCCAACTCGCCAATTTTGAGAAGCTTGCCGCTGGTAACAGTTTTAGATCCTTGTGTAATAGGAAAGAGAGCAGGCTGTTCTCCTTTGGCTGCTCTAATATAAACATCAAGAGAGTATTCAACCGCGTTTTCTACAATATCATAAAAAGGTCGCATATTTTTTTTATTTCTTGCCTCGTCAAACGTAGCTAAATACTGGGCTCTATCCTCATTTCTTATAACTGCCATTGGGTAGTCGTGCAAATACAGGATTAAGTTCATTAAAAGGCGGGCAGTTCTGCCGTTGCCGTCAATAAACGGATGGATACTCACAAACTTGAAGTGCGCATCTGCGGCTACTCTTACGGGGTGCGTTTCTTGCTGTCCTTGCAGCCACTGAGTAAACTCTTGCATTGCATAGGGAACGGCTTTTGGCAGCGGAAATTCGGCATTTGAACCTCGTACAAATACTTCTGTCCGTCTGTATTTACCCGCTGAGTTGTCATCAATGCCGGTAAGGATGATTTTGTGTATTGCTTTAATGTCCATTTCACTAATAAATTGACGCCTCTTTCGCGCTCTCGCAAGCTCCTTAATAAATTCCAGTGACTGAGCATGGTTTTTTGCCTCCAATAAATCTTTTAATGGCTTTCCGCTTATAACAGTCGTAACCCCGCGCTCAATGACCTCCGCCGTTTCAATACGGGATAGTGTGTTGCCCTCTATTGCATTAGAAGAGTAAGTAAGCTCAACCTTAAACCAATCCTCAAGGTTTTTAACCAGTTCGGGCGGAAGCGGTCTATGCTTATCTAATCTTTGTTTTTTTTCCGTTAGTAGTTTTAGCTTATCCTCCATAAAGTATTTAGTATCACTCTATACTTGTTAGTATAGAGTATCGCTAAACAATTGTCAATCAGAAATGATGTCCCCCTCATATCGTCTCAAAACCGGAAGTTTAAAAGCCATAATTGCAACAACCAAGAGCGCTCCGATCCCGCCGGTGATAACAGACAATGGCGCGCCTATGAGGGACGCGACCAAACCTGCTTCAAACACGCCAAGCTGGGGGCCGCCCATAAAAAATATCATATTGATAGAAGTCATCCGTCCCAATAGGTGATGCGGCGTGCTCATCTGCCGAACCGTATTGCGGATTACGGCGCTGATACTGTCTCCAAACCCGACGAAAAATAACGCTAGAAAAGAAATCAGGAAAATTCTGGAGAAGCCAAAAACAATCGTCGCGAGGGCGTACAACGTGACAGAAAACAAGAGTATTTTTCCTTGCCTTTTGAGAGGACCAAAATGGGCGATAGCATAGCCGGCTACAACCGCCCCAATTGACGGGGCAGCGTACAACATGCCCAGTTCAGTTGGTCCTACTCGCAAAATATCCTTGGCAAATATAGGCAGAAGCGTCATCGCTTCGGCAAAAAAAGTACAGGCAAAATCCAAAACCATTGTCGACCAGAGGATTATCTCTGAGAAGACAAAAGAAACTCCGTCTTTAAATGACTCAAATGAAAAAGTCGGTATTTCGCCGCGCACTTGCCCGGATGCATGGATAAACAAAAGCGCTATGATCACCGCCGCAAACGAAATAGTATTTATCAAATAAATAGGCGCGACTCCGTAAGAAGCAATCAGCAGTCCCGAAAGCGCCGGTCCGAGTACCATTGACCCCTGATGGAGGAGCACATTCAGACTCAAAGCGCTTTGCAAATGCTCCCGCTCCGCGACAAGGTCAGGAAAAAGCGCTTGTCTTGTTGGATTTTCAAAAGACCCGGCAATTGCCGAAAGAAAAGTAATAGAGTAAATTGCCAGTGTATCGATTCTATGCGTAAAAGTAAGAGCAGCAAGAACAAGGGAGAGTATTGCTAAAATAATTTGTAGAATCAGATTAAG
>OBEQ010731427.1_pt1 | contig 15848 bp, 18 predicted proteins | sample 1670901 | NCBI WGS metagenome assembly OBEQ01 (sample SAMEA104232315, study PRJEB22302) | groundwater metagenome | biome: forest; feature: aquifer; material: groundwater | place: USA | collected 2011-08-07 | depth 5.4 m | reverse complement strand
TTACCCGGGTCGGCGCCTCCGACCGACTCGCGCGCGGCGAGAGTACTTTTATGGTGGAGATGTGCGAGACCGCGGCGATCCTCCACAACGCGACCGATCGAAGCCTGATCCTCTTGGATGAAATCGGTCGCGGGACTTCCACTTTCGACGGGATCTCGATCGCCTGGGCGGTCGCCGAGCATCTGCATGACGCAATCCGGGCCCGCACCCTCTTCGCCACCCATTATCATGAGCTTCTCGATCTGGCGCTGACGCGGCCGGGGATCAAAAATGTCAACGTCCAGGTGGAGGATGAAAAAGGAGATGTCGTCTTTCTCTATCGCCTCGTCCCCGGAGGAATGAGCAAGAGCTTCGGCCTCCATGTCGCCAAACTGGCCGGACTTCCTCACGAGGTCCTCGAAAGGGCCCAACAGGTCTTGGAAAATCTCGAGAAAAAAAATGCCCCGCAAACGTCTCTTTTTTAGTCTCCCTGTTTTATTTTTTCTGGTCGGGACCGGTTTTGCCGAGACGCCGATCATCGTCGTCGATCCGGGCCACGGCGGCAAAGATCCGGGCGCCGTTTCCCGCGGTCTCAAGGAAAAAGAGATCGCCCTGGCGATCGCCAAAAGGCTCGTGTCGAGTCTGAAACAAAAAATCGGGGCGGAGGTCCGCCTGACCCGATCGGGCGACCGTTTTATCTCCTTGGAAGGGCGGGATCGTGTCGCCAACGCCGACTCGTGCGACCTTTTTATTTCCATTCACACCAACGCCTCCCGCCGGTCCGACGCGGAAGGGATGGAGGTCTACTATCTGAATAAAGCGACCGACCGGGCGGCGCAAAAACTTGCGCGGCGCGAAAATCAGGGCGATCCGCGAAAGGAAAAAGAGGTCGGAGTGATCGTCTCGGACCTCATTCAAACGGCCGCCACCGAGGAATCGGCGGAGCTTGCCCGGCGGGTTCAACAGTCCCTTCAACAACGGCTGAAGAAAAAACACGGCATCGATTCGATCCGGGTCAAGACCGCCCTTTTTTACGTCTTGGTGGGAGCGAAGTGTCCCAGCTTGCTCATTGAGACCGGATTTATTACAAATCCCCGCGAAGGGAGACGGTTGAAAAAGGGTTTCTTTCAAAAGGACCTGGCCGATGCCATCGCGGAAGGGGTCTTGGAACATCTCAAGGCGCGGCCCTCGGACGGAAATTTATGAATCCGATCGAACTGAATCCCGACGACCTTCTCGGGTCGATCAAAAAATTCTCCGAAGAATTTCGGCGGAAACTCTTGGATCTTCACGAGAAGAAGGGGAACACCTCCGAGGTGATCCGTTTTCACACCGAAGCGATCGATCGGCTCTTGATATCCCTTTATCAGTTTGCGGAAGAGACCTACCGTCTGGAAGCCAAAAAAGACGGCTTTCGCGCGACGCTCCTGAGCCAGGGGGGATACGGCCGGCGCGAGCTTTGTCTCCATTCCGACATCGACCTGCTTCTTCTCTTCGACGGCAAGTGCGAAAAATTCGTCAAATTCTTCAACGAAAAAATTATTCAAAATCTCTGGGACTCGGGATCCGAGGTCGGCCTCGCGGTTCGGACCGTCAAAGACTGCCGGCGATTGATGGAACAAGACATCACGATCCTCGCCTCCCTTTTGGATGCGAGATACCTTGCGGGAGACCGGTCTCTTGAGGAGGATTTTCGAAAGATGTTCGACCATTATCTCTCTTCGAAAAAAAACCGCGACCGGTTTTTGACCTTGAAGAAAAAAGAGAACGAAGAAAGGCGCGAACGATACGGCGGATCGGTCTACCGATTGGAACCGAATCTCAAGGAAGGGGAGGGGGGGCTTCGCGATTATCACACCATTTATTGGCTCGCCCGTGTCTACGACCGGATTCAAGATCCCAAAGAATTGGTCGACCGCGGCTATTTGACCGCGCCGGAATTTTCCTCCCTTTGGCAGGCGCTGGAATTTCTTTGGGAGGTCCGCAACGAGCTTCATCGCCGCACCGGGCGGCGGGCAGACCAATTGCTCTTCGAACATCAGGAGCCGATCGCCCACTGGCTCGGATTTGAAAACACCGCACAATTTCTCGGCGTCGAGCTCTTCATGCAGAGATATTATCGGGAAGCGGCGAAGATCGACACCCTCAACAAGAAGGCGCTCCGGCGATTTGAGTCCCAGGAGCTTTCACTCTTTCCTCCTCCGGGACGACCGATTCCAAAAATTTTGACAGGAGAGAGTTTCCGCGAAATGCTCGCCGATCATGTGGAATTGGGGGACCTGCTCGGACGGATGAACGACTCCGGTCTCCTCGGAACCTTTCTGCCGGAATTCGAAAAACTCCGTTTCCGCGTTCAACACGACGCCTATCACGTCTACACCGTTGATATTCATTCGATCTTCGCCGTCGGCGAACTGGAAAAATTGGCGCGCGGCGATTACGCAACGGCGCATCCGACCCTGACCCAGGTGATCCAAGACGTCCGTCAAAAGGGCCTCCTTGCCTTCGCCGTTCTCTATCACGACATCGGAAAAGGGGAGGGGAGCGGGCATGTGGAAAAAGGGGCGCCGCTGATTCGACAGGCGGGTGCGCGTCTCGGCTTCACACCGGAGGAGGTCGATCTTTTAGAATTCCTCGAGAGGAGCCATCTGATGATGACCCATCTCGCCTTTCGACGGGATCTGGAGGATCAAAACCTGATCATCCGTTTCGCCCGCGCAATGCCGTCGCTCGCCCACCTCAATCTTCTCTATATTTTGACCTTCTGCGACGTGAAGGCGGTCAGCGCCGAGGCGATGACGAGTTGGAAGTCGTCTCTCTTGGAATATCTTTACCTGAAAACGCGCGGGGTCCTCCAGAACGGCACCTTTACGAAGGAGCGGGCCTCCGAGCTCTTGCCGAAAGTCCTGGAAGAAGTTTTAAAACTTGGGAAGGCGGAAGGTTTTTTTTCGATCATGTCCCCCCGCTATCTCCTGGCGACCCCTCCGGCGACCATCGTCCGCCATGCCGGGCTTTGGAAACGTTTCGAATCCGATCCGATCGTCTTCGAGGCCCGGTCGATCGAGAAGGAACAGTTGAACGAAGTCACTCTCTTCACTTGGGAAAGCCCGACCCTCTTCCCCCGGATGGCCGGCCTCTTCGCCTCCCACACCCTCAATATCCTCGAGGCGCAGCTCAATCTGTCGAAAAAAGGCCATGCGCTGCATGTCTTCAAAGTGACCGATCACGAAGGACGGATGATCGAAGATCCGGAAAAATGGGGCCGCGTCGAGAGGGACCTGCGAGACGTTTTGGAAAGGAGGGTTCCGATCGAGACCCTCGTCGCCGAAAAATTCCGTCCGTCGTTGCTGACGAAAAAACCGGCCCGCGTCCTCCCGACCCGCGTCGAGATCGATAACGACGTCTCTCCTTATTATACGGTCATCGACATCTACGCCAACGACCGCGTCGGCCTTCTCTATCAGATCACCTCGACCCTCGCCGCCCTCGGTCTCACCGTCGATGTTTCCAAAATTTCCACCAAGGTCGATCAGGTGGCTGATACCTTTTATGTCAAAGACATCTTCGGTCACAAGATCACCTCGGCCGACCGGTTGAAAAAAATTCAGGAAGTATTAAAGAAGGTGATTGAAGAAGAACCGACGCCCGGTTGGAGGCCTCCGAAACTGTCCTCCTAATACTTGCTAATTTTTTCCCATTCAACTAAATTAGTCTCGTTCTCGGGAAAGGGAACAAGGGTGGTGCTATGACGCTTGCTGAGAAAATTTATAAGGAAGTTCAGGGATTAACTGAATCAGCCCAGGTCGAGATTCTCGATTTTGTTCATTTCATTCACTCGAAGAAGAGCGATTTGTCCGATTCCGAATGGAATAGGCTCTCTCTCTCTTCGGCCCTGAGTGACATGGAAAATGAAACATTTCCCGAGTATTTGTCGACGGATCTGAAAGAAAAGTTTCAATGAGGCAGCCCGGCCAAGTTGTTCTCTTCCCTTTTCCTCACTCGGATCAAACAAAAGCAAAGCTCCGACCCGGCTTACTCATCGGGAAAACCCCCGGAAATTATGATGATTGGCTCATCTGCATGATTTCCTCTCAACTGCACCATGAGATAAAGAATTTTGACGAAGTGATTAAGGAAGCCGATTCTGACTTCTCGTCTGCCGGCCTGAAAACAGCGAGTCTTATTAGGTTGGGGCGTCTCGCCGTTGTCGAAGGAAGTATGTTGCTCGGAGCCATTGGAAACATCTCTATGGAGAGACTCGCGAGAATCAGAAGAAATCTTTCAACGTGGATGGCGGGGACCTGAAAACTTAAAAAAGGCCTCGCACGGATCTTGCTAAACTCATGATCCAAGAAATCATCATTTTCACCGTTCTCCTGATTGCCCTCGCAACGCTCCTTATCTACATTCGTCGCCAAGAAGCAAGACATCTGAAAAAAAGAGGATTGGAAGCGATGTCGCCGGAACTTCGTCACGAGATCGAGGAGGAAAGAAAAATGAATTCGGGGAAAAAAGAGAAATTTGACGAAGCGATGAAGAAGGCGAGGGGGGAATGAAGCCGTCGCTGATCACTCTGACCACCGACTTCGGAACGACCGACGGTTATGTGGGGGCGGTCAAGGGATCGATCCTTTCGATTCATCCAAAGGTGCGGTTGATCGATCTCTCCAATGATATTCCTTCCTATGACATCGTCGTCGGTGCCTTTCATCTCGGTTGTTCCTTCTCCTTTTTTCCAAAAAAAACAATCCATCTGGCGGTCGTCGATCCGGGGGTCGGGAGCGCCCGCCGACCGATTCTGGTGGTTACGAAAAACTATTTTTTTGTCGGACCCGATAATGGCCTTTTCACGCTTGCCGCCCAACGCGATCCCATCCGGGCCATCTATGAGTTGACCGATAAAAAATTCTTTCGTTTCGAGGTCAGCTCGACCTTTCATGGACGCGACCTCTTCGGACCTGTCGCGGCCCACCTGGCGCGAGGGGTTCCCCCCTCCCGATTCGGAAAGCGTCGCCCGACGATGAAACTCCTTCCCGACTTCTCCGTCGAAAAGTCCCCCCGAGGGCTTCGCGGCACCCTTCTCTTTTTCGACAAATTCGGAAACGCTTTCAGCAATATCCATCGAAGTTTTATCAAAAACCGCTTTCAGGTCGTCTGCGGACGGAAGAAGATCCCGCTCTATCGAACCTACTCGGAGATCCCCCGCGGAATCCCCGGCGCTATTTTCGGAAGTTCCGGATTCTTGGAAATCGCCCTTCGCGAGGATTCCTTCCAAAAACGGCACAATGCGTCACGGGGAGAGCAAATCCTGTTGAAAAAGGAATAAAAGAGGTTACATTGAAATCGTGAAAATCAAGATCTGTACTGAGGCCGGTTGCAAAAATTCTCAGACGGTCAAAGACTATTGTCGCCTCCATTATCTAAAGAATTGGAAAAAGCTCAAAGAGAAGGAAAAAAAGGCCGCGGTCGATCGGCTCAACCGATATGTCGAGGGGATCTGCAAAAAACATCCTGATCGTTACGTCGACGTGATTCGTCGCGAGGTTCATGAAGAGAAGGGGGATTTCGAACCCCTGGGCGAGTTGTCTCCGGATGACTTCTCCGACGGTTTTACCTTCAAGGATGACGAGGGGCTTGACAATCTCCTCTCCCGCATCAAGATCGACAAAGATTTCTAGTTTCATGCAATTCTATCTCAAGACCTTCGGATGCCAGATGAACGACCATGACTCGGAGAAGATGGAGGCAAGCCTCCGTCTCGAGGGGCATCGGCGGGTCTCCACCGCGGAAGCGGCCGATCTGGTCATTGTCAACACCTGCAGCATCCGGGAGAGGGCCTATCAGAAGGCGCTATCGGAAATCGGCCGAACCCAAAAACATCCCCGAAAAAATTCCAAGCCGGGTCCCATGGTTGCCGTGACCGGATGCGTCGCCTCCCATGCGGGAGAAAACATCCTCAAACGCTTTCCGTTTGTCGACATCGTCTTGGGACCCGATCATGAATCCAGGCTTCCTCAGTTGATTCAACAAATCCGACAGGAACCAAAAAGGTTTCTTCGAAACGACTTTCTCGATCTTTCCGATTACGAATTTCCGACGCCGATTGTTCCGCTTTTTTCGGAGGAGAAAAAAATCAAGGCGTATGTAACGATCATGAAGGGGTGTGACAACGTCTGCGCCTTCTGTATCGTCCCCTTTGTCCGCGGCAAGGAGGTTTCACGCCCCTCGGACGACATCGTAGCGGAAATCAACCGTCTCCAATCGGAAGGGGTCAAAGAGGTGATGCTCCTGGGACAGAACGTCAATTCCTACGGCAAGGGAGAAAAAACGACCTTTCCCGAACTCCTTCGGCGCATCGACGAGGAGACCTCCATCAACCGGATTCGGTTCATCAGTCCCCATCCCAAAGACCTTTCAAACGGACTGATCGAGGAATATGGCCGAAATACGAAGCTCTGCCCTCATATCCACCTTCCCGTCCAGGCCGGGTCGAATCAGGTTCTCAAAAGGATGAGACGTTCCTATACACGCGAGGTCTATCTGCGAAGGGTCGAGAATCTCCGAGAGACCGTGCCCGATATCGCCATCACGACCGACATCCTGGTCGGATTTCCGGGAGAAACCGATTCCGATTTCGAGGAGACTCTGTCGCTGATGCGAGAAGTCTCTTACGATGCGAGCTACTCTTTTTCCTTTTCCCCACGCCCAAAGACGGAGGCCGCCCAATGGACCGATGATGTCCCTTCCCAGACTAAAAAGGAGCGTCTGATCGAAGTACAAAAACTGCAGATGGAGCTTTCCTTCAAGAGAAACCAATGTCGGGTCGGCAAGAGGGAAGAGGTCCTGGTCGAAGGATCTTCGGAGGCGGATGCCCGGCGATTTTCAGGTCTGACTCCTCATGGAAGGGTTGTAAATTTCGATGGTGACTCGATCGAGGCGGGTGTTATACTGGATGTACAAATCCAAGAGGCCGATGCACGTGCCTTAAAAGGGGTGTTATGCTCGTAGAAATGAAAGTGACCGGACTCACGATTGATCCCTTTACCAATATGCCGATTATCATCCTCAAAGACATGGAGGAGAAGAGCGCCCTCCCGATCTGGATCGGTCTGATCGAGGCCTCCGCGATCGCCACCGAGCTGGAAAAAATCAAACTGGCCCGACCGATGACCCACGATCTGATCAAAAATGTCCTCGCCGCCCTGGCCGTGAAGGTGGAAAAGGTGGAAGTGAGCGACCTCTACGAAAACACCTTCTACGCCCGGATCCATCTCCAAAAAGGGGAAGAAACTTTTATCATCGATTCGCGCCCCTCCGACGCGATCGCCCTGGCCCTGAGGGCCGGGGCCCCCATCTTTGTCGATCGAAAGGTGATCGAAAAATCCCGTCAGATCGATCTCGGCAAGGAAGGGCACGAGGGGGAAAGACAAAAATGGACCGAGTTCCTCGAAAACCTCAACCCGGAAGATTTTGGCAAGTACAAGATGTAAATCCCCCGCACGCGAGAAGTTTCGCGAGACGATCATCCGTTTTCGGTTCCTTTCCCCTCAAGGTCGAAAACCCCCCTGGCTCGTCGCCGTTTCCGGAGGGGTCGACTCGATCGTCCTGCTCCATCTGCTCCTAAACCTCCCGGAAGAGCTGCGTCCCCCGTTGACGGTCGCCCATTTCAACCATCGACTTCGGGGAAGGGAATCGGATGAAGAGGCCGAGTTCGTCAAAACATTATGCCGCCGCTGGAAGGTCCCTTTCGTCCTCGGTAAGGCCGGTAAAATTCCCCGCGCCAACCTCGAGGCGCGCGCGCGGGAACTTCGCTACGCCTTTTTGGAAAAGACCGCCGGAAGACTGCGATTGCGGCAAGTGGCGACCGCCCACCAGGCCGACGATCAAGCGGAAACCTTTGTCATCCGCTGGCTCCAAGGGGCCGGCCTCAAAGGATTATCCGGCATCCCCCTGAAGAGGCGGCTCTCTCGAAAAAACAGTTCTCCCCTTTTAATCCGCCCCCTTCTTTTTATCGCCCGTCACGAGATTGAAGAGTATGCGGAAGAAGAGGGGCTTCTCTTTAAGACCGACCCGACCAATCAGGGCGATGACTTCTTAAGATCTCGGGTCCGAAAGTGGCTTTCTCAACTCCACCGGGAAAATCCTCGACTCTCCGAACGGACCTCCCTCCAATCCCTTTTTCTTCAGGCCGACCAGGCCCTTCTCGAATCGTTGGTCGACGATTTTTTTCAAAAAAAGGTTGTCCGAAAAAAAGAAAAAATCTCTTGCCCCGTCGGCGACTATCAAAAACTCCCCGAGGCGCTCCGATACCGCCTCCTCCAAAGGATCACCCGCACATTGGTTTCCGCCGAATACGCGCTCCCCTCCAAGGCGGTGCTGACCCTCGACACGCTCCTCAACGACCCAACTCCGAGGCACCGTTATGACCTTCCGCAAGGGCTTAAATTCGAAAAGGATTATGTCGTGTTTCAAATGACTAGAAAAGAGATGAACTCAAAGGTTGAAAGGGATTGAGTTTGTGGTAATCGCTTTGGCTTGGAGCATAACATAGTGACTTCACCAGCCAAGAAGATACAAAGCCTTCCCTCTGAAACAGATCTTGCCTCTTTTCTGCCTGATATTGTTCGAAATCTTCCCGATCTACAAACCGCCATTCCCCGTTTGGCAAAAGATTCAAAAGTGATAGCCTCTATTGAGGCGGCGTTAGGTCGTATTCCAACCAAACACTACTTATATAATGGTGATTCGCGTAAAATGACTTTTCTGAAACCGGAAAGCATACACTTGGTCGTCACCTCTCCCCCCTACTGGACCCTTAAGGAATATCGAGAACACGAAAATCAATTGGGATCCATCGATGACTACGAGCAATTTCTTGATGAGCTGGATGAGGTTTGGCGACAATGCTACGATGCCCTTGTTCCCGGCGGTCGCCTCATTTGTATCGTCGGAGATGTATGTCTCTCCAGACGTAAGAACAATGGGCGACATACCGTCGTTCCCTTGCACGCTTCCATTCAGTTTCAAGAATGAATTTCGAAACCTCGAACCTCTTTGCCCGCACGGATATCGTTGTCGTCAAAGAAAGTGCTGCGCCATGACAAACCTTGAAAGTTGAAACTTTTAAGAAACTTTCCCAATAAAAGAGGGTCAAAACCAAGGTTGATTTACTCATCCCCCCATGCTAGCTTTCTCGAATGAAACAGTCCCATAAGACCGTCGCCCTCTGGGCGATCATTGTCCTTCTTTCAATCTCGGTTCTTCATTTTCTGAACACCCGTCCTGTCCTGCGGAAGACCGTCACCTTCAGTGAGTTTCTGACCGCCGTCCAAAAGGAGCAGGTGGAAAAGGTGACGATCCAGGACGAGGAATATTTGGGGAAATTTAAAGAGGGCCATGAAGGGGGGACTTATTTCGAGAGCGTCGGGCCGACAGACAGTCCAAAAGCATTGGAACTTCTGACACAGTCCGGAACGGTGATCGAATACAAGAAACATCGGGAAACCCCTCTGTGGCAACAGATCCTCATCTCGTGGCTCCCGATGATCCTCCTCTTCGCCTTCTTCTTCTTCTCGATGCGACAGATCCAGGTCGGCGGGGGACGGGCGATGAGCTTTGGAAGAAGCCGGGCAAGACTCCTCTCCGAATCTCAGAAAAAGGTTACCTTCAAGGATGTCGCGGGGGTCGATGAGGCCAAATATGAGCTCGAAGAGATCATTCAATTTTTAAAAGATCCCAAAAGATTTACCAAGCTCGGGGGTCGTATTCCCAAAGGGGTCTTGTTGATCGGACCTCCGGGGACCGGCAAGACCCTTCTGGCCAAGGCGGTGGCCGGCGAGGCAGGGGCTCCGTTTTTCTCCATTTCCGGTTCCGACTTTGTCGAGATGTTTGTCGGGGTCGGGCCTCACGCGTCCGGGACCTTTTTGAACAAGGAAAAAAGAACGCCCCCTGCATTATCTTCATCGATGAGATCGACGCGGTCGGGCGACATCGCGGGGCCGGGCTGGGGGGAGGACATGACGAACGGGAACAGACACTCAATCAATTACTCGTAGAGATGGACGGTTTTGAATCGAACGAAGGGGTCATCATCATGGCGGCGACCAACCGACCGGATGTCCTCGATCCCGCCTTGCTCCGGCCGGGACGTTTTGACCGACGGGTGATGGTCCCGCGCCCCGACGTCAGGGGACGGGAAGAGATCCTCAAGGTCCATGCGCGAAGGACCGTTGTCCATTCCAATGTCGATCTGACAGTCATTGCACGCGGGACCCCCGGTTTCTCCGGCGCGGATCTGGAGAGTCTCGTCAACGAAGCGGCCCTCAACGCGGCTCGTTACAATAAAAAATCGGTCGAGATGGAAGATCTCGATCTCGCGAAAGATAAGGTTCTGATGGGGGCCGAGCGAAAGAGCATGATCATCTCCGAGAAGGAAAAAAAGACGATCGCCTATCATGAATCGGGACACACCCTGGTCGCAAAATCGCTTCCAGGGACCGATCCGGTCCACAAGGTGACGATCATCCCTCGCGGCATGGCGTTAGGCGTGACCCAACAGCTCCCGATCGATGATCAACATATCCATTCTAAGGAGGAGGCGGAAAGCCGGATTTCGGTCCTGATGGGGGGACGTTGCGCGGAAGAGCTGATCTTTGATCAAAAGACGACCGGCGCCGGGGATGATATCGATAAGGCGACCGATCTGGCGAGAAAGATGGTCTGCGAATGGGGGATGAGCGATCTCGGACCTTTGGCCTTTGGGAAAAAAGAGGGGGAGGTCTTCCTCGGCCGGGATTTTTCTCAACACCAGGAGTACAGCGAAAAGACCGCCATTGAGATCGATCAAGAGGTCAAAAATATCATCACGCGCAATTATGATCGCGCCAAAAAGATTTTGGAAGAAAAGATGGATTCCCTCCGCCGTTTAGCCGAATGCCTCTTGGAATACGAATCGCTCGACGGCGATCAGATCGACCGCGTTCTCCGAGGAGAGAAGCTCGATCCCAAAATACCAACCCCTCCCTCCGCCCCGGCGACGGCGGAAGTGAAACCGAAGAAAGAAGGAACGCCCTTTTTCCATCCGATCCCGGAACCGGGAAAGGCTTAAACTCCTTGCGGATCGGTACTCGAGAGTTCGATTTTTCCCGTCACATTTATCTCATGGGGATTCTCAATATCACCCCCGATTCCTTTTCGGACGGAGGGCTCTATCTGGACCCTGAACGCGCCCTCGATCGGGCCTTGCAGATGGAAGAAGAGGGGGCCGACCTGATCGATATCGGGGCCGAATCGACCCGTCCGGGGGCCGAGCCGATCTCCGAAGACGAGGAGTCCAAACGCCTTTTTCCGGTGTTCAAAAAGATCGCCCCCCGGCTCAAGATCCCGATCTCCATCGATACTCAAAAAGGCAAGATCGCGCGGAAAGCGGTCGAAGAAGGGGCGGTTCTCATCAATGACGTGTCGGCGCTTCGCGACCCAGAAATGGTCACTCTCCTCGCCGAGAAAAAGATGCCGATCATTCTGATGCACATGAGAGAAGAACCCCGCACAATGCAGAAGAATGTCTTCTATGAGGACGTGCTTTCTGAAATCGGTGAATTTTTCAGACAAAAAATCGACTTTGCCGAGGCGCGGGGCATTCCTCGCGATAAGATCCTGATCGATCCGGGAATCGGCTTCGGAAAGGGGAACGAAGACAATTTTAAAATCATCCGACAGCTCGGGGAGTTCAAAAAATGGGGCTGTCCCATCGCCCTCGGTACTTCGAAAAAATCGTTCATTCGAAAAACTCTGGGAGAGGATCTCTCCCAAGTCATTTTGGGAAGTCTCGTGACCGCTCTTTTCGCTGCAGAGCACGGGGCATCGCTCCTGCGTGTCCACAATGTTCGGGAAACAAAGGAGGTATTTCGCCTTGCCAGAAACCTATTTTTCGCCTAGAGAGTCCCCCTTTCCCCTATGAAACAACTCTTTGGCACAGATGGAATTCGAGGAGTCGCGAATCAATACCCGATGACCTCTGAGGTCGCTTTGAGCCTCGGTCGCGCCCTGACCGCTATTTTCCGCAACGGGCGTCCACATCCGCGTATTCTCATCGGAAAAGACACCCGGCTCTCCGGCTATATGCTGGAGACCGCCATCGCCTCGGGAATTTGCTCCATGGGGGGAGACCCCCTCCTGGTCGGCCCGATGCCGACGCCGGCCATTGCATTCCTGACCCAAGCGATGCGGGCGGACGCGGGAGTCATGATTTCGGCATCGCACAATTCCTTTCAGGACAACGGGATCAAAGTTTTCGACCGTTCGGGTTTCAAACTGCCTGACGAAGTCGAAGAAAAAATCGAGGGATTGATCCTTTCCGGAGAAATCGATCATCATCGTCCGACAACGGAAGGGATCGGAAAGGCCTTTCGCGTCGATGATGCGCGGGGTCGCTATATTGAATTTCTCAAATCGACCTTCCCGAAAGACCTCACTCTCGATGGCATGAAACTGGTTGTCGATTGCGCCCATGGCGCCACTTACCAGATCGCACCGATCATCCTGGAAGAGCTCGGGGCGGAGGTGACGACGCTCGGGACCGACCCCGATGGACGCAACATCAACGACGGATTCGGGGCGGTCGCCCCTCAAAAAATGGCCGCCCAGGTACGTGAAAGCGGGGCCGATGTCGGCCTCGCCCTCGACGGAGACGGGGATCGTGTGATTTTTGCGGATGAAAAGGGATCGGTCGTCGACGGAGACGCAACCCTCGTCATCTGCGCGGAAGAGCTCCTCCTCCGGGGACAACTCAAAAAAGAGACTCTGGTGGCAACGGTGATGAGCAACCGGGCGGTGGAAGATTATATGGGAAGCCGCGGCGGCAAGGTGGTTCGCACCCCGGTCGGCGACCGGTACGTCGTCGAGATGATGCGCAAAAAAGATTATAATTTTGGAGGGGAGACTTCCGGACACATTATTTTTAGAGATCACTCAACGACGGGAGACGGCCTGATCGCCGCCCTTCAAATCCTGGCCTTGATGAAGCGGCGGGAAAAACCGCTCTCCGAGATCGTCTCGAGTTACCATCCGTACCCGCAGATCCTGACGAATGTGCAGGTTCGGGAGCGCCGCGATCTCTCTCTCTTTCCCGAAGTCCAAGGAATGATCCGCAAGATCGAAGAAAATCTCGGCAACCACGGAAGGGTCTTCATCCGTTATTCCGGCACGGAGCCGGTGGTCCGGATCATGATCGAGGGGCGGGAGCCGATCGCCCTCCGAAAAATGGCGGACGATCTTTCCTCCTGCATCCAAAAAAATCTTCTATAGATGGGTCTGTTGGGAGATGAGAAGGATCCGGCTTTGCCGGTCCGTACGAATGGTGGTCGGGGGTTCGGGGCGGACGGCGTAGCCGGACCCCCGCTTACAATGCCAAAATTAGGCGTCAACATCGACCATGTCGCGACCTTGCGCCAGGCGCGCGGCACCCGCTATCCCGACCCGGTCGCCGCGGCCCTCCTGGCCGAAAAGGCGGGGGCCGATCAGATCACCGTTCATCTGCGCGAAGACCGCCGCCATATCCAGGATTTCGATGTCCGGCTTCTGCGACGCTCAATTCAGACCGAACTCAATCTGGAAATGGCAGTCACGGATGAAATGATCCGCTTCGCCGCCGATCTCAAACCGAATTCCGTCACCTTTGTCCCCGAGAAACGAAAAGAACTGACGACGGAGGGGGGACTCGACCTCAAGAAAAACCGCAAGAATCTCGCTCGCGCCGTTCCGAATCTCCAGAAGAGCGGGATTCGGGTCAGTCTTTTTATCGACCCGGACGAAGAACAGGTCCGTATCGCCGCGACATTGAAGACGGATGCGATCGAAATCCACACCGGAAGTTATGCCGATGCCAAAAACGGAAATACCGCCCGAGAACTTTTTCGAATCGAAAAAGCGGCGAAGCAGGCGAAAGAGGCCGGACTCTGGGTGGCGGCGGGTCACGGCCTCAACATCCAAAATATCGGTCCCGTCGCGGAGATTTCCGAAATCATCGAATTCAACATCGGCCACGCCATCGTCGCCCGGGCGATTTTTATCGGTTTTGAAGCCGCGGTCCGGGAGATGAAAATATTAATCTCTTGATATGAAGACCCACTGGATCACCCCCGAAGAGATTCGGCCGCTTTTGAAGCCCCGTGCCAAAGAGACCCACAAAGGGACTTATGGCCACCTTCTTTTGATCGGTGGATCGGCCACAAAGCCGGGAGCAATTTTGCTTGCCGGAAAGGCGGCACTGAGAACCGGCGCCGGTCTTGTGACGGTCGCCCTCCCCGACAAAGCGTTTGAAAGGTTTCCCAAAAATTTTCTCGAATTGATGTACGAGCCCCTCCCGTCGTCCTCTTCGGGAACGCTGAGTCGCAAGGGTTGGAAAAAGCTCGCGCCATCGATCGAAGGAAAAAGCGCGGTCGGCGTCGGGCCGGGCATGGGGGGGAACGCCGACACGAAGGCGATTGTTGCTCAACTCATCAAGAAAGCGGAAGTCCCACTCATCCTCGACGCCGATGCGTTGAATTGTCTTTCCTCGTCTCCTTCTCTAATTTCCCCTCCCTTGAGGGGAGGGGGCAGGGGGAGGGTGATCCTCACTCCCCATCCCGGCGAAATGGCCCGGCTCCTGGGAATCTCCACCGCCAAGGTCCAAAAAGACCGAATCGGAATCGCCCAAAAATTTTCCAAGAAACACGGGGTCGTTTTGGTGCTCAAAGGCCATCGAACGGTCATCGCAACTCCGTCAGGAGAGGTCTACATCAACTCAACCGGCAACCCCGGCATGGCGACCGCCGGAATGGGGGATGTCCTGACCGGGATTATCGCCTCCTTAATAGGACAAGGAATGTCCCCCGAGAAGGCGGCGATCGCCGGTGTCTTTCTCCATGGAAGGGCAGGAGACCACGTGGCCAAGCGCCTCGGAGACCGAGGCCTACTCGCAACCGACGTCATCGAAGAGATTCCCTTGGCGATAAAGGAATTATTGGAATGATTTTTACCTCAAAATCCCCGGCCGAGACCCAAAAATTCGGTGCCAAACTGGCAAAACAACTGGCCTCGCAAAAAAACCGAGCCCCGATCCAAATCGACCTGCTCGGCGAAGTCGGCGCCGGCAAGACGACCTTCGTCCAGGGAATGGCTCAAGGTCTGGGCTTAAAAACCTATACCGTTTCATCACCGACTTTCACGATGATCCATCAGTATGGCCACCTGATCCACGTCGATCTCTATCGAATCGAAAAACAGACCGAATTCGAGACACTCGGACTCGAAGATTATCTTGCACCCGGCAATATCCTTATGATCGAGTGGGCCGACCGGGCACCGGAATTCAAGACGGAACGGCAAATTCAAATTCGTTTTGAGGTACTTTCTGAGAAGGAAAGAAGGATCGAGGTCAGCAACATTGATTTATGATTTAATCATCATCGGTGGAGGACCCGGAGGCTATAGCGCCGCGATTCGCGGGGCTCAACTCGGTCTCAAGGTCGCACTCGTCGAAAAAGACCCGAACCTGGGCGGCACCTGCCTTCATCGCGGATGCATTCCCTCCAAAGCCTATCTCGCGGCGGCTGAGATGGTCGAGATCGCCCGGCGGGATGAAAAGGTCGGGATTTCTTTCGGCCGTCCTCAAATCGATTTTAAACGACTGGTCGCCTCCAAAGACGAAAAGTTGAAAAAACTCTCCCAAGGTCTGGGCGGTCTGGTGGAAGGGAATAAGATCGACCGGATCGTCGGAGAAGCGGTTCTCAAATCGGCAAAGCAGGTCCAAATCGCTTTCCAACTCCTCGAAGGGCGTTTTGTTATTTTGGCGACCGGCACTCAGCCGGTCCGTCTTCCCGTTTATCCCT
>OBEQ011607193.1_pt1 | contig 15849 bp, 12 predicted proteins | sample 1670901 | NCBI WGS metagenome assembly OBEQ01 (sample SAMEA104232315, study PRJEB22302) | groundwater metagenome | biome: forest; feature: aquifer; material: groundwater | place: USA | collected 2011-08-07 | depth 5.4 m | reverse complement strand
TGCTGCTCGTGGCCTGCGCGAACCTGACGAACCTGCTGCTGGCGCGCGCCTGCTCGCGGACGCGGGAGTTCGCGATCCGCACGGCCGTCGGCGCGTCGCGAGCGCACGTGATTCGCCAGCTCACGATCGAAAGTCTGCTGCTCGCCGCCATCGGCGGCGCGGCCGGCGTTCTCCTCGCGTCATGGGGTGTCGACATCCTGACGCGCCTCGCGCCTGCCGCGGTCCCGAGGATCAATGCGGTCCGCATTGACGGCACCGTCGTCCTCTTCGCCGCCGGCGTCTCGGTGGCGGCGTCGCTCGTCTTCGGGCTCGTGCCGGCCTGGCAGACCACGCGAACGGACATCGTCGGGACGCTGAAGCACGACCCGGCCGCGCGATCCAGTGTGACCCGCGGATTGCTCGTCGCCAGCCAGCTTGCGCTGTCGTTGATCCTGCTGGTCGGCGCCGGCTTGATGATGCGAACGTTCATCCGGACGCGCGCGATCTCACCGGGTTACGACGCGCCGCGGATCCTGACGATGAGCACGCAACTCGCGTTCCGGCAGTTCAGGACGAGCGAAGATCGGCAGGCGTTCTACCAGCGAGCCGTTGCCGCGGTGAAGGCTCTGCCCGGCGTGGCGTCAGCGAGCTTGGTCTCCCCGCTGCCGCTCGCCGACTACGTCACGTACCGCCGCGTCGCGATCGGGCCCGACGCGCCGGAAATCGTGACGTATCAGCCGACGGTGTTTCCTGACTACTTCCGGACGATGGGGATTCGTCTGCGCGACGGCCGGGAGTTCACTGCGACTGACGCCGTGACGCCGCAGGGGATGCCGATCATCATCGACCACATGCTGGCCGGTCAGCTCTGGCCCGGCCTGCGGGCGGTCGGGCGCCGACTGCTGTTGTCACCGCACCCGACCACCGAGCAGTGGGGGGACATCGTCGGCGTCGTCGATCACGTGCGTGCGCAGGACCTGCACGCGGAGGGACTCCCGCAGATCTACGTCAGCTATCTGCATCGGCCGAGTGTGACGATGGCGATGGTCGTGCGGACGCAGGGTGATCCGCGCCGGCTGGCCGCGAGCGTGAAGCAGACCGTCGAGCGTCTGCGGCCCGGACGGCCGTCGCATCAGGCGCGCCCACTTCAGGAGTCTGTCGATGCGCAGCGCGCCGGCTCGGAGTTCATCTTCGCCGTGCTCGCCGCGTTCGCCGGGCTCGCACTGATCCTGACGGCGCTGGGGCTCTACGGCGTAGTCGCGTACTCGACGGCGCGGCGGACCCGCGAGATCGCCGTGCGTCGCGCGCTCGGCGCGAGCGCGAGAGGCGTCGTGACGCTGGTCGTGCGGGAAGGCGCCGGGTGGATCTGTCTGGGATTGGCGGCCGGCGCGCTAGGCGCCCGCGGCCTGAGCCGCTCGCTGGAGTCGCTGCTCTTCGAGGTGCGGCCGACTGACGCCGCCACGTTCATCCTCGTCGCCCTGCTGCTGACGATCGTCGCGCTCGTCGCGGCCGTGATCCCCGCCATCAGCGCCGTGCGCGTCGATCCGCTGCTTGCGCTGAGGTCGGAGTAGAAGTTATGATCGAGGACTTGTTCAGTCCTCGTGTGGCGAGGTAGCTCAGTTGGTAGAGCATACGACTGAAAATCGTAGTGTCGACGGTTCGATTCCGCCCCTCGCCACCATTTTCTTAACAAAAACGCGAAGACAATTGGCCGGCCGCGTCAAAATCTTCTGGGGTAACACCGGGGTAACCATCGCCACCGGTCCTGCGGCCGTTGTTGGCCGTCGGCGCGCCGGCCCCGAGGGGATCCAGCGGCTGGCTGCGGCGTATCGGTCCTCTTTTTTCGATCGTCTGGCGCCGGATCGAGCCGTGAACCCACCTGTGATCCTCGAGACAGATCACGATCGCGAACACCGAGATGCTCGCGTCCGTCGCGGACGCCCGCGAGTGTTGATTGTTTAGTAGTGACGAAATCCGAAGAGGCGCCGGATGCGACGCTTGTCGATCGATCGAAGATGATCGATGAGCGCGTACGATGTTTTCGTGAGGCCGCTCGTTCCTGCGGCCAGGGCAGGATATAACGCGCCCACACCCGCGGTACCAGTCACTGGCACCACGGCGATTAGGGGGAATCGCTGATCGGCGTTGACGGAAGGATCGCTCACCGATGCAAGGACGCACGCCTCGCTGCTCGTGACCCACCGTCGGATCCAGTTCGACGAGCACGACAGTGCCGCGATCAAGGGTCACGCGACTCCTTCACCCAGCCGTGCCCTTCGACCCAGCGAATGGCAGTCCCTCCTGTCACATCGACGAGCGCCTCATCGTCAGGCAAGTCCGCGGTCCAGTCTTCCAGGGCGTCGGCTAGGTCCACAGTTTCAGGGTGGGGGTTGCGAACTGAGCTGAGGAGATCCTCGCGACCACGTCGGGCCAACTCGTGCTCGACGGCTTCGGCGATGAAGCGGCTTCGATTCCGTTCGAGCCGGTCAATCCTCTCCACCAGCTCGGCGGATAAGGTGACCGTGACGCGTTCGGTGATACTCATGCCACAAATATGACCCGAAGTATGATCAGACTCAAGCGCACTCGAAACACGCCTGCTCGAACGGTCTCGTCGCGACGTCGTTGATCTCCATCGCCTGCGGCGCCAGGTCGCGTTCGATCACCTTCTCGCACGCATGTTCGACGCGAACCTGCCTGGGCGCGACGGTTGGGTGCAATAGGCTCATGCCATCGGATCCGCGCGCGCATGAGCTGCACGTGTGCGACTTCCTCGCGAGGCAGTATCGATCCACGCGTGCGACCACAGTGAACTCGATCAAATGAGAGATTTGCGTTATGCGGCGCGGCTGTTGGCTCGGACACCGGGTGTGACGCTGCTCGTCAGCGGCCTTCTGGCGCTCGGCATCGGCGCCACGACCGTGGTCTTCAGTATTTTCGAAGCCGTGCTGCTGCGGCCGCTCTATGCGGACCATCCCGAGCAGCTGGTCAGGCTGGTGCAGCGATTGCCACGGATCGGCGCCATCAGCAGTTTTCCCGAGGCGTTCTATGACGCTGTGCGTGGTCGCACATCGACGCTGGCGGTCGTGTTCGGTCAAACCGGTGAGTTCGACCACTTCGCGATGACCGTTCCGTCGCCGACCGAGGAGATCGCGGTGCGCGGTGTCACACCGACATTCTTCGACGGACTGAGCGTTTCACCGCTCCACGGCCGTAGCTTGCATGCTGAGGACGAGCGGCCGTCTGGCAATCCACCCGCCGTCGTGAGTCACCGACTCTGGAGGCGTCGATTCGACGGGAATCGGGACGTGATCGGCCGATCGCTTGCACTCAATGGTCGCTATTTCACGATCGTCGGCGTCATGCCCGAACGGTTTCACGGTTTGACGACGGACACCGGCGCCGACCTGTGGATCCCACTGCCCGCATACCGGACACTGGTGCCCTCTGAGAGCGGCCTTCTCAGATTCGAGCTCGCAGGCCGTCTGACGCCGGGATCGTTACGGGCGTCTGCGGAGGCGGAATGCCGCGCCATCTGGCAGTCGACGATGGATCGCTACTACAGGGACATCGAGCATCGATCCGCGGAGGACGCCACGCAGCTCGTGGCGCGCGGCGTCGAGCTCGAGTCGCTGGAGCGCGGTGTCTCGATCCTGCGCGACTCCTTCGACAAGGTCTTGAAGATCACGATTGTGGCCGCTCTACTGCTGCTGTTGATCGTGTGCCTGAACGTCGGCGGCATCCTCATGGCCCGTGCTGTGGCACGACAGCAGGAACTCGCGGTGCAGTTGGCGCTGGGTGCCTCTCCGATGGCGCTGGTTCGTCAGGTGGCGGCGGAAGGCGTACTCCTCGCCGCTCTCGGAGCAACCGGCGGGACCGTTCTGGCGGCGGTGCTCCTACCGCTCGCGCGGCAGGTGCTGCCGCCCATCCGCGACCGCAGCGGCGCGCTGCTGCCCCTGACGCTCGCGGTGAGCATTGACCGGCACGTGTTGCTGTTCATCGTCGGCATCGCGCTGCTCGCGACGGTGTGTTTCAGCGCGAGCCCGGCTGTCGTGGCGTACCGCTCTTCACTGGATACGGTCCTCCGCTCGGCTCGAGCCACGACCGCACGCAGAGGACGCGAGACTCTCATGCTGTTACAAGTCGCGATCTGCGTCTTCTTTGTCGCCATGGCCGGTCTGTTCGTCCGGACGCTCCATCAGCTACGCGACGTCGATACCGGATTCGACGTCGAGCAAGTCGCAACGTTCAGCGGGAATCTGGGCGCGCACGCCGGCACCAACGCGCCGATCTTTCTGACGGCGCTCACAGAACGCGTGCGGGAGATACCGACGGTGGTTTCAACCGCGGTGTCGTCCGTTGCGGTGATGCGCGGGCGAGGGGTTTCGTGGACAATTGCTCCCGCCGGTGAACGGATCACGCCGGCGCACTTCCTGGACGCCAGCGGAAATACCGTCTCCGCTCAGTACTTCGAAACGATGGGAATGCGTGTCAGCCGCGGCCGCGGGTTCACCGCCGAGGATTCGTCGAGGCGCGACGCCATCGCGGCGGTCGTCACTCGAGCGTTTGTGACGAAGTTCTTCCCGAACGTCGATCCCGTGGGGAAGCGCTTCGGTATCCCTCACGACGGCGTCGGAGGGAGCGACTACGAGATCGTCGGAATCGTGGACGACGCGAAGTACCGATCGTTGCGGGAGCCGATCGCGCCGGTCTTCTACGCGCTGGGCGTGCCATCCGACGGGTTCGTGTTGAACGTGCGCACCAGCGGGAGGCCGGACGCGATCATCGAGCCCGTTCGGAAGGCCTTGGCGTCCGTCGATCCGGCCTTGCCGTTCCGGGAGGTTCACACCATGCGCGAGGAGGTTGAAAACAGCATGGCCAACGAACGGCTGACGGCGACGCTCGCATTGTGTGTCGGCCTGTGCGCGGTGGTGTTCGCCGGCGCCGGTATCTATGCGTCGATCGGATACACCGCCTCGCAGAGGCGCCGCGAACTGGCCATCCGGATGGCACTCGGCGCCGGGCGCGTGGCGACCGCGACGCTGCTTGCCAGACGTACGCTCGCGATGCTGGCACTGGGCATTCCCGTCGGTATTGGCGCCGCGTCGGTTGTGGCATCCAGCATCCGCGCGATCTTGTTCAATGTGTCGCCGCAGGACGGTCTGTCCCTTGCCGCCGCGGTGGTTGTCATCGCGGTCGTGGCTGGCGTGGCGACAGCGGTGCCGACTCTCAAAATCATGAGGATGGATCCCGCGGAGGCGCTGCGGTATGACGGACTCTGGATTCGAGGTTGATGGTTGGTGAGTCACGCGTAGCGAATGAACTCGCCGCGCTCCATGCCGCCGTCCGCCGCGATTTGGATCACGCCGGCGGTGAAGCAGTAGGAAGTGCTCTGAGGATCGATCTGGGCGTCGACCTTCAGATTGTCACAACGACTCCCACGAAACGCCTGCGTCGGTCAGCGCCTGGCGAACCATCGCCTGCCCCATCGTGGCCTGCCGGCCGCGCGCGTAGGCGATCAGCCGATCCATGGTGTCAGCGTCGACGGTTCGTGCCTGGAGACGCGCGGTCAGCGCCTGACGGTACTCCGGATTCTCGGCCAGCGACCGCACGATCTCGGAGAACGGCTTCCCCTCGCTCATAACGAGAGCATACGGCCGAACGTAGGGCTTGCCCGCCGCAGCTCCGACCGAGCGAAGGCGGGACCCTCGCGCGCCGAGCCCGCGTCGATCCAAGAGAAAAGGAGATCGATCAACATGTCGACCACACAACAAGGAACCTACGTCATCTCCGCGACCAAGCGCCTGAACGCGCCGCCGCGTCACGTCTACGAGACCATCGCGAACTACCACACGGGTCATCCACGGATCCTGCCGAAGCCGTTCCGCAACCTCGCCGTGGAACAAGGCGGCGTCGCCGCCGGCACGGTGATCCGCTTTCAGGTGAAGGTGCTCGGCCGAACCACCACGTTCCGCGCGGAAATCACGGAGCCGGAGCCGGGACGCGTTCTCGTCGAGCACAACGTCATCGGCAGCGATTCGGTCACGACCTTCATCGTCGACCCGGGCGCGCACCCGGGAGAAGCCGTGGTAACGATTACCACGGAGTTGAAGGCGCGCGCCGGATGGGCTGGCGCGATCGAGAAGTTCCTGACGAACGGGTGCTCAGGCCGATGTACGCCGAAGAACTCCGCTTGCTGGAGGCAGCAGCCGCGGATCCTCGCGGAACGGCCGCAGCAGCGACCGCGCGAGCGTGACTTCGTCCGGCTCGGAGAAACCGGCGACGCCGACGGCGAACGCGACCCATCCCCCAGCGCTTAGACACCGCGATCTGCCAGACCCCTCGTTTAGAAAATCTCCGCGTCTCGGTGGCTCCGTGGCGCGCTTCTCCGCACCTCGAAGGCCGTGCTGGATTTCACCACGGCCTGCTACAGCTTCGGAACCATCCACGGCACCACATACGCCTGGAGCATCGCCACGATGCCCATCAGCGTCGTCAGAATCAGACTGTGGACGATCACCTTGGCAAGAATCTCACCTTCGCGGCCAACGGCCCCAACGCCCGCGGCGCCGACCGACAGATTCTGCGGGCTGATCATCTTGCCCATCACGCCCGCTGAACTGTTCGTGGCGGCCATCAGCACCGGATCGAGGCCCGACAGTTTCGCCGTCGTCGCCTGCAGCGGGCCGAACAGCGTGTTCGACGAGGTGTCGCTGCCGGTGAGGAAGACGCCAATCATGCCCAGCCATGCCGCGAAAAACGGAAAGAGCACGCCGGTCTTCGCCAGCGCGAGCGCCATCGACGACGTCATTCCCGAGTAGTTCATCACCGTCGCGATCGACAGAATGAATGCGATCGTGATCACGGGCAGCCGGAGTTGTCGCACCGTTTTCCCGAGGGTCGTCGCAAGCGCATTCGGGGCGACCCCGAAGAGCAACATCGGCACGAACGCGAGCAGCGCAGCGAGGAACACCAGCGTGCCGGCCGCGGCTAGAAAATCTAGTCGGTATGTCAGAGGATACGGGCTCGACGCTGCCACGACTGGCGGCTCGCGCTGCACCAGTGCTGCAGGTTTACCGTCTTGCATGCGGTACGCGCCTGGCCAGTTGAACTCCCACACCGGGAACCGGAACCCCTGTGGGTCGGCGGCGGCGGTCGCGCCGAGCCACGGATCCGGACAGAGTCTGTTCCCGCCTTGCCCGCATTTCAGCAACGCCGTCACGTTGGCGGGTGGCTTCAAACTCGACATGCCCGCGAAGTTTCCGACCTGACCGATCAACACGGTGACGATGAGGACGCCGTACGTCGCATACGCGCGGAACACGCGACCGCCGGTGTCGTGCGCCGCCGCGGTGGCGACGGCCAGCCGCGCGCCTTCCGTGAATTCTTCCGCCGGCTGCCACACGCGCAAGAGCAACGCGACCGACGTCAGCGAAATCAGCGCGGACAGCGCGTCGGTCAGCTCCGGCCCCACGAAGTTCGACACGGTGAACTGGCCGACCGCAAATGTGGCGCCGGCGACGAGCACCGCCGGCCACACTTCGACCATCCGCCGCCACCCGGCATACAGCACCACGAGGTACGCGGGAATGGCCAGGGAGAAGATCGGGAGTTGTCGGCCGACCATTGCCGACAACGCACGCGTCGTCGTTTGCGTGTCGTGGCCCAGCATCGGCGCCAGCAGCCCGCCCAGCGTCGTGACCGGAATGCCGAGCGATCCAAATGCGACCGGCGCCGTGTTGGCGATGAGCGCCAACGAAGCCGCCATGATCGGCTCGAACCCGAGGCCCGCCAGCATGGATGCCGTGATCGCGACCGGCGCCCCAAAGCCCGCGATGCCTTCGATGAGCGCGCCGAAGCAGAACGCGACGAGCAGAAGCTGGATGCGGCGATCGCCCGTCAACCGCGAGAGCGAGCGGCGGATGACGTCGAAGTCGCCGCTCTCCACGGACAGGTTGTAGAAAAACACCGCGCTGACCACGATCCAGCTGATGGGCCATAAGCCGAAGGCCATCCCGTGCGTGGTGGCCGCAATCGTCACCGACAGCGGCATACCCCACACCAGCCACGCCAGCGCAAAGGCCGTGGCCGCCGCTGCCACCGCGGCGCGCCATGGCGCCACGCGCAGGACGGCCAGCAGCAACGCGAGGAGGAGCGGGGGAAGCGAAGCGATGAGCGCCGAGAACAGAACGCTGCCGCCGACCGGGCTGTAGACCTGATGGAAGACTTCGGTCATTGGCTATTTCCCGTCGATGCCGTAGATCAGCAAGTGCATCGACCCCGGAATGATCGTCGGCCGCGCGGTCGCGGGCGACCCGGCCGGCGGATCCTGATACTTCGCGGCGGCCAGGTAGATCCGGTGCGTCGCCGGGTCGAGTGCCATCGTGCGCGCGCCGCGCGCCGTCTCCAGCGTCTGCACCACGGTCAGCTTGTCGGGTGAATCCATGTGCGCGATCGTGACGGTGCCGGTGCTGCACGACGAAAACGCGTTGCCGGTGCCCGGATCGAACCAGGTCGCGTCGACGCCCGCGGCAATCGGCACCTCGGCGACGACCTTCCCGTTGGTCGAATCCATCATCAGCATTTTGTTGTTGTGCGCGCCGATGAAGAGGCGGTGGTTTTTCGCGTCGATCGCCAGCCCCGCAGCCGACTCGCCCGGGGCGATCGGCCAGGTCGCCACCACTTCATGCTTCGCGCCGTCGATGACCATGATGCTGTTTGCGGTTTCGTTGTTCACGTACACGCGCCCGGCGGCCGTGTCGGGCACGCCCGCTTCCGGCTTCCCGCCCAGAGGAATCGTCGCGACGACCGTGCCGGCGGCGTTGATCACGCTCGCCGACTTCCCGCTGCCGTTGAAGGTGTAGACCTCATGCTGCTTCGGGTCGTACATGATGAAGTCGGGGTTGCCTTCGGTGTCGATCTTCTTGATCGTCGCCAGCGTCTTCGCGTCCACCATGCTCGCTTTGTTCTCGCGGCCGTTGCTCGTAAAGATGTGCCCGTCCGACGCGATGATCGCGCCGTGCACGCCCGGCGTGTCGAGAATCTCGCCGGCGATCGCGTCCTTCGCCATGTCGAACACGACGACCTTCGTCCCGTGGCTGATGTAGAGTCGTTTCGCCGCGGCGTCGACGGTCAGGTAATCCCAGCCGCCTTCGCCGCCGATCTCCACGTCCTTGATCAGTTTGTAAGGACCGTCAGCTGCCCCCGCCTGGCTGGCTATCACGCCGATCGTCAACGCCGCCGCAAGAATTCGCATGCGCATGCTGTCTCCCTTTACTTCACCAGCGATCGAATCTGATCGACCGCGTCTTTGATTTTGTAGCCGACGAACATCTCACCCAGCGTCACGGTGCCGATCGTCTGATCGCCGGTCACCCCCGTGCCGCCCTTTCCATCGTCTTTCACCAGTTTTTCCCGACGGATCCATTTATGGTCGCGATCGATGAACATCACCTGCGACGTGTCGTCGAAGCCGGCGTGCGCATCGACGGCGATCTTGTGCTCGGCCGCGTACGCCCGCATCTGCTCCTTCTCCTTGAAGTACGTGTCGCGGATGTAATAGACGTGGACGCCGGCCGGGCCCCACGTCGCGTCGAGATCCTTCGCCACCTTCTCGAGGGCGGTCTGTCCCGCGCCACCGTGGTCGCTCATCATCACGACGTTCTTGAAACCGGCGGCCCGCGCGCTTTCCGCGATGCCGCGGGCAATCAGGCCGAACGCCTCGTCCGACACGTTCACGCTGCCGGCAAACCGCATGTGGCCCGTCTTGTGCTCCGGCGTCGGATCGCCGGTCGGCGCGAACGGCATCGTCGGATACACGAGCGCGTTGCCGAGCTGCTCGGCGATCTTCTGCGCGATGTAGTGCGCGAGAAACAGATGCTTGCCGAGCGCCATGCCCGGCCCATTCTGTTCGATACTGCCCGCGTAGTAGACGGCGGTGGTCTTCCCCGCGGCAATCGCGTCGCGGACCTCCGTCCAGGTCATGTCCTCGATGAGCAGCGACGGTGACTGGGCATGTGCAGGCGACGCCACGCAGACGGAAAGGGTGACAGCACAGACGAACGGCGCGAGCACGCGAACCATGAAGACGCCTCCTGCCCGCGAACTGTAGAATGACGCCGCGAAATGGTCAACGACGATCATGGGGGCGGCGGCATCCGGTTGGACATCTGGCTGGATGTCGCGTGCGTGTTCAGGACGCGTTCGGAGGCGCAGAAAGCGTGCCGGGGCGGCAAAGTGGACGCGAACGGCCAGACAGCGAAGCCGAATCGGCACCTGCGGATCGGCGACGAGCTGGCGATCCGCCGCCCGTTTGGAAGGACACAGCGCCTGAAAGTGCTGGCGCTCGCCGATCGCCACGTCGCGAAGGCGGAGGCGCGCCGCCTCTACGAGGACCTGACCCCCCCGCCGTCGCCGGAAGAAATCGAGGCGCGGCGGCAGGAGCGCCTGTTCCACGCGGCGATGACACCGCCGCACTCGCCGGACAAACGCCAGCGCCGCGCGCTGCGCAAAATGAGGGGTAAGGCGTAGAACCGTGACCCGTTACTTTCCGGTCGGCACGAGGCGCCGCAGCTCTTCGAACCAGTTCACCACGACATTGACCTGTTCCGCGGCGGCTTGCTGGACGGCCGGCTGCTTGATCATCAGAAAGCGCTTGCCGTCCGGACCGACGTCATAGCTGCCGTTCGCATCACGTTTTTCGAACAACAGCTTCGGCGTGCTGGCGCGAAACTGTGGGCTGGTCTGAACATCGATCGCCATCATCTTGTCGCCGTTCCGGAAAAACAATTCGCGTCCGCTGCGAGACCAGCGTGGCAACGTGCCGCCGTCGGTGGAAAGAGGGAATTTGCCGGCCGGTCCGGGATACGGCGAGGCATAGATCTCGGAACGACCTGTCTCCTGCGATCGATAGGCTACCCACTGACCGTCCGGAGACAACGCGGGGTTAAAGAGTGTGAACCGCGAAGCCAGGATCGGCTGCGGCCGTGCACGACCGGACGCGACTTCCAGGGGCAGGATCCACAGCCCTCCCTCGATTGCGTAAAAACCCATGAGTAGTTTCCCGTCCGGCGTCACGGAGGATGGCACGATTGGCCCATTCCCCCTGGTTGCCAGGACCGACGGCGGGCTACTGCCGTCGGCTGACACCCACATCCCCGCCGCGCCGCCACCTGGACGCCGTTCGTAAATCAACCGCTTCCCGTCCGGCGTCCAAATGGGACCGCCGCTGTTTCCGTCCGACGTGATCCGATCGAGCGTGCCGCGAGGCAGATCGTAGACCCAGATGTCTTCCGTCTGGCCCGAGATCGACGTGGCGATGCGCAGCCCATCCGGTGACAGCGTCGGGGAGCCGTATGTCCGCGGAGGGGCCGGCAGTGAGTGTTCCGTACCGTTGCGATCCACCCAGACCAGTGTGGAACTCGACTCCGCGGCACGCGCTCCCGGCGCGTACACCAGCGTGCCCGAATCCGAGAGGCCAAAGATGCCAAAGGGACCGCGAGCACTTTGGATTCCTTCGAGGACCGGAGCCGGCGAACCCTTCACTTCGAGCCGCTTCACGTCGAACGGAACAGCCATCAGCGACGCGGTAGCCTGATCGTAGTAAACGATATGCCCAGCCGTCGAGGACGGACCAGTCGGCGCGTATTGTGCGATACCAGCCCGCTCGATCACGGTCTTCCGTTCGCCGGTACGCACATTGAGCGAAACAACGCGGTGGCCGCTCGAACCGCTCCCTGAGAAGAGGATGCTGACGAGCAGCTGTTCACCGCCTGGCAACATCTGCGGGCCCGCGTAGTAGCGCTCACCTTTCTGGGTATCCGGCCTGGCGAGCGTTTCTGGTTTGCCACCGCCGGAGGAGATCCGCATCAACTCGCCGTTGTTCGTGAAGAAGATGGTGTCGTCCGGCGCCCAGCTCTGAACCGGAGGACCGACGCCAAAGAGAGCGTTGGCCAACGTTTGCGCGGGACCGCCCGCCACCGCCACCCGCTTCAGGAATCCGGCGGGACGCTCCCCGCTGATGTAGCTGATCGACTGGCCATCCGGCGAAAAACAGATGAATGATGCGCCTTCGGTGCCGGCGATGGGTCTCGCGTTGAACTGATCCATCGCGCGCACGTGGATCTGTTGCCGCGGTCCCCCGACGAACGCCAGTTGTGATCCGTCACGAGACAAAGCCATCGCTCCCCCGATACTGCTCACCGGGACGGTCGCGGTAAAACGGACCACGCCGCGCGGAGGAAGAGTCGAAGGGTGCATCCAACCCCAGATGGCGACGCCGGCAGTCGCACCAAGAATCGCCGCGGCGATCCAACCCGCGGCGCCGAGCCGCGACTGAGGCGGAGCGGGCACCGGCGCCCCGGCCGTTTCCTCGGGCGCCTTCCCACTGAGGACGTCCTCGATGAGGATCCGCGCCTCGCCAATCGCCTGGAGCCGGTGTTTGCGGTCTTTGGTCAGGCATCGCCGGAGCAGCGTACGGACGTCGCTCGGCGTTTCCGTAGGTAGGCTCTTCCAGTCGGGCTCGAGCTTCAGGACCGACGCCAACGTGTCGGACACAGACTCGCCCGCGAAGACCTGCTTGCCAGTCAGCAACTCGTACAGAACGGCGCCAAAGGACCAGATGTCGGCGCGGCGGTCCACGGCCTTGCCGTGCGCTTGTTCGGGCGACATGTAGGCCGCCGTGCCGAGAATCACCCCGGCGCCTGTCACCCCGAGGGTGAGCGTCGGCGAGTTGGACAGACTGCCGGGCGCAGCGCGATCTTCGATGGCCTTCGCCAGGCCGAAGTCGAGCAGCTTCACCGCACCTTCAGGCGTGACCTTGACGTTGGCAGGTTTCAGATCTCGATGAATCACGCCGCGTTCGTGGGCGTACTCCAGGGCTTCCGCGATCTGTTTCGCCAGTCGCAGCGCGTCCTGGATCGGGAGCGGTCCCTTGAGAGTGTCACCATCCACGACCTCCATGACCAGCGCGTTCTCTTCCACCCCGTAGATCGTGGCGACGTTGGGATGATTGAGCGAGGCGAGCAGTTCGGCCTCGCGCTGGAAGCGCGCCATGCGCGCCGGGTCTCGGGCGAAGGCCTCGGGCAAAATCTTCAGCGCCACGTCGCGTTTGAGCTTTGAGTCCCGGGCGCGATACACCTCGCCCATGCCGCCCTTGCCGATGAGCGCCAGTACTTCGTACGGGCCGAATCTGTCGGCCGTCGTTAACGACATGACGCTGCGGGGTCGTCCATCGCGAAGGGAGTGTGCCACAGGAGAGGCTATGTGGTCACGCTTCGCGCGCACAGACGCGCACTCGCCGTTGAGCGCCTCGATAGCGGAGGGATCGCTGTGGTCTACAAGGCGCGGAATCTCCGCCTCGATCGGTTTGTGCGTCGCGCGCCGCCGGCTACGCCACCGGCGGAAATCCTGTCGACGGCAGGTAGACCTTGAACACCGTGCCCTGTCCGGGCTCGCTGTCGACCCAGACATAGCCGCCGCTTTGCTTCACCATGCCGTAGACGGCGGCGAGACCGAGACCACTACCCTTCCCCTGCTCTTTCGTCGTGAAGAACGGTTCGAAGACGCGCGCGCGCGTCGCCGCGTCCATGCCGTTGCCCGTGTCGCCGACTCTGAGCATCACGTACGGCCCCGGCTTCATCGTGACAGGCGTCATCGCGTCGGTATCGACGAGATCGACGTTCGCGGTCTCGATCGTCAGCCGCCCGCCAGCCGGCATCGCGTCGCGCGCGTTGACCGCGAGGTTGACGAGGATCTGCTCCACCGACGCCGGGTCGACGGTGACACGGCGCAGATCGGGGGCGAGGGACGTCACCAGCTCCACGTCTTCGATCATCAGGCGCAGCCGTTTCTCCAGCTGCGTCACCAACGTGTTGATGTCCACCACCTGCGGCTGCAGCATCTGCCGGCGGCTGAACGCGAGCAACTGACGCGTGAGCGTCGCGGCGCGATCGCCGGCCGACTGAATCGCCAGCAGATCCTGGCGCAGCGGATCCTCCTCCGAAATCTCATCGAGCATCAATTGGCAGTAGCCGAGAATCGACGTCAGCAGGTTGTTGAAGTCGTGCGCGACGCCACGGGCCAGTTGCCCCACGGCCTCCATCTTGTGCGCCTGTCGCAGCTGCTCTTCGAGCGTGCGGCGCTCGGTGATGTCGCGCGCGTTGACGACGATGCCGGCGACGGCGGGATCGCCGAGACGATTGACGCCGACACCTTCCATGATGCGCCACGTACCGTCGGCATGCTGGAACCGCACCTCCTCGACAATCGACGTGCCGGGGTTGCTCACGGTCTCCGCCATGCGCACACGGACCCGCTCGCGATCCTCGGGGTGCAGGAAGTCGAAGATCGATCGGCCGACCATCTGCTCGGGCGTCCAGCCCAGATGCCGCGCTGACGACGGCGTGAGGTACGTGACGCGGCCCTCGGCGTCGAGCAGCAGCAGCGCATCGGAGCTGTGTTCGACAAGTGCGCGAAAGCGCTCGTCGCTCGCCGTCAGCGCCGCCTCCGCGTGCCAGCGCTGCCGTTCTTCGGCGTGCAGCGCCAGCGCGTGACGGATGGTCCGTTCCAGTGCGTCGGACGTGAGGTTGGTCTTGCTGAGATAGTCGGCGGCGCCGGCTTTCATCGCCTCGACCGCCACGTCCTCGGCGCCGCGGCTCGTCAGGACGACGACCGGTGTGAGGACGCCGCGCTGGCGGATCTCGCGCAGCAGGCTCAGGCCATCCCTGGCGCCCAGCCAGTAGTCGAAGAACGCCACGTCGAATTGCTGCGCCTCGAACGCTTCGAGCGCCTCGTCGTACGATACCGCGATCCGCATGTCGGCGTCGGCCCACGTGTCGCCCGCGCGGACGAACGTCACCACCATCTGCGCATCGTCGAGCGCAGCGTCCACAACGAGGAGGCGGAGCGGTGCGGCCATGGTGTCAGCGTCCCGTTCTTTCCCTCACGAATCCATGCGCCAGCGCGATCGCGAAAATCACGACGATGACCCCGAGCGACATGAATGTGGAGATCTCGAACCCGACGTATCCGGCGGTATGCCCGTATTCGATGAGCAGCTTGACGCCCACCCACGCGATGATGACGAACGCGCCGTCCACGAGTACCGGATAGCGCTCGACGAGCGCGAGCAGCTCCCCAATCACAAGCCGCATCATGATAATGCCCAGGATGCCACCGGTCAGAATCACCCAGCGCTTGGGAGACATCGCGACCGCCACCAGAATCGAGTCAATCGCGAAGACGATGTCGGTGAGCTCGACCTTGACGACCGTCGCCCAGAACGGGCTGAGTCCCATCCACGACTGCGCTTTCGGCGCCGCGCGGCGATCCTCGTCGCTCTCCCCTCTGCCGAAATGGCGGTACACCAGATACAGCAGGTAGCCGGCGCCGACGAGCTTCACCCACCCGACCTTGATCATGTAGGCGGCAAGCAGCGTCGCGATGGCACGGAAGGCGAAGGCGCCGACCATGCCGTACTGCAACGCTTTTCGCCGCTGTGCCTTGGGCAGCCCGAGGACGAGGACGGCGAGCACCATCGCGTTGTCGGCGCTCAGCAAGCCTTCGAGCGCGATCAGGAGCGCGATGGTGACGAAGTCAGACGGTACGAACATCGCTGCGGGAACCTCTGCCAGCATACTACTGGTGAAGTTGACTCGTACCGTATCAATGCCTATACTTGGACCGGTGCAAGGTCAGGAGCTCATTTTCATCAGCATGGCCGCGCGCATGCTGGGGGTGCATCCGCAGACGCTGCGCAAGTACGAGCGGCTCGGGCTCGTGCAGCCGACGCGGACCATCGGCAGCATGCGGCTCTACTCGCGCGACGAACTCGAGCGCATCAAGCTCATCAAGCGGCTCGTCGACGAGGCC
>OBEQ010631909.1_pt1 | contig 15849 bp, 12 predicted proteins | sample 1670901 | NCBI WGS metagenome assembly OBEQ01 (sample SAMEA104232315, study PRJEB22302) | groundwater metagenome | biome: forest; feature: aquifer; material: groundwater | place: USA | collected 2011-08-07 | depth 5.4 m | reverse complement strand
CCGGCCGCACCCATGCCCCCCCCCCGCTGCGCCGTGGCCCCGGAGCCGCACCATGGCTGGGATGCACCGGGCGTCATACTGGGCATCCGCATGCAGCAAAACGACGACGTCGGCCTGCCGGGCCAGCGCGATCCGCAATCCGGTTTTCTGCGTTGCACCGTAGCCGTGATTCGTCCTGTGCGCGACATACGGCACTCCCAGCGCCCGTGCCACGTCCAGCGTCCCGTCACGGCTGCCATCATCCACCAGCAGGAGCTCATCGCAGCAGTTCGGGGGAAGTTCGGCGAGCACCCGACCCAGCGTCCGTTCCGCGTTGTAGCCCGGGAGAATCACCATGCACTTCATCGGCTTCAGGGTGCCAGAGTCACCAGGCGAGGTGGAGGGCACCGATTACTCCGTAGACGCAGAACTCCGGAAGAAACAGCAGTGGGCTCCATATCTGCACACGCTGGCGGTGCAGTGCTTGGCCATCCATCGATCTAACCGCGAGCCAGCGGACGAGGCCGCCTGCGATGCCGACAACGAATACCGGCCACCGCAGCGCCAACGCTCCCGTCCAGACAACCGAACACAGCGGCAGCCGTCCGGCCCACAGGCGCGCCGTCCTGAATGGGAGCTTACGCGTCTCCCCTGGCACGGAGGCATCGTCCATCACGTGCAAACACTCCGCATAGCAGTGAAAGAGGAAGAGCGCGCACGCCATCCACCACGTGAGCGGCCGCCATGACGCGACGCTTCCCCACGCCGCCACGAACGTGAGGGCTGCGCCCAGCGGGGCCGCGAAAAACCCCAGGGGCCGGCGGACCTTCAATCGCACCGGTGGACTCGCGTACACCGTGACAAGTACCGTCAGCGCGCCGAGGATCGCTCCCGTCGCCGGTTCGACCGCCAGTGTGGCGGCTAGGACGCTCAAGCCGATCACGGCAGGCAACGGCAGCAGGACCATCCCGAGGGCCTGTCGTTGAGACAACGCGGCGCCGCGCACCAGCATACCGAGGGCGTTGCGCTGACCTTCCAGCACAAAATCCCAGTAGTCGCTCCACGCGCCTGCATACATGAGCAGCGCGGTGACCGCGATCAACACGCCGCTGATCCGCCATCCCCATGGCGCCCCGGCCATCATCCAGGCCAGCACCACGTAGAGGAGAAACCGCGATAAGTTCACCTTGTGCTCCCAATTACGGAGACGGTACACGGCAAGCCAATCCCACCACGTCGCACGCCGCACCCCCCATTCCGTGCCAGCCCTCATCTTATATCCTGCGGCCTGCGACATGGCGATCCCCCACAATTCTGCGGAGGCCGCGAAGCGACAGCAAGTCCTGCTTGCCCCCCGGCGCCAGGATGACACTGTGCACGAGCCGGGCGAACGCGCCGTTGAGCCGAGCGCATCTGACCACCGCATTGACGGCCCACGGCCGCGCAATAACACGCTGGAGCAGACGGGCCAGCAGAAATTCGCGACCCATCATCTGCCACAGACGCGCATCGTACCGGCGCAGAAACCGTGCCGACGCGTCCCGACTCCGCAGCGCTTCGCCGGCGACCGCCGCCGCGATCTTGCCGCTGAGCATGGCATTGCCGATCCCTTCACCGGTCAATGGATCGACCAGGCCGGCGGCATCCCCCGCGAGCAGCACCCCGTCGGCTGAGAGGCGCCGCCGCCGGCTCCACAGCGGCAGGGGCCATCCCTGCAACGGTTCCAGCAATGCCGCGTCCCGGAAGCGCTCGGCAAGCACCGGATGCCCTTTGATCAAGCGCCAGAAGACTTCATCCAACCCTACGCGCATCCGGGCCAGTTGGCCGCGGAAGATTCCAACGCCGACGTTGACCGTGCCATCCTCCGACGGAAATATCCAGAGATAGCCCGGCAACAGCGGTGCGAGAAAATACAATTCGAGACAATCGCGCGGCGGCTCCACATGGCGCAGCCAGCCCCGCAGGGCGATGCCCGGGAGGGTCTCTGATCCGTCACGCAGGCCCGCACGGGCGGCGACGACGGATTGTGCGCCATCGGCCCCCACGACTACCGCGCCGCGAAGCCGACGTTGACGACCCGTGGCCCGCTCATGACCCGTCACCTCAACGGCACCATCCACCCTCGCAACATCCGTCACCGTGAAGGCCTGCAACACGTCCGCCTTGGACGCTGCGTGCTCAAGGAGTCGCTGATCGAACACCCGACGCCGGCAGATGCGATTGGCGCCTGATAAGGCGTTCTCTTCACGCGAGGCGGTGACGCGCAGCTGCCCCCCGCTCGGCGCCACGACCAGATAGTCTCTGCAAGGAACCATCGGCAACTCGTCAAATGACTCCGCCACACCCATCTCCTGGAGCAGCGGCCACACCTTCGTGCGGCTCAGCGCATCGCCGCACACTTTGTCTCTTGGGAACACGGCTCCATCCATCAGCGCCACGCGCAGCCCGGCCTGTGCGGCAAACCATGCGCAGGTCGACCCCGCGGGCCCTGCCCCCACGATGATGATGTCGTAGTCGTAATCGGCCGACCCCTGATCTGAGCCCGAACGCACACAACCAACTTGCTCTTGCATCAGCCCTGACTGGTCTTCCGTATGCGCCACATTGCGCGCAGAGTCTCTCGTCCGAAACTGAGGAGGTACACCCATAGCCTCAGCTCATACCACAGAATCCACGGTCCATCCCTCAAGAGCGTCCAGGGCGAACCGTATCGCGCCATCAGGCGATAGCGATTGCGGATATAACGGGCCTGCAGCGCCGGCGAAATCCACGGCAGGTAGTAGCGCTGCAGAAACGGCCAGCGCGGCCGACGGGATTTCGTCGTGGATCCCCGCGCATGGATCGCTCGCGCGGCAGGTACATAGTAGGCGCGCCAGCCCGCGTGCTGCGCCCGCCACCCCAGCTCCAAATCCTCCAGGTAGGTGCCAAAGCCCTCGTCGAAATATCGGCCCTGAACGGCAATCTCCTCCAGCATGCGCCGCCGGTACAGCGCCGCCGCGCCGGGAACCGAGAAGACGTACCCTGGCGAGTCACACTGTCCGACATCCGCGGTCTTGTAACCGCGCTCGCGAGCCGTCCAGGCGCGGCTGACGAACTGCCCGGTGGAATCGATCGTGCGCCCGTCCGCGGCCAACAGTTTCCCGCACATCATCCCGATGCCCGGCGCCGGTGGAATATCACTCACCAGCCGCTCTAGGAAATGCGGCGTCAGCACGACATCATCGTTCACGAGCAGCACCCACTCACCCGTCGTCGACGCGATGCCGTCGTTCACCATGCGGCTGAATGATGCGTTCCCGGCACAGACCCGCACCTGTACGGCCAGCCCGCAGCGCGCGATCTCTTCCATGGCCTCTTCACTCGGTACGACGACCACCGTTTCGAGCGGCAGATGGGTCTGGCGCGAGAGGCTCTCAAGACAGCGGTCGAGACGCGCCGAACGTCCCGGGGTCGGGATCACCACCGCAACAGTAGCCCGCTCCGTCGCCGCAAGGCGCTGATGGTCCGGGATAACAGCCGCGTCCGCCGCCTCCGACTCAACCGACATGAGCGGCCCCCCACGCCACCGCGTAGGCTCGATAGATCGACTGCCATAACACGAATCCGTTGAGCGACACCATCAGACCAAGAACGCCCCACACGAATCCCCGTTCAGGCACGGGCTGCTCCACAATGTCTTCCAGCCGTCCACGAACCCTGAGCAGTCCCAAGGCGAGACCAACGGCGATCGCTGAACCAAGTGTCATGAGGTAACGGCCGCCCTGCGGGAAAAAAGCGCGTGCGTAGAGCAGCCCCGCGCAGCCGCCGAAGATCGCCACGCCCCCCATCAGCACCGTCAGGGCCTTCCGGGTCCATGCCGAGAGCGGACGCTGCGGGCGCGGCCAGCACCAGCCGGTGAGCGCGAGCGTCACCACCAGCCAATAGACCGCCAAGACCCGATGGTCCATCGGCACATGGCTCCACCCGAAGCGGCCCCAGAACGATTCCCCCAGCATGTCGAGGACCCGCCCGAGGTATCCGAGGTCCGTCCCCGCAGGGATCCCGTAAAACGGGGTCGAAAAACTCATAAAGCGCGAGCGTCCCGTCGCGGCAAACCCAAGCAGGTCGGCCATCCAGTGAAGCCGACCCGCATACGCCGGCCACGCGATGACGCCACCGATCGCAATCGCTCCAAGTGCGCAAATTCCACGCTCCATCCAGCGCCGATACGCGAACCATCCGACCGCCAGTGTCAAGGGCCACAGAAACAGCGTCGTGGCCTTGCTCCATAATCCCAAGCCCAGGCTCAGGCCGACCATGAGGGCCGCGCGTGGAGCCGACGGTGGGCGCTGCAACACACGGAGGAGCACCCACAGGCCAAGCGCGCTGGCGACATACCCCAGGCTGTCGTTATTCACCGTCCCGGACAGAAACGTGAACTGCGGGATACTCGCGTGCAGTCCTGCGGCGAATATCGGAAGGTTGAGTGATTCCGGCATAGCCAGTGCCGCGATGCGCGCCGTCATCCAAATCGCCAGCCCGCCCAGCACGACCGAGAGCAGACGCATCAGCCGAATGGCACACAGCTGGCGGGTCCATATCCATTGCTCATTGCTCTCATGGTGGAAGAAGCCTCGTTGGATCGCCACCCGGAAATCGCGGCGCACCGGCACGAGGACGCCGGTGAAGCCCCGCGGATAGAACGCGCCGAGGAGTGGCATCTGCAGTATGTAGTAGAGCGGCGGATGCAGCCACGTGTGTACGATGTCCGACTGTCCGGCCTCGAAGATCTGAAAATCGTGCGCTTCATCCGCGTGGGTTTCTAGGAACTGCTGTGTCTTCTCGATGTCAACATCTTGAGGCCATCGGCGCTGCCGAAGGAGGAAGTTCACATACCCGACGTGAAACGGCTCATCCGGCGCCTCGAACACTGGATTCAACCACGCATAGCCTCCCGCCAGCGCGGCGTACAGGGCCAAGATCACCCAGACCTGCCGGCGCCATGCCGCGACCGGCGCCAGCGCACGAGTGCTTGTCATGAGGCGCCGTGTCCGGAAAGGACGGGGGCCGTTTGCGACACCACAGCGGGCTCTCCACCTATTCCGCCTGTCCACGCATCGCCGAGAGCGTCAAAGATCAGATGCGGAACCGGACCCGATTGCTCCAACCGCCACGTCAGTCCGTGCGTTCGGCTCCGGTGGGCCGCTCGTATCGCGTCACCGGACGATCGCTCCGGGTCAACCCTGCGCCATCGGCGCATTACGGCGCCCGCGCGAGCACGCGCCTGCGCGATGAGCCGTTGCCACCACGAGCATTCGGTCGCCCACCGGTGCGCAGCGATAATCTTCGGCCAGAACCGCTCGACTTCGGCGGGTTGGTGCTCCCGATGCAGCATTCGGTAGACGTCGCCCTGAAATGATGCCATCCATCCACGACCCTCCGGATGCGCTAATGCGTGTGATGCGCCCCAGGCCGCCGGTAGAAGGGTCGGATCATGTTTGGCCAGCAGGAGCAGGCGGTTGCGTTCGACAAAAAATTGGCCGAGTTCGTCGCTGGCCGTGCCGTGGAACTGGTGGTAGGCAATCGCCCCGGGGACGTATCGAAATCGCCAGCCCCGCTGCCGGCAGCGAATGCCCAGGTCGACATCCTCATAGAACATCACGAAGGCTTCATCCAGGCCGCCGATGGCCTCCAGGCAGCTCCGTCGGTAGAGCGACGCGCAGCCCGAGATGCCGGGGACCTCAGCCGCCTCATCGTAGAGAGCCCGATCTCGTTTCCAGATTCCGCGATCGCGCCAGTAGTGATTCGGGACGGCCTCATGGCCCGTGCTGGAAATCCGCGGGCCGCGACCCAGGAAGGTTTTGCCGGTGACGCCAGCCAGGCGGGCATCGCGCTGCAGTGCATCAACGAGATGCAGCAACCACGACGAATCCACCTGAACGTCGGTATTAATGAAGGCCACGAGCGCGCCGCGTCCCTCGCGCACCCCGAGATTATTCGCGCGGCAATAGTTATTGACGTCGTTCGATAGCCAACGGACCTGCGGGAAATGCGTCCTGACCAACTCGGCCGATTCATCGGTGGAACCGTTGTCAATGACCAAGACCTCCAACCGCGATGCGGGGTAGTCGAGATGCACCAGCGACTGCAGACAAGGCCCCAATAGATGCGCCCCGTTGTACGTGACAACGATCAGGCTGACGTACGGCAGGCCGCCTGGTGCGCTCCCCTCACCCATCACCCGCACCCATCGCAGCCGACTCCTTCTGGGCGACGACCACCTCCGCCGCGTGCACCTGCGTGTGTCCATTAGGCGACGCGGAGGGTTCAGCGTCCCAGTCCCAGCGCGATCGCGTCCGCGCGAGGACCTCGGCGTCCGACACCCGGAGGGCTCGCTGTTCGCTCCAGCGCCGGCGCAGGATCCCCGGCAGGACCGCGAGCGCTTTCAGGTAACCGATGAGCATGCGGGAGCGTTCCGTCACCCATCGCGCCTCCAGCGCGTGAAATTGCTCGCCGAGCCAAGCCGGATTCAGATGAATCCAGGAGAAGATGAGGTGATTGCGCCGCATGACCGTTGGATCCCCTGCCCCGATGGTCCCGTGGAGCTTATGGTACATGACGGCGCGCGGCTCATACATCACTCGCAGCCCGCGCTTCCACGCCTGGTAACAGAGATGATTGTCCTCCCACCAGTACGGCCGGTAAATGGGATCGAAGCCGCCCAACCAGAAAAAGTCGCTGCGGCGCATGAGGCAGGCGGCGCCCACCGCCAGAAGCGTGGGGTGGGGCTCACGAATCCCATGGGATCGGCCGTCGATGAACACCTTTAAGAAACCGCTGCGGAATTCCGCCTCAAAGACCCCCTGGAGCGGGTTGACTCCATCCCACCGGAAGAGCCGCGGCGTCACCGCTGCCACATCCGGAGTGCCTGCGTGCGACAGCAGCCGCTCCAGCGCTCCCGCTGTCACCACCACGTCGTTGTTGAGCAGCAATACCATCGGATGCCGCGCCGCCCTGACGCCACGATTCGCGGCAAATCCGAACCCGCGATTCCGGTTCAACCGCACCAGCTTCACACGGGAAAACCGGCGGCGCACCATGTCGGCGGTCCCGTCGACGCTGCCGTCATCGACGACGATCACCTCATCGTGGCCTGAGCGCACCCTCGGCAGGGCCCAGAGCGCGTCCAGGCACCGGGCCAGCAACATCCGGCGGTTCCACGTCGGGATGACAATCGACACCGGAGTCTCGGATGTCGCATGGATCGGGAGGGGACGGCGCGGTGACGGCGGCCAATGCACTCGCGCGCTGAGGGCATCAGCGCACCAAAAGATCGTCGCGAGGACGCCAGCGCTCCAGCGAATGAGCGCCCGGATGAGCCGCTCCATCCGCGGATGGTCTGACCGACTCCACATCTCGAGCCGCCGCCGCAGCACCTGCCCCACAGACCACCAAGGGACGGCAGGCTCCGGCATCTCGGCCGGCGGCACGCGGGCCTCGAGATCCCGCAGCACCCCCTGCAGCCGATCGTTCACGTGCCGCTGCGCTTCCACTGTCAGCGCGTAGACGCCATCGAACCGCGCCTGCCACATCGCCTGCTCAATCTGCGCGCGCAATTGCCCGATGGTGTCCGCAGATCGGCTGGCCGGCTGCTCGCGTCTCAACTTGGCGAGCGCCTCCTCGATCATGGCGGGCAGCCGAGGGTCCGCCGCCTGCTCCATGGCGAAGCGGCCCGCGACATCGGAGAACCGCTCCGGAAAATGTTTCGCGACCACGAACAGCCGATTGCGGTCATCGAGAAAATTGCGTTCCTTCTCACGGAACGTGCCACTCCGCGCGTGATGCGCCACCGCAGTCGGGACGTAGTGCAGGGTCCACCCGTCCTTGCGGCAGCGCAGCGAGAAATCCACGTCCTCATGGTAGCAGTGGAAGTCCTCGTCAAGTCCGCCGATCGCTTCGAGGCAGGCCCGGCGGAACAGCACGGCCGTCCCGGCAAGATAGGAAAGCTCCTCGAGCTGATCGTACGAATCCGGATCACGAGCTCCCAAACCGCGGTAGCCCCACCGGAAGTCAGGAAACGCCGCCAATCCCGTTCCCTGGAGCGTCACCCCATCCATGAAGAAGAGCTTGCCCATCACCGCGCCCCGGCGCGGGCCCGCCTCAAGCACGGCAAGGAGCGCTTGCAACCAGCCGGGATCCAGCGTCACGTCATTGTTCAGGAGCGCGATGAACGCGCCGCGAGATGCGCGCAGCGCAAGGTTATGCGCGCGGCAATAGTTGTTCACCGGGTTTTCGAGCAACCGCACCGTAGGAAACTGATCGCGCACGAGGGCCTGCGATCCATCCGTTGAGCCGTTATCCACGACATAGACCTCGAGACGATCCGCCGGGTAGTCGAGCGCCAAGACCGAGCGTAGGCACTCGCGCAGCCAATGGATCCCGTTGAAGGTGACGATGCTGATACTGACAAGCGGCGAGACGTTCCCTTCATTCATGACGGTTTGGCGGGCGCCGAGGAGAGGGCGGATGAGGGCGCCAGCGGCGAGCCGAGACGCTCGAGTTCGCTTTCCAGTTCGCGCAGTCGCGCCACGAGCGTGTCCAGTCTCGCGAGGGAGACTTCATCGAGCAGCAACCGCTCCGTTCCGGCGGCAGAGGCCTCATGCTCCCACTCTGCCAACGCCACGCGCAGCGAGACCACCTCAGACTTCAAATCGTACGCTAGCTGCCCGAGATTCGCGATGATCCGCAGGACCAGCCCCGCCGTGACGATCAGGGCGATGGCGCCCAACCGGGCCAGCGATGTCTCGAGGAGCATCCACGCGGCCGCGATGGCCGCCAAGGTTATCGCGGTGACCCAATACTTGAGTAAGCGCGCCGTCCTCATAATGGCCTTGCCTCCATAAGTGCTTCTTGAGGGCCCGGGCAGTGGAGCGACCAGCGGTGCCCGAGCGACACGCAGCCGTGCTCCAGCCTCCCGGGCCTGACCAACAGTTCCTGCGGTCGTCGATCATCGACGCAGACCCAGTAGCGCGCCGGCAACAGGTTCAGCTGCATGATGCGCCCCGGCCCCCGGGCCAGCACGCTGAAGCATTCCAACCCGTCCTCCCGGATAATGCGCACGCACCGTGCCGGCCGCGAAGAGCCGGCGCGGTCCTGACCGATCATCAAGGGATCTCCCGTATTAATTACGACGCAAAGCGTCGCCGACGGCGCCTCACCAGCGTCGGCCGCGTCGAACTGGTGCGGGAGATAACACACGCCGGCCGCTCCAGGCGGGCCGATGACTTGGAATGCGTAGGCGCCAATGTGGTAATCGTAGGGGCTCGCCTCGGCGTACGGATCATCCGAGGCCACCACGGACGCCGCATCCCACCAGGCCGCACTCACCCGGTATGCGCCATCAAGCAGCCACAGCGGCTCGATCGTCAACCGGACCTCGCCCATCCCGACGGCAAGTTCCGGGATCGTCAGGCCGTCCGCCATCGTGTTGGTGCCGTAGACGTAGGCGAAATCCGCCTCGCGGAAGATCGCTACGCCAAACCGGGCCTGCGGAATGGCCCGCCGCACGATGAAACGGGCGCGGACGGTGCATCGGTCGCCCGTCTGGAAGACCGACTGCGGCTGATCCGCCGAATCCAGAAACTCCACGCCGCTGATCTCAATCGCCCCGGTGCCTTCCCGCGTCCCCGCGCGCCGGCGCACCGACTCGCCGCAGAATCGCTCGCTCATCACGCGGCGACTCAGCTGCTGCCGCATCATGTCCAGCTCCCGGACGGACGCATCATCGCGCTGTGCGTGGCGGTCGAGGCTGCGCTGCAGGTAGAGGTCGGTCACCTCATGCGGTGACGCATCGACCGCCAGGCGGCCCTCCACCAGCAACACGGCCCGGTCGCAGAGCTGTTCAATGAGCGCCGAGACCTGCGACACCATCACGAGGGTTTTTCCCTGCGCGCGCGCGGCCTCGAGATATCGCAGGCATTTCTCTTGAAACGCGACATCTCCCACGGTCAGGAACTCATCAAGCAGCAAGATGTCGAAGTCGCTGTGCGCCGCGATCGCGAAGCCGAGACGCAGCTGCATCCCCGACGAATAGGTGCGCAGCGGCGCGTCAATGGACGCCTCCAACTCACTGAACGCCACAATGGCATCGAGCTTCCGCCGAATTTCCCGCGTGCTCATACCAAGGATCGCCCCGTTCAAGAAGACGTTCTGCCTACCCGTCAACTCCGGATGAAACCCGCTGCCGAGCGCCAGCACGGTCGCGACACGCCCGTCGACGTGGACGGTCCCGCTCGTCGGCTTCAGCACCCCGGCGATGAGGCTGAGCAGGGTGGTTTTGCCCGCGCCGTTCGGCCCGACAATGCCGAGCGACGTGCCGGGCGCCACGTCAAGATCCACGTCCCGCAGGGCCCAGCGGGACTCAAGGCGTGCCGAGCGCATCAATCGCGGCATCAACTCTCGCAGGAGCGTCGGTTTCTCATGGGAGACGGCGAATACCTTTGAGAGTCCGCGCAGTCGAATGTCGCCCATTACCCCAACACCCAATCGGCGAATCCTGACTCGCGCCGCCGAAACACCAACAGCCCGACCACAAACACCGCCGCGGACAGTGCAGTGGCCGTGCCAAGCACCGACCACACCGATCCCAGGATCCCGCCCGAGGTGCTCCCCAGCAGGGTGGCGCGAAACAGCTCCACGAGGGACACGAGCGGGTTGAGCAGATACAGAGATTGCAGCAGGGGAGGCGCCTTCGCGATCAGCCCAAGGGGGTAGAAGATCGGCGTCAGGTAAAACCCAACCAGCAGACCTATCTCCACCAGATACTTTATATCCCGGTAGCGGACCTGCAGGCCGGCCGTGAAGAAGACCACCCCCGCCGTCAGCACGAACCCGAGCAGGCACGCGACGGGCAGCAGCCAAACCCACCGACTGACGGCGAGCGATGAGATGGCGACGAAGCCGATGACCACTACCAGCGCGATGAGAAAATTGAAGAAGTTCGCCGCCACCACGGACAATGGAATCAGGGCCTTCGGAAACGCCGTCTTCTTAATCAACGCACCGGCTTCCAGGACGCTGGTCGTGCCGGTGGAGACTGACTGCGCGAAAAAGTTCCAGGGAAAAATTCCCAAGATCACGAACAGAAAGAAGGGCTGTTTTCCCATCGGCACGGGGATGATGCGGGTGAAGATGATCCATAGCGTTGCGCTAAGACACAGGGGCACGAGAAACGCCCACAGCACTCCCAGCAGCGGGGACTTATACCGCACCCGAATCTCTTTGATGGTGAGCCAAAAGAGCAGGTCCCGGTAGCGGAAGAACTCAGCCAAATACCGCATCGTCCTCGGCTCAGCCTGGAGTCAGGCTCTTGACCTGACCCTGCGCGTGAATGGCGGGGTGGTCTCCGGCAATCGCGGCGGCCGCACGGTGGCCATCGAGGAGCGTCTGCTCTACGGAAAGATAGCGCCAGGAACCGAAGCGTCCGAAGGGGGTGATGGCCTGGGTACCGAGATACTCGTATAGTCGCGTCGTCGCCCATCCGTACTGCCGATCATAAATCGGATACCCATACGGCAGCTCCACGATTTTGCGGACCACCACGTCCGACTCCTCCCCGACGATCCCCAAGCGCCGCAGTTCGGTGATGACGCGCGGCATCAGGTGGGCACGTTCCAGCGGACGCCAGGGGGCGTAGGAGATCTCGGCCGACACGATGGAACACCCCTCCGGTGCCGCATCGGGCGCGTAGTGGCTCGGGATCCCGACGCGATAGAAGGCCATCTCGGGATCGGGCACATACGCCCAGTGCCACGGGACGCGGGCCGGCGTGTTGAGCCCCAGATGGACGACGGCGATGGAGGTCCACCGGAGGGCATCGAGCGCTTCCGCGACATCGTGCGGCAAGGGGTCCAGCAGCCCTCGCAATTCAGGGAGTGGAATCGAGCTGAGCAGATGGTCGTACGCGACCATTTCTCCGTCGGCAAAGTGGAGGTGCCGGTGCGCCGTGTCAATCCGCACGAGCCGTTTGTCCAGGCGCAGCCGAGGAACCCGCTCGAGGAACGCCTGCACGAGAGCGCCCAGCCCCCCGGGACTCGGATACCAGAACTCCACGTTGTAGCCGTATTCCGTGGGGTCGTCTTCCAGCGCCCCGCGAATCGTCTCCGTACTCGTCGGCACCGGCACAAGACCGTCGAGCCACTCGCACGTCAGGGTACTCGGCGGGAGCGTCCAGAATTTCGTGTTGTACGGCACCATGAAATGACGCGCGATGCCATCCCCGAAGCACGTGGCGATCCAGCGATCGAATGTGCCGGTCTCGGGTGGCCCACACCGGCCAGCCGCCAGGCGGCCGTCAACGCATTCTTTTACGACCGCCGGAGGCAGTCCATGGAGGTGGGCCTGGAACGGATAGCGCAGGAACGTGCCATGGGTGGCCACACGGGCGTCGCGCCGATACGCGCGGAGCCGATGTCCCAGCAGCTGCGTCACAAACTCAAGGACAGCCGGGTCGCGGAAATGGAGCACATGGGGCACCGCATCGAAGCGGAACCCGGCAACGGACGCCTGACCACACAGTCCGCCGAGGCTCGCCTGTCGCTCATAGAGCGTCGCCGCGCCCTCGAGATGAACCGCGGCGCCCAGACCCGCGAGTCCCCCGCCGAGGATGACGACCGGCTTACGCATCCATGTTCACTCGGGCCATACGCACTCCCCACCCGACAGCGACGAGCAGGACCAGTCCAACGGTCAGCGCCCCCACCGCGTTGGACACGGAGCCGACCAGCAGCGCCGCGAGGCTAAACGCGAGCGCGAGCACAAACATGGCCGTCATCGCGTCCCTGGGCGAGCACCCTTGGCGCATGAGCCGGAAGACAAAATGGTCCGGGCTTTTCTTGACAATCGACCGGCCGCGTCGCAGCCGCATCAGGATGACAAACGCGAGATCGTACAGCGGCAGCCCCAACACGAGCAGGGGCGTCAGGAGCGCGATCTCGCGCCCAACCGGCGCGTAGCTGACGAGAATCGTGAATGCCGCCAACAGCAGACCCACCAGCATGCTGCCGGAATCTCCCAGGAAGAGACTGGCCCGCGGCAGATTAAACACCAGGACGCCGACGAGTGATCCCGCCAGCACGCCCAGTGATCCCGCCACGATCACCTGCCCCGTCAGCAGGCTCAAGACCAGCAAGGTCAGCAGCGCAATCAACGCAATGCCGCCCGCCAATCCATCCGCAATGTCGAGCAAATTGATCGCATTGATAATGGTCACCGTCCACAGCAGACTCACCAGCAGGTTCGCCCATGGTGGCAACAGCATGATCTGGGTGACCATGCCGCCCTTGGCCAGCAACAACCACGCCACCCCCTGCCCCAGCAGCTTTTGCCCGGGAGACAGCTCACGGACAAAATCATCGATGAGTCCGACGACCAGGATGACGCCGCACGCCAACGCCAGCCCGATCGTCTGATCCGTCCACACCAGACCCATCCGCGATTGCCGGCTGAGCAGCCCCGCCACACCGCCCAGCGCAAATGCCAGGCCTCCCACCGGCGGCAGGCTGCGGGCCTCCCGACGCCGCGAAGCCCCGACTTTGTGTTCCACGCGCCACGCCCGCGCCCACTCCCGAAACGCGACCGCACAGATGCCGCTGGTCGCCGCGCCGATCAGCGCAGGGCCGAGCATGTGCTGTGCGCCTCCTGCAGGAGTTCGTCGTAGAACTGTTCCGTCTGGGCCACCATCCGTTCAACGGTGAAGGTGTCGTCGAGTGTTTGCCGATTCTGCTCACCCATGCGGCGCGCAAGATTCGTATCCTTCCACAGCCGCGCGACGGACTCGGCCAGCCGGACGGGTTGTGCGACCGGCACCAGCAGACCGTTACGCCCGTGCGCCACGACCTCGGGAATGCCGCCGGCTTGCGTAGCGACAATCGGCAGGCCGGACGCCATCGCCTCCAGGCACGCAATGGGCAGGCCTTCCCATCGGCTGGCCAACACGAACACATCCATCGCCCCCAAGAGCCGCGGAACATCCTCGCGCCAGCCGAGCAGATGTAGCGAGTCGTCAAGGCCGAGGTGGCGTCGCAGCCGCTCAACCCGGGGACGCAGCGCGCCGTCTCCGACGAGCAGAAACTGGGCGCCCGGAATCTGCCGCCGTATCAGGGCGCACGCCCGCACAAAATCGAGGGGCGCTTTTTGCGGCTTCAGACACGCCACCGTCCCGATGACCGGCTGATCAGGTGCCAGCCCGAGCGCACGGCGCACCGCCGGGCGGGCTCCAGGCACACCGAACGGCGCGCGCTCGATACCATACCGGATGAGCCGATACTGCGCGGGGCGTCCAATGCCCGCGCGCAACCCCGCCTCGCGATCACGGGCACTGACCGCAATCAGGCCGTCGGTAATCCGTGCCGTGAGCCGTTCAAGACCTTGGTAGGCCCACCGGACACCCGGCGGCTGAAACGAGTGGAAGGCGAAGCCGTGGATCGTATGAAGGATGACCGGCGTCTTGGCCAGATGCGCGGCCCACCGGCCAAGGATGCCGGCTTTTGAAGAGTGGGTATGGACGATATCAAAGCGCCCGCGGCGAATGAACGCCACGAGCTGTCGGAAGGCGGCACAATCCGCCGCTGGATGGATGGCCCGGCGCAGGCTGGGCAACACGACGACCGGCAGATCCGGGATCTGGCGCGCGGCGGGCGCCAGCAGGCCGTCTGCGCTGATCAGTGTAGGAAGAAACCGGCGGCGATCCAACTGCGCAACGAGTTGTACGACACTGCGCTGCGCCCCACCGAGTGCGAGCTCGGTGATGATGTGCAGGACTCTGCGAGGAGCCATGAGAGCCGGTTCTGTGCTGCGATGGCGGCAACCCCACTCGGATGCCGGGAAACGCCCTGCGGGATTTCCCGTCGCCGCTGACGGGCCACGGGTCTTCTGTGGATACACTAACAACTTCTTCTGGCACTGTCAATTGCGCTGACTGCGTGGCACTGTCCTAATATGCAGTTGACACCGCAAAAACGCCTGCCTGCGCCGCTGCCGCAGGCGCGGCAGGCAGGCAAAAATCCGCAGAGACGCAACACAGAATCTCAACGGTCTGCTTTGCACTTTTGCGGCCTTTTGCGATTTTGCGGTGTGAACGATAATTTGAGACACTACCGACCGCGTGAGCCTGGGGCGCATTGACTCCGGTTTCTCCACCCTGTTAAGATGTGGCCGATGTCCGCCATCCTCGTGGCCCTCTGGTGCCTCCTGCTCTGGGTGCGGCCATGCATCTCGGACGCCATCACCCCGCGGCTTCATTGGATCATCCAGTTGGGCCTCCTCGGAGGTGGGGTGCTGCTCTGCCGGCGCACACCGGCGCCGAGGCCGATGCCGCGGCGTCTGCGCGCCGCCCTCGCGTGCTTTGTCCTTTTCGGCGTCTTCGCCGCGCTCAGCACTCCCCAGCGTCTTCAGGCCGCCATCGCCTGGCTCGAGGTGATAGCACCGGTCGTCCTGCTGTCCGCTGCGCGGCGCTTGAACGCCATGCAGGAGCGCCGGCTTGTGGGAGGGCTAGTCGTCGGCGGAGTCCTGATCAGCGCCTTTGCCCTGCTGCAGTACCTCGTGATCTTCCCTCGGCTGATGGAGCTGCCCGCGGGATCGCGCACCGCCGAAGCGATTCGGGAGGTCGTGGCCCGGCGGCGGGTCCTCGGCACGTTTCCCACGCCCAATTTCTTAGCCGGCTACCTGGCCACGCTGTTGCCGCTCGCGGGGCGCGTCGTGACGGGGGCAGCCTCCCCGCGGTGGCCACGGGCGTTGGGGCTCGCCAGCCTGTCCGTGATGGCCTGCGCGTTTCTGCTGACGCAATCCCTCGGCGCACTGGCCCCGCTGCTCGCGGCTTGCGCGTTCGGCCTG
>OBEQ011607498.1_pt1 | contig 15851 bp, 14 predicted proteins | sample 1670901 | NCBI WGS metagenome assembly OBEQ01 (sample SAMEA104232315, study PRJEB22302) | groundwater metagenome | biome: forest; feature: aquifer; material: groundwater | place: USA | collected 2011-08-07 | depth 5.4 m | reverse complement strand
TTTCGTACAACCTGTTCCGTTGATAATTAGATCTGGCAACTTTGTCGAAGGAACCGGAGTCGGAGTTACTTTGGGAGCGCAGTCGCGGTTAGTGTAAGCAAATCCCCAGTAGGGACCGTGGTCCATACCCGCTTCATCACGATAATAGATATCGACTTGAGCTGCGCCGCAGCCGGCCTGCGGTGTGCTTTGACTTAGAGAGTAATTAGGATCGGAAATACTGCCAGAGTCAATTAGGAGTGTTTGACCTGGAAGAATCAACTGCCAACCATCGCGTGACCAACCAGAATCGAAACAGTTTTTTACTTTGGTTCCATCCGGACATTTATAAAACTGTCTTTGAATGTATGTTTTAACAGCGGTAGTACCGCTATTTTTGATTCCCACCTGAGATGTTGCTTTTCCACCTAGGCATTTCGGACTATTGGGAAGGACACCATTGGTAAGCATATTAGCGACGCAATTATTGCCCCAACTGACAACAGTTAGGGATGACGCCTGAACTGTCCCGGCCATAGATAAGAATGCAAAAACACTGAGCGTTAGGATAACTAATTGAATCTTTAATGATTTAGCCATATATTTTTATTGCATTACCACGATAAAGAGAGCGTTCTGATTTCCTTTAACCTTCTGCCAAGAAACATCTACTTCATTTCCTACTTGTATACTTGATACAGCCAACTGCTGTTCAATAAGCGGTACTTCACCAGTTTTGGGGTCAGGAGTGGTCTGAAGGGGTACCCTTCGAACAGCAATGGTAGAGGAAGAAAAGGTAAATGATTGCGGTTTATTATTGTTGTTATTATCCGTTACTGTTAAACCCGTTGGCCCGACGCTGGTCACCATTCCGATCGTTCTATCAGATGCACTAATAGAAAGTTTGCCGGCAACACTCTTTCTTAGTTCAATCGGCGTTGGTTTCGGCCTAGCCACCAGTTTTTCGGCAATTGGAGTGGGATGGGTTGACTGTGTAGCTGCAACCACTGCCACTGCAATCAATAACAGAATAGCGCCGCCTGCTATTAGAGGACCTTTTTGCTGAAAAGGATTTGGCCCCGTCGGCGGAACATCCGATGATTTCTGTGAATTGTCTAAATGATTGGTGGTTTGTACTATATTTCTATAGTAAATATAATTTCTACACTTTGTCAAGGGACAAGCGTGCCCTCTGGAGCGGGTGAGCGGAATCGGACCGCCGTACCGAGTTTGGAAAACTCGTATTCTACCATTGAATTACACCCGCAGTAAAAAGTTACCTTTTTATTCCTCTAAGTGTATCTATCAAAAATCGTATGGTTGAGTAGATTAAATCAATTATAAATGTCAATACTCTGGGAAGGAAACTAAGAATGTATCTTATAAGTTTCGATTGCCAGGATTCTTCCTGGTAGCGATCTTGCCAACTAGACATAGGAAAGCAATTGTAACATTTAATTAATATTTTTAAAAATTAATTTATCTCCTATTTTTATATTTAGTTTTCTGGTCAAACCGGCATTGATTTCAAGTACTTTATCTATTGGTTTCGTAGAAGAATATATAATTTTGGGATTTAAACCTTCGGGCGGCAAATTTTCGGAAATAGTTACTATCATATCGCCATCAATCCAGATAATATCCAAGGGAAAATGCATATCTTTCATCCAAAAAGTATATTTATTTTTCTGGGGAAAGATGAAAAGCATTCCTTTATCAGGATCCAATATTTCTCTATTTGATAATCCTTGGGTTCTGGTAGCTTCATCGTTGGCAATTTCTACCGTTATAGCTTTACCATCAATGATAACTTTAGGGGCATCTTTGATTTTGAAGAGGTTAATCAAGATAAAGAGTAAAATAATAATCAGAAAAATAGAGAGGCTAAAGATACTTTTTTTGACCATGTGTCGGGCGGTCCAGTCTTACTTAAATGCTTCTTTATAATTTTAACAATTAACCGATATGCTTGCAACGATATCTAAATTTAAGTACAATTGTTTAGCCAATTTAGGTCGCTTGGCTCAGCTGGTAGAGCGCTTCGCTTACATCGAAGAGGTCGGGGGTTCGAATCCCTCAGCGACCACAAAAAAATCGGGGTGTAGTTCATCGGTAGAACGCTCGCTTTGGGAGCGAGAAGCACTGCGTTCAATTCCCGGCACCCCGACAGGTTTTCCCATATAATTGACTAAAATTACGGAGTCGTCCAATGGTAGGACAGCAGACTTTGGATCTGCTAATCATGGTTCGAATCCATGCTCCGTAGCAAAATTTTATCAACTAATTTGGCTACTTCTTTTGCCTGCTTTGCGGAAAATTTTTCATTTCCTAATTCCATTAATGTAATCCAATTTAGATATAGATTAAAAGAACGATTAAAGTCTTTATCATTCCCAAATATATTAGAAACCGATTTATACCAAATAGAGGCTTCTTTTAACTTACTGGCTTTGTAGAGATGATAATAAAAATGGGCAGCATCGGCATAGGCAGGAAGATTAGAACCTCCCCCCTCACAATCAACCAGATACAATTGTTGGTTTTTGTCAGATTTTATAATATTGGAGGATTTGAAATCGCCATGAGCAAACATGGATGAAAGAATAAGATTTTTACGAATATTGTTCAATAGTTCTATGAAAACAGCCTTGGTTATAATCTTTTTTGTCAATATTTTATTTTCAATGGCCTTAACTTTCCTGACTAAAAAATTATTGATTTTTCCTTCGGGAAAATAGGGGTTAAATAGAATGTTTTTTGTTTTACTAATCTGTTTAAAGTAGTTTAAAATGGTGATAAGTTGAGAGAAGTAATTCTCGATCGGAAGCCGATCCAATGATTGGCCAGCAACATATTCTGTTAGCAAATAATCATGGTGATATTTTATTATTTTTGGTGAAAGAAAGGGTTTCTGGTCAAATATTTTCAGGTTTATGAATCGTAGCCAGTTATATTCAGCCTTTAATTGAACCCTGGCCAATTGGTTTTGGGCTACTTTAAGAAAATAAGTTTCATCCTTGCTATTTTTAACTTCTGCAGTTATAAAGCGGCTATTTGAAGAAATAGGTCGATATAGTTTCCACTTATTTATGGCGAGCAAATCTTTTAGTATACGATTGAATTTTTGATAACAGAAACTGATGACTATCTTTTGTTGAGGATACGACACCCCGCATAAACTGAAGAGGATACCATGGCTTACCCTCTATGTCTGTGAGAACACAATTGGCGGATTCCAATAATACTACCGCGGCCGCAACATCCCAGGGAGCGGCAATAAAATTACAGATAACAGCTTCTAGTTTGCCTAAGGCAACGTAACTTAAGGCCAAGGCGAGTGATCCAACTTTTTCCTGAGGATTTTTTAAATCTTTAGTAAACTGTTTTAACTCCGATGAATAGAAACCATGATTTACAATATTTAGCATAATAGATTTTGAAATATTTCCTCTTTTGTCTATTTTTTGACCGTTTAGATAGTACGAAACTTTTTTAATACCTGAGAACAATTGCGATCTTCGGGGGCAATAAATGACGCCTATTTCAATAGACCCTTTGTCAACTAATGCCACAGCTATAGAAAAAGTATCCCCTCCTTTTATAAAGTCAAGCGTCCCATCTAAAGGATCGATGAGCCAATATCTATCCCCGAGATGAGTAGGTTTTTCTTCCTCTTCGGAATAAATGGGAATGAGGAGTAGACTCTGTAATTGAGCGATAAGAAACTCATTTAGTTTAATATCGACAGAAGTTACAATGCTTTTTGGCTTTTTATAAAATATTTTACCGTAATGTTTTTGTCCTTCTAAGGCTATTTCCCCTCCACGATAGATAATCTTTTCTATTTTTTTTAATAGATTCTGGCTGATAATGGTATCCATATTTTATGTTTCCTAATTATACGAGTTGATAGGGTATAAATGAAAGCATATAATCCAAGAGATATGCAATCTATGGGCAATCTTATTTTATTTGGCTCGGGGGAAACCACTCCTTCCGGACGAGCCATTCAGAGAAGATTTTTGGGAAATTTCGGCATCAAGCAATCGATTGCGATACTAGAGACACCGGCCGGTTTTCAACCTAATTCTTATAAAGTAGCTCTGGAAATTGCACAAGTTTTTCGTACTAGTTTAGTGGAATATGTCAAAGATGTTTTTATAATTCCCGCAAGGAAAAAAGTTATAGATAGGTTTAGCACAGATAATCAAACGATATTGAAACCATTATCCAAATCTAGTTATATATTCTTGGGTCCTGGGAGCCCGACATATACAGTTAAGCAGCTGAGGAATTCAAAAGCCTGGAAAATGATAGTGGAAAGGTGGAAAAAAGGGGCAAATATATGTTTTTCTAGCGCCGGTGCCCTTTCTGTTGGTCTATATACTTTACCAGTCTATGAAATTTATAAGTCTGGATTTGATCTTTATTGGGAAAAGGGGTTGAATATTTTTGAAAATGTTGGTTTATCACTATCAATAATGACACATTTCAATAACCGTGAAGGGGGAAAAGATTTGGATACCAGATATTGTTTTATGGGTCAGGAAAGGTTTAATAAACTTCTGATGATGCTTCCCAGGGATCATGTACTCTTGGGAATTGATGAACATACGGCGGTTATATTTGATTTTTACCATAAGATGTTTTGGATTGATGGATTAGGTAAAGCGACTCTTAAAAATCAAACTAAAGAGATAATATTTAAGAAAGGAAAATATTATAAAATTGAATCTTTCACTCAACTTCAACAACTGATGGTACCCAGACAATCAATTGTGCAGAGTAAAGTAGCTTTATCGCATAAGTATAATCGAGTATTCCTTTCGAAACTACCTAAAAAGGCATATAAACTTATGATCAGACGAGAGTACGAGCGAAGAAAGCAAAATTTCATTCAAGCAGATAAATTGCGAGTTTCATTGGCTAGATTAGGATATGTATTAGAAGATACCGAAAGCGGAACCTCTGTTTATAAAAATTAGAGATTTATAATCGTTCGACGGTATAGACTTTCGGGAAAAAGAGAAAGGCAACCGGATCGTCATCAACCAGGTATCGTTGAAAATCGGCATAGATTTTTTTTCTTTTATCTAAATCTAAAGTCTTCCTGCCATCTTCTAACAGTTTATCTATTTTGAGATTAGAATAGTGCGAAAGATTGGTTTCGATTTCTTTGGAGTGCCAAAATTGATACTGATCGGGGTCGGAGGGGATCTCTTGAGCCAGTAGAATGGCCTGATAATCGGATGGAAGCACGGTTTCAACTTTTACTTTTGTTTTAACGCCTATCTTGTTCCAGGCATCGGCGACTTTTTGAGCAATGGGAAGATAAAGAGCATATGTGGATAATGTTATTTCTGCTGAGGAGGTAGCAAGTGGAGTTTTGTCAATAATTCTTTGGGCATTTTCCGGGTCATTTTTATAAATTCTAACTTTATTGTAATAGGCCCATGAAGATGATGATATTGGGCTATAAAGACGCTCTCTATCGTCAAATGAAGGAATGGCGAAAGTTAAGCCTTGACGTGATTCTTTGTCTTTGAGTAGATCATCTTTTGTGTTATAAAAAATACCTAAGAAACGATCATGCTCCTCAACCGGAGTAATTTTGACATTTTTCCACGATGAAAATGACTCCGAGATCGGTACCTCCATAAGAGTATTTATCTCTCCTATTTTAAAGGCGAGTATGGCTTCGTCCATGGTCGGATAAAACTTATATTCCAAAATCGGCAGGTCGTCTTTGAGAGGAGAGAGAGTCAGGGGGGTAATAGTCTCTGCTTTATATTTGAGATTAGTCACACGATAAATCCCGAGTCCAATAAGGTTTGGCCGAAAAATGGGTCGTGATAAGACTACAGGAAGAGGTGAGAATGGTTCCTTTAACTCAATTTTTAGGGTATTATCATCTGGGCTCGTTACTGTGGCATCTTTGATAGTATATTTAACATCTGAAGCGATAAAAGTTTTACCGTCATGCCAAAGTAAGTTAGGCTTAAGATGAAAAAGATATAATCTTCCGCTGTCTGTTGATTCCCAGGAAGAAGCCAAAGCGGGAATCGGGCTCCCATCTGGGGAAATCTTAGTCAGTCCGCTGCCGATAAGCCCTTGGATAGATAAAGGCAAATTGGTTGGTGTATATTCACCGACTATTCCGATCACTTTTTTGTTTGGGAAGACAAGTGTTTTAAGAACCGGAAAGAACTTGTATGATAGTAAAGTAATGAAGAAACCAATAACGAACGCGCTAGTTAGAAGACTTAAGTGACGCTTCGTAAAAAGTTTAATAAAAAGGTAAAAAAAGACGATCCGATTCCATACTGCTTTCATAGTCCTTTTAAGAAAAGGCTAACGATAGAAGAGATGAGACCAAGAAGAGGAAAGCGAGGAGTATGGTAGCATTAAAAAGTATTTTTTCAACTCCACGGCGGTTTTTATAAAATTCCCCGCTACCTCCCCAGGCTTTCCCCAAGCCAACGCCTTTGGATTGAAGAAGGATAAGAATGATGAGGCTGACGGCGACTAATAACTGAAATATAATTACGACATTTTTCATTTGAGTATTGAGAGAACTACTCTGGCTAATTTTTTAGGATCGTGCTGAACTGGAAAAGATTCATCAATGATATCAGCTTTTAATATTTTACCATATATTGGTGGTGGAAGTGGTGATGGAGGAATATAGCGATAATGCAGTTTGGAAAGAATGGGGGGTTTTTGATTGGAATTGATAACCATATAGTCAAACTTAAGGCCCGGACAATGACGAGAGATAGAGTCTAGATGATCGAGAGGGGTGTAGCCTTCTGTTTCTCTTTTATTAGCGATGTTTAGTACAAATACTTTTTTAGCATTGGAGATCCTTACAGCCTTGATGATATCCGGAACCAAAAGAACCGGAAGTATGGTGGTATAGATATCGCCAGGACCAATAATAATTATTTTGGCCCTGAGGATAGCTTTGATAACATCTTTGGGAGTACTCACATCCTGGGGCTCTAGATAGACGCGGTAAAGATTTTCCCGATATTTTCCCAAATCGATGGTTTCTTCACCGACAACTTTATCACCTTTGGTAGTCTCGGCCCAAATGGAGACATTTTCATAGGTAGAAGGCAAAATTTTGCCATGACAATCAAAGAGGCGTTCTGTCTCAAGAAGTGCCTTGTGGAAGTCTCCCATTATTTTAGTCAGGGCAACGAGTATAAGGTTACCTATTTTGTGCCCGCCGATAGAATCCAGTCTGCCCCAACGATTTCCTTCGAAACGATAAGTCAAGAGTTGTTTTAAAATTGGTTCAGCATCCGATAGGGCGGCTAAACAGTTAATGAGATCCCCTGGGGGTGGGACGCTATAGAGCCTTCTTAATCTACCGGCTGATCCTCCATCATCGGCCATAGAGACAACAACAGTAATATCGGTGGAATAAGGCCGTAGACCTCTGACCACTTGGACTGTACCAACACCTCCACCTAGACAGACAAGACGATTGATCATATGCTTTTCATTTGGCTAACCATAATAATAGGTTTACTATTATACCAATAATAAAAGAAGTTACAATAAATGTTAGCCAAAAGTTGAGATGGTATGCTGAAATTACAATATTATTGAAGGATATACCCGGAAAATTCCAAGGAACGATCGTTACAAGGGCACTAATTTTTATGAGGAGGTAAAGAATTATCACGTTAATAATCCAAGATAGAAGTCCAAATGTCAAAAGATTTATAGGGAATAAAATTAGTTTTAGAATCGGCCTGACTAACAGGTTTAACAAACTAAATATTGCGGCAGTATAGAAAAAGCCGTAGACGCCATTTTTGATTTTAAAAGAATTGATAATAATAGTTGTGGCCCAGAGTGTAAATAGACTATAAAAGTAAGCGCGGAGAAGAGTTTTCATTTGTTTTCTTACAGTTTACCCAAAAGATACTTTAAACGCAAAAATTCGTGATACCGGTGGGCAAAGCGGTGGGCTTCATCTCGAAGACGCTGTATCAAGCTAAGCGCTGGTGAACCTATCGGTAGAGATAATGTGACAAATTTTCCCTGGTGGGGAATGATAATCTGTTCTTCTTTTTTGGCCAGACCGACAAGGGGAATAGTAATTTTTTGATTATTTAAAATTTGAGTCATAGTTGCCACTTGAGGTATACCCCCGTCAACAACAAATAGGTCAGGTAGATCCCATTCCTCGTGTTTTAATCTTCTTATGAATACCTCACGGAGCATAAAAAAGTCATCAGGAGTGGATTTAAATTTGATCCGGAAATGCCGGTAAAAATCTTTGGCCGGTTCACCATCAATAAATGTTACTAGCGAGCCGGCGGCGAATCTTCCCGATATATTGCTAATATCATAACATTCGATAGTTTTGGGTATATTTAATTGTGCAAAATAATTACCCAATTTAGCCATCAGATCTTTTTGTTCATTTATACGAATTTGGATTATACTGTCTGGATTTTTGATATAATCTTGGGGTAGCTGATAGCTACTGAATAGTACTTCGAGTTTTTGTATCCGATCTTTTATTTGACCCGCTTCTTCATATTCTTCTTGCTCTACGTGGGCATTCATTTCTTTTCGTAATTTCTCTTTCACCAGTCGAAGTTTTCCCTGCAAAATCATTTTTAAAAGATTAATACTGCCTCGATATTGTTTTTTTTGCTTTTGATACTCGGGGTAAGGAAGCTTCACAACGGCCGAGGGACAGGGATTACAAAGCCCGATATGGCTATAAAAGCAAGCTCTAGATAAATTTCTTTTTTGTGTACAAAAAGGGAAGATATGTCGGAGAAGTCCCATGATATGTTTTAGGGTGCCTGCTGAGGGATAGGGTCCGAAGAATTGGTCTTTAAGATTATCTTCCCTTCGGCTGTAGAGCACTTTGGGAAATTCTTCACGGGTAAGACGAATATAAATATAATGCTTATCGTCTTTCCAAATGACGTTATATTTTGGCCGGTATTTTTTTATGAGTTCGGCCTCAAGAAGAAGTGCCTCAAATTCGGAATTGACCCTAGTAATATCAAAAGTGTTTAGATGGGTTAGCATCAGCTGTGTTTTTGGAAGAAGATCGGTTTTTTGGAAATAAGATTTAACCCTTTTTTGTAAATTTTTTGCTTTGCCGATATAGATAATATCCCCCTTTTTGTCTTTGAATAAATAAACTCCCGGAAACTGGGGGAGATTGTTAATTTGTGATTGGAGATTTAGCATATATTAAATCTTGGGCAATAATTTCATAACTAATATTCCAACAGTAATTAGAAGAATCAGAAAGATCAGTGAAGAGGGGCCAAACCTGAGTAAGGGAAATAAATACCGAGAGGGTGTGGGTGAGACAATGGTTGGCGACAAATTAGATTTAGAGTAGACGAGCTTGATGCCAACTTTTTCTATTTGGTCTTTTCGCCAATTCATATCCTTAAAAGGCGGAGGTTGAACAGTGACTGGTTCACCGAAAGTCTTTGGTACTTTTACCGAGACGTTATAGCCGATTACCTCGGGGCTGTCGTCGCTTTTGGGAATATTAATTTCCCAGGTATCAATTTTACTTTTGACGATATCAGGATTTTGATAGGATAGACTAAAAGCCCAATTTTTACCGATGCCGAGGATATTTTTATTAAAGTTGAGGCTAACTTCGGTCTTGTTATCTTTTTTTACAATTTGAGGCTCGATGGGACCTAATTCATCATATGCTGATATACTGGCAATTGATGGACTGTCGAAATGAAGGTTTAGACTAGAGACAAATTGTTGGTCAGTAATATTAGTTAATAATCCTTTTTGGATGATAGAAGTCTCACCATTTCCCGATATGGTATAGGAAAGATCATAGGTGAGGGAAAAATTAGTGCTCATGGCAATTCTTTTTGCAAAAATCTACCGGTATAGGAGACATGATTTTGGGCAACTTGAGACGGGGACCCTTCGGCGATAATTTCTCCACCGCTATCCCCTCCTTCGGGTCCCAGATCAATAATCCAATCAGCATTTTTGATAATATCGAGATTATGCTCGATGACAACTACAGTATTTCCCATAGCTACTAGTTGTTTAAGAACGTGGAGTAATTTTTCTAGGTCAGCAAAATGGAGCCCGGTTGTGGGTTCATCCAGTATGTAAAGTGTATGTTTGGTGCTTCTTTTGGAAAGTTCCGTAGCTAACTTAACCCTTTGGGCTTCGCCGCCTGAGAGAGTCGGTGCCGGTTGACCAAGATGTATGTAGGAAAGACCAACTTCATTTAGTGTTTGCAATTTATCGTACAGTCCGGGTATATTTTCGAAAAAACTGAAAGCTTCAATGCTTGTCATTTCGAGCACATCGGCTATATTTTTATCTTTATAAAAGACCTCAAGAGTTTCGGTATTATATCTTTTGCCTCGGCAAACTTCACACTCGACATAAACATCGGGTAAAAATTGCATTTCGATTTTGGTTTGTCCCTCGCCTTCGCAGGCATCGCAGCGTCCACCTTTAACATTGAAAGAAAATCTGCCTGCTTGGTAGCCTTTTACTCTGGCCGACGGGGTAGCGGCAAAGAGATTGCGAACATAGGAAAAAATACCGGTGTATGTGGCGGGATTACTTCTGGGGGGTCGTCCTATCGGAGACTGATCGATTAAAACCACTCGGCGTAAGTTCTTCAAACCTGTTACCCTAGTATATTTACCCGGTTTTTCCTTATGATAAGGATTAAAATTTTGAGCTAAAATATGGTAAAGTGTTTCGACAACTAAGGTGGATTTACCGCTTCCTGACACACCTGTGACGCAAACGAGTTTACCAAGTGGAATTGAGACATCGATCTTTTTCAAATTATTTTGTAGACAACCAATAAGTTTTAAAGTATTTATGCCATTTACTTCATCTGGGGGTTTAGACGAATTAGGAAAGTTTATTTTTCTTTTACCGGAAAGATATTGACCGGTTAAAGAACTTTTGTTTGTGGTAATTTCTTTTGGTGTCCCCTCGGCGATGATTTTTCCGCCACGGTCACCGGCCCCGGGTCCGAAATCAAAGATGAAATCGGCGTTTTCCATCATCTCTTTATCGTGTTCTACAACGATTACGGTATTGCCTAAATCCCGTAAACGTTTGAGGGTATTGATAAGCTGGGTATTATCACGGGGATGAAGACCTATGGAGGGCTCATCGAGAACGTATAAGACACCAGAGAGACCTGAGCCAATTTGTGAAGCTAGACGAATACGCTGGGTTTCACCTCCGGCTAAAGTAGTGGCTGATCTGTCGAGAGTTAAATAGGAAAGACCGACGGAAATTAAAAATAGGAGTCTAGCCCTTATCTCTTTGAGAATCATGTCAGCAATGATTTTTTCTCGAGCGGAGAGGATTGTTTCTTTCATTAGTAATGCAATCCATTGAAACGTTTTATCGATTGACATGGAGGTAGCGTCGATAATCGATTTTTGATCTATGGTAATACCTAGGATGTCTTTCTTAAGGCGTTTGCCTAAGCAGGTTGGGCACAATTCCTGCCGCATATACTTTTCTATTTCAAAGCGAATAAATTCGGATTCTGTTTGACTAAACCTTTGTTCAAGTTGGGCGATAATGCCATTAAATTCTTCATAAATGGTAGTATCCCTTCCGAAGCGATTTTGTCCTTCAATTTCATACTCTCTATCACCGGTGCCAAAGAGGATAATTTTCTTTTGTTTTTCGGTCAGATTTCGAAGCGGGGCTGTGGGATCGATACCGTTTTCTCGTGCTACGGTTACGATGGTTCGAGAAAACCAAGTCTCGTGAGTAAACATGCGACCAAACGGAAGAATTCCGCCTTCGGTAATCGATAGGTTGGGATTTAGAACTAGATCCTGATCAACTTTTAGCAGTGAGCCGATACCGCTGCAAGTAGGGCAAGCGCCGTGGGGTGAATTGAAAGAAAAAGATCTCGGTTCTATCTCTGAGATGCTTATATTACAGACGGGGCAAGCAAATCTTTCGGAAAAAAGATGATCGGAAAGTTTTTTGGGCTTGTCGGGAAAATCGAAGGATGGGTCATGAACAAATGAGTGAATAACCAGCCCTTGGGAAAGTTTCAAGGCTTGTTCGGTAGCATCAGTTAGGCGGGATTTTAGCTCACCCTTTTTTTTCTGATCAGACAAACTTTTTCTGTCAATTGTCAGACGATCTATGACTACATCAATATTGTGCTTATTAGTTTTAATTAAGACCAAATCTTGAGAAAGATTATATAATCTTCCGTCCAGGCGTATTTTGGTAAAGCCTTTTCCCCGCAGATTTTCAAAAAGCTGGGTAAATTCACCTTTTCTACCTCTTATAACCGGGGAAAAAACCATTAATCGCTGTTGTCTTTGGTTATAATCGGCTTTAAACAGTTCAAATAATTGTTCAACAATTTGTTCGGATGATTGCCGACTTATTTCTCGGCCGCAATTAGGGCAATGTGGGTGTCCAATTCTGGCAAATAAGAGTCTCAAGTAGTCGTAAATTTCGGTAATTGTACCGACGGTTGAGCGAGGATTGTGAGATGTAGATTTCTGGTCTATGGAAATAGCGGGAGAAAGACCATCAATGGAGTCAACATCAGGTTTATCCATTACTCCCAAAAATTGCCGGGCATAGGAGGAGAGACTCTCGACATAACGCCTCTGTCCTTCGGCATAAATAGTATCAAAAGCCATGGAGGATTTACCCGATCCGGAAAGTCCGGTAAAAACTACCAATTTATTTTTGGGAATATCGAGATTGATATTTTTTAAATTATGCTGACGCGCACCTCTTATTTTTATATAATTATCCATATTTTTCTCTATATGAGGAACATATAATTATACAGGATTTGAGACTCATCTGCCAAGGGGAAGAGATTAATCAGTAACTGGAGATAGAAGCTTGATTTTGTCTCGAATGGTGGCTGCTAATTCGAAATTGAGATCCTCGGCGGCTAATTTCATCTCTTTAGTTAATTTTTTGGACAATTTAGCACGATCCTCGGGAACTAATTGGTTGATATCCATATCTAATAATTTTTCATAAGCTATGCGCTTTTTGTAATCCAGGAAATAGATTTGTTCAGCTTTTTTCTCATATTCTTCTATTAATTTAGTCCTGATGGGTTTTTTTACAGAGAATGGTGTGATATTATATTTTTTATTAAATTGAGCCTGAATGTGTCTTCTTCGGTCGACCTCTTTTATAGCACGCTCCATGGATTTAGTGATGTCATCTGCGTACATAACTACCTGCCCATTTATGTGACGAGCGGCCCGGCCCATGGTTTGGATAAGGGAAGTTTCGCTTCGTAAAAATCCTTCTTTATCGGCGTCTAAGATAGCCACGAGTGAAACTTCGGGAAGATCCAGACCCTCTCTAAGCAAATTAATTCCGACGATAACATCATATTTCCCTAAGCGTAAATCATCGAGTATATCGCTTCTTATCAATGTTTCTACATCGGAATGCAGATAATGAACTTTAATCTTTTTTTCTTGAAGAAAACTTGCGAGGGCTTCAGCCATCTTTTTGGTGAGTGTTGTTACCAAAACCCGCTCTCCTTGGGAAACTCTCTGATCAATTCTTTTAATTAAGTCATCGATCTGGCCTTTCGTCGGTTTGATAATAACTTGGGGATCGGTAAGGCCTGTGGGACGGACAAGTTGTTCGATAATCTTTCCTTCTGATAGCGAAATCTCCCAGTCGGCCGGTGTTGCGGAGACATAGACATTCTGATGAGTCCTTCCCATAAATTCGGTAAATGTCAGAGGACGATTGTCCAAAGCAGCCGGTAATCGAAATCCAAAGTCAATGAGAGTCTGTTTCCTCGAGCGATCGCCGTGGTACATGCCCCTTATCTGAGGGATAGTCATATGAGATTCATCAATGATAGTTATCCAGTTATCTCCTGCTGCTTCTTGAAAATAATCCAAAAGCGTGTAGGGTGGATCGCCAGGATTTCTTCCGTCAAAATAGCGAGAATAATTTTCTATGCCGTTGACGAAGCCAGTTTCCTGAATCATTTCCAGGTCGAAGTTGACTTTTTGCCAAAGGCGGTGGGCTTCAATGATTTTTCCTTCTTTTTTAAACCAGGCAACTCTTTTTTCCAGATCTTCTCGGATAGTTTTGAATACCTCAACTTGTTTGGCAGGGTCGGTCATGTAGTGCTTGGCTGGATAAATCATCGATGATGTTAGATTGGAAATTTTTTTGCCGTTGAGAGGATCTAGTTTTTCCATGGATAAAATCTTTTGTCCGTCATTGATAATCCTAATAGCAGTATCCTCATAGGCCGGAAATAAATCTATAATTTCGCCTCTGACACGGAAAGTACTGCGATGAAAGCCATAATCAGAACGAGAGTACTGCAGGTCTACCAGTCGTTTAAAAATGGATTCCCGGCTAATTTTGGCGCCTACTTTTAACTCCAGGACAAAATGGCCATATTCGCGCGGGGAGCCGATGTTATATATACAGGAGACAGAGGCAACAATAATAGTATCATTCCTCGTTAATAGATTTGTCGTGGCTGCCAGTCGTAGTTTATCAATTTCTTCATTTATTTCAGTTTCTTTTTCGATATAGGTATCCGTCTTGGGTATATAAGCTTCGGGTTGATAATAATCATAGTAAGAGACAAAATAACAAACGGCATTATGGGGAAAAAAGTCGCGGAATTCCTGATAAAGCTGGGCGGCCAGTGTCTTGTTATGTGAAATAATAAGGGCTGGCCTTTGCAGATTTTGGATCACGTTGGCCATAGTAAATGTTTTTCCCGAACCGGTGACACCTAAGAGAACCTGATGGGAGCTTCCGCTTTTGATACTATTAGTAAGACTTTCTATTGCTTGGGGCTGATCACCGGTGGGATTAAATTCGGATGTAAGTTGGAAGTTCATATTTCAAGTCTTTGATGCATTTTATCATACATTGACTCTCTTGACATTCGGTTTTTTTTGGATAAACTAGATATTGACTCGCATAAAATAGAAAGTTATAGTAATTCAGTTTCGGAAATATATGGCATACATACTTTATCCCAAAGAAAGACAAATTCTAGAATTTCTTTCACAATATATACAAAGACACGGTTATGCACCGACTCTGAGTGAAATAGCAGAAGCAGTAGGCGTTTCGGCTGTTTCGACAATTCATGAGCATCTGGCGGCTCTTGAGAGAAAAAGATTTCTTACAAAAAAGGCGGGAATAGAAAGAAGTATAGAACTTATTGGTAATGCTTATAAATCGGGAACTAATGAGAGTCCTATTGAACTTCCGGTGTTAGGATTTATCGCCGCGGGAAATCCACTTGAACCTTACACTGATCCCAATTTGTATGTCCAAGTCTCCCCGACTATGGTGAGCCCTAAAAAACCTGCTTATATACTACAGGTTAAAGGTACTTCAATGATTGATGAAGGGATTCTCGACGGGGATTATGTGGTAGTACAGCATCAAAGCGATGCTCATAATGGAGATATTGTGGTAGCGCTTCTTCCCAATGGTTTAGCGACATTGAAGCGGATTTATTTTGAAAAAGAAAGAATTCGTCTGGAACCGGCTAATTCCAGCATGCCGCCAATTTTTACGACTCATGTAAGGATACAGGGAAAAGTGGTTGGGGTGATAAGGAAATATAATAGTAATAATAATTAGGCGTCTTTTAGAACATCAATTCCGGGTAGAGTACCTTTTTGGAGAAGCTCGAGCATGGCTCCGCCTCCGGTTGAGATGTGAGAAATTCCTTTTAAATATTTCCTATCTTTGATTGAAGTAAGCGTGTCGCCGCCACCGATGATGGTCAGAGCATCTTTACATTCTGAGAGAGTCTTTAATATATGTTTCGTACCTTCGGCAAATCGTTCATCTTCAAATAG
>OBEQ011267392.1_pt1 | contig 15851 bp, 14 predicted proteins | sample 1670901 | NCBI WGS metagenome assembly OBEQ01 (sample SAMEA104232315, study PRJEB22302) | groundwater metagenome | biome: forest; feature: aquifer; material: groundwater | place: USA | collected 2011-08-07 | depth 5.4 m | reverse complement strand
GTGGAAAGTCGGTGAAGATCGCGACCGACACCGTTTCCAAGAACATCGTCGGTCACGTGAGCGGCAAGGACGTGTACTACTCGCAATTTGTGGTTCGCGTGTATTGTTCTGGTAGCGATGGAAATTCGTATTCTACGCTTTACAGAGGTGGAGGTTGTACTCCCAGTGGAAACACGTCCTATTGTGACGGCACCGTTGTTGGCACAGGCGGAACATACGATGTTGTAATTAAAAAGGCATACGCCTCCGCGATTCCCGAGACGACTTTCTACTGTCTTGATGACAAACACGATGGTGGAACGTGGCTATGGGTATCGGACAAATTCGACGTCGGCGGCCTGAAGACTTCCGTAGTGAAGTGCTTCCAGAACAGCCAATGCCCGAATGGGCAGGTCTGCGACACTTCCGGGGACCCGTCCATCTGGGGTTGCATAGCAGACCCCTGCGCAGGCAAGCAGTGCGGTCCTGGCTGCGCAACCTGCCCGACTGGTCAGCACTGTTCCGATTCTTTTGGGTGCACGTGCGACAATCCCTGCACGCTGGGGAAGATCGTCTGCGGCACTGATTCAGCCTACTACGCATGCACCACCGACGGAAACGGGTGTCCGAAACTCGATGGCGCACTTCAGCCGTGTGGACCAAACAAATTCTGCTCCAATGACCAATGCCAGTGCAGCAACACATTCTGCTCCGACGGTTGCTGCACCTCTGGCCAGGTTTGCTCAACGACAACAGGAACCTGCTGCTCGCCCAACTGCTCGGGAAAGGAGTGCGGAAGCGACACCTGTGGCGGCAACTGCGGAACATGCTCACTGGGAAAGGTATGTCAAGACGGTAGCTGTATCCCTGACCCCTGCAAGGGCGTGACATCGGTTGGATGCTGCGAGGACAACTCGGTCTACTTTTGCGTCGGGACCACGCTGCAAGGTGGCGGATGCGGAACGTGCGGCTGGAGCGCGGGGAATAACTACTACACCTGCGGATATTTTGGGGCTGACCCCTCCGGAAAGAACCCGAGAAACTGCCCGTGGGTGTGTCAAGATTGCAGCAGCGGAACGTGCAAGTCCATTCCCAATGGCACGCCATGCAACGACGGGAATGTATGCACGACAAACGATGCCTGTTCCAACGGATCGTGCAAAGGTTCTAAGGACCCATCGTGCTGTACGAGCGTGGCCGACTGCAACGATGGCAACGTCTGCACGACCGAGAGCTGCACGAGCGGAGCATGCTCACACACGCCGGTGGCCAACGGGAGCGCTTGCGACGACGGCAACGCTTGCACGACGGGCGACGCCTGCTCTAGTGGTGTGTGCCAGGGGTCCGGCGTGCCGTCGTGCTGCACGAGCGATGCCTCCTGCGAGGACGGCAATCCCTGCACGAAGAACACCTGCGTGGCGAACAAGTGCCAGAGCTCGCCCATCGCCAACTGCTGCAAGTCAGACGCAGATTGCAGCGACGGCAACGTCTGCACCACCGATGGCTGCATCAATGGGGCATGCATCCACACGAACAACACGAGTCCATGCAGCGATGGAGACGCCTGCACAGGTTTCGACGCCTGTACCGGCGGTCTGTGCAAAGGAACAAATCTGGGCTGCGACTGCACAAAAGACAGCGACTGCGCAGTATTCGAAGATGGCAACCTCTGTAACGGCACGCTCCACTGCGAACAGCTCAGCGTGCCGTTCAAGTGCAAGGTTGACCCGAAAACAATCGTTAACTGTGACGACGGGAATGGCTGTACCTCGGATTCGTGTACCCCAAACACAGGTCAGTGTCAGCATGCTCCGTGTCCTACTGGGCAGACGTGCAAGAACGGGACGTGCGGTTGCCAGCCAACGTGCACGGGCAAGTTGTGCGGCAGCGATGGGTGTGGTGGAAGCTGCGGAACATGCTCTGCCGGCAAGGCATGCGACAACGGCTCGTGCGTCTTACTGTGTATCCCGTCCCCGGAGATCTGTGACGGTATCGACAACGACTGCGACGGGCAGACCGACGAGCAAAGCTGTGACGACGGCAATCCGTGCACCGATGACGTTTGCTTCCCTGCGTCGGGCTGCTCGCATGGGTACAACAATGCAGGCTGCGACGACATAGATATCTGCACGTATGGTGACAAGTGCGTACTCGGCGTTTGCAAGGGTACTCCTCTTCCCGCAAGTGTCTGTGACGACGGCGACGACTGCACGGTGGACTTGTGCAATGACCCCAAAAATGGCTGCACCTTCAAGCCTGCTTGTCCTTCTGGTCAGACGTGCAGCAAAGGTCAATGCAGTGCTCCATCCCTCGACTGCAACTCTTTCTGCACTTTGGCAATGCAGGCATGTACAGGCGCGAACGCCCAATGGGCGACGAAGCAGGCGTGTCTTTCAGATTGTCAATGGTGGCTCCTCGGAGAACTGGGTGACACGTCGGGTGATTCACTTGCATGCCGGTTCTACCATCTCCAGGTCGCCACGACGGATCCTACGGCGGCACAAACCCATTGTCCCCATGCGGGAAACGACGGAGGAGGAGTCTGCGTCGGCTGCCTTCCGAGCTGTACTGGCAAGCAGTGCGGCGATGACAGTTGCGGTGGAACCTGTGGAACATGTCCAAGTGGGAAGACTTGCTCGACCACAGGTCAGTGCTGTTCCGACGGAGATGCTGACGGCGTATGCGATAGCACCGAACCGTCCAAGTGCCTCTCGACGCCGAAGGGAACTCAGGTGTGCCCGAACGGGTGTGCGTTTGGTGACCTCGACCAGAATGGCTGTATTGGATGGGGAGACTATGGAATCGCATCTGCTTGCTTCTACGATAGTAAACCTTGCGATGGGGTCTGCGGAGCCGACCTCGACGGCAATGGTATCTACGACGTAACTGACTACGATACGTGGCAGAAGACGCTGAAGAAGACTATCGACGTTCAATGTGATTGTGGGACGAGCTTCTACGAGTGTCCGACTGGCACCTGGCTTGCTTTCGCGAAATGCTTGTCAAAGGACAAGAAGTGCGACGGAGCGAATGACTGCCCAACGGGGCTTGACGAGGTTGGGTGTTGCGTTTCTCAGTGCGCCAGCAAGACGTGCGGCGACGACGGCTGCGGCGGCAGCTGCGGTACGTGCGCAGGGGGCGAGACTTGCAAGGATGGATTGTGCACCGTTGCGACGAACTGTGGTGACATAACTGCTAATGGAACGTGTAACGGAACGATTCTCGTGTGGTGCCAGGATCAATCTCTCCTCACTTACGATTGCGCCTTGCTTGGCGACTTTGAGTGCAAGGCACTCCCTGGATCAAACCCGCCGAGCTATAACTGCTTACTCAAGGAAGACTGCACACAGAACTGTGGTGGCAAGCAGTGCGGTGATGACGGTTGCGGAGGCAGTTGCGGCTCCTGCCAGGCGGGCAAGAAGTGCGTCGAGAACATCTGCACGTCGCTCCTCGGAGACACCTGCGCGTATCCGTTCTCCGTCTCGTCGCTCCCATTCGTCGCCAGTGGCGACACGACCGACGCAAGTCCCGACTACTACTTCAACGACGGCGTTTGTCCGGGGAGTACGGGCAAGGGCAAGGCGAGCAACGATCAGGTGTATCGCTTCAGCCCAACGAGCACGGGCGACTACATCATAGAACTTGATGGGTCCTTCAACTCCGCCCTCTACGTCGTGACCGACTGCTCGTCCGTCAGCAGCAGTTGCATTTCAGGGAAAGACACTCCTGCCATCGAGAAAATCACGATCAAGCTCAACAAAGGCACGGCCTACTACATCGTCGTTGATGGATACTCAAACACGTCGAATATCGCTGGTGACTACACGCTTACGGTAGATGCTGTTTGCACCCCGACTTGCGCAGCCAAGCAGTGTGGCGACAACGGATGTGGAGGTAGTTGCGGAAGCTGCGTCGGAGGACAGCAGTGCTCCCCCAGCGGTACATGCGTGGACTGTCTCGGAACGGTGGGATGCGATGACGGAAACAAGTGCACGGACGGCGACGGCTGCGTGAATGGGACGTGCGTCGGCAAGACAACCGTCTGTGACGACGGCAACGCCTGTACCGACGACTCCTGCAACCCAATATCAGGCTGCGTGTTCGCCCCAATATCATGCCCCAACGGTGGCGTATGCAAGAATGGAAAGTGCGCCGGATGTGCACCTGACGAATACGAGCCGGACAAGTCGGTAGAAACGGCAACGTTGATCGGCATCGGTGAGACGCAAACGCATTCCATCTGCCCGACTGGGGACATCGACTACATCAAGATGACTCTTGACAAGAGTGCTATCGTGAAAATTTTCGTTCAAGGACAGAACGTAGACCTGTCGCTCGGCATCTACGACAGCACCGGACAAATGGCAAGTGTTGATGCGAAGGGGATTGGTGGAGCAGAGATCTACGACGTGCAACTGCAACCCGACTGGTACTACATCGTCATCAGTCAAGTCGACACCGGTGAAGGTGGCACTTACACAATTACCGCATCTTCGTCCTGTAGCCCTCAATGTGACGGTAAGAAGTGTGGCGATGACGGCTGCGGTGGCAGCTGCGGGACGTGCGATGAACACTACTCCTGCAACAACTACGGCAACTGCGTCTGGCATCCCTACTGCGGCGACTTCGACTGCCGTGAAAACGAAGGCGAGAACTGCGAATCGTGTCCTGCTGACTGCAAGTGCGACGCGGATGCGTCGTGTATCGCAGGCACATGCCTCGCCGTCGCTGCGCCCGTCGAGCCAACGCCAGATCCCGCGATCGAAGAAGCTGATGTCATCGACACGAGTGGCTCAGTGAGTGACGATGGGAGCAACCCCGCCCAGGTGACGTCCGGTGAGGCGTCGAGTGGTTGTGCGGCGAGCGCCCCGGTGCCCCTACCCGTTCCGTTCGTTCTGATGCTTCTCGTTCTCGTCGCTATTCGCATGCGTTGGAAGCGACATTAATGTCGGATGCGACATTCAATGACGAACTCCGAAGGAACGTGAGGAGAGCGGCACTTCGCAGAAACTCGGGGAGTCGTCCAGCGAGTGCGAGGCCCAACCACCCACTTTGAAATCCGCAGGTCCTATCTAGCCGTACTGTCCATGCAATCATGATGTTTGCTCGTGTCAGGCGACCAAGTCGAGAGACGTCGCTGGTAGGTCTGTCTCCGTGGTATGCTCGCGGCGGTGAAGAGTGCTCGTTGCAGCGGGGGAGAGGGGGCGTGCCATGGTGGGTACATTGCTTGGAATCTGGCGAGCGATACCTAAACTATTTATTGGCCTGCTTGCATTCGGTCAGATGCTCATGATTATGTTGGGCGGCAAGGTTATTCCTGATGCTGACACGATCTCTCGCGGGAAGGTAATCCTGTTGGAGATGAAACTAACTGGCCTTCCGCTGGTCACTCTGGCGTTCGTGGTGTGCCTACTTGCCGCAAGTGCTGGGCTGGCTGTGCTCCACACGCTTGTGACTGTACTCGGTGAGTTTATAAGAGGGGTACGTGAAATACTGCCGGTGCGGTGGATCATTTCCCGCTCCACTATCGCCAGAAATATCGTCTTGTCTGCGCAGCACGTCGCTTTTAAACTGTACAGAGAACATAAAGACTATGTCATGAACCACTTCAGGTTACGAATTCAATCCGACAACATCCTAAGCATTTCTAAGAAAAAGATCGACGCCTTCCTCCTAGACCTGGATCGGCACACGCAATCTATATCTGAGTACGACTTCGCACTAGCGATTGCGCACGAGAGGATGCTTACCCAGGAACAAGTGCGCGTTCTCAATCAGCAGAGTGACGTGCAGACGGCCGCGTATGGATGTGTCGTTTTCGCTTTCGCGCCAGTTGTATTCTTCGTGACATTTAGCTCAATCAATTTGTGGTGGCTGCTTTGCTCATTTGTTGCGGCTGCATCAGGAGCGTCACTATGGTATAGGCGGAAGGTGTACTTCGCGTGGGTTGCGCTATCGATGTTCCTTGAGGTGTACGCGGTGACGGAGCTTGCGGACATTGCTGACCGTGAGGCAAGTTTAGCACCATGACCTGTCCGACAATCCGATCCACCGTTTATTTTTACTGTCGATGATCCCTTCGTTGCTCTCCGCGCGCCTTCGGTCCATGATCCAAGAAGCCAATCACCTCGGGTCCATTTCGAGAAGCATCGCACAGCCCGCACATGTTGCAGTTCACGCCGCGCTTCGTCTGCGCTGGACAAACGACGACACTGCGACCAGCAGGCGTTACAATGCCGGACGGAGTCGTATCCCACGGCAAGATTGCCGTCGCTCGCCAACCTCTGTCGACCGCCTCGTCAGCCTGCGGCAACGAATCGCAGCTCGCCATGAGCATACCACGCAGATGCGCGCCGGCATCACGCCAGCCATGGGTGTAGCCGAGCACACCGCGAAAGCCCTCTCTCTTCACGGCGGCGTACGTCGCCTCGATCTCCTCGCGAGAAAGCACGCAGGGATCACCGAGGGCAGCGATACGCACGTAGCGTGCCGAACGCAGGGAATTCTCCAGCGCTGACGGCAAGTCGTACGCAATGCCCTGCTGATGCCGTCGCTCGATCGACGTGTAGGCGAGGCGCGGCGTGCCATTCCAGGCGTAGCACTGCCCGTTCGTCAACAGAGGACAGCCCGCCGTCTCACACGAGCGGCGCATATCCGCAACACTTTGACCAATGTAGGACGTGGGGATGTTTCCCGTCTTGCGATTGGAAGTGGTGGCTAACCAAAGAGAACGTATGTCTGTCAAGGGGCATAATCACCTCATGACAGTGCAAGAAGCAGGGGGACTTAAGAAGGCTCAGCCGCCAAGGAGGCCGACATTAATGTCGGTCTGGAGAGCCAAGCGCACACGCCAACGGAAGGATATATTGTTCGAGTGCGTGTCTCTCGATGACGCGGTTCGTTGACTCGATTGCAGCGAGTAGGTAGTGGTCGTCACGCTCTTCGACTCTCGTCCACGGAACAACCGCCTCCATACGAAGCCTTGTCAGCACCTCGCCGGGAGAGCGCCAATTGGGGTCGACTGAAAACTCAAAGACCGTCAAATAGGGTTCGGTCGCTTGCAATCCCGGACTTTTCGACGGCAAGAGCTTCGAAAATTCAGAGTCTTGTAGGATAGGATCGTAACGAACACGTGGCATGAATTCTATCTTTCCGAGGGCAGGGAGACCAGTTGCAGCGACTGCGTTCGCATAGTCACTGCGATGATCGCCGAGAGATTCGAAAGAAAACGTGAATGTGGAATCAAGCGTTTTGAACGCGCGTAGATTCGCTGCCCGCGCGACCTCGCGAGTGACAACGTCAAGAAGAGCGAGATCTGTGTGATGATTCCAGACGATTTCTGTCGACGTGGGCGTCAGTCGCACCTCGATTCGCTTGAGATGATCCTGACCAGGGATGCGGAAGACCTCGCGGGAAGTCATGACGTTCCGGTATCGCTCCGTCGTCTTGAATGACTCGCTCAAAGTCTCATGGTGGACATACTCAAGTACTTGGGATTGCCTCATAATGGACATGCGATGCTCTAGGTCCTCCGCGCAACGTTCTGGCGCGAGCACGTCCGCCTCAGATGGAATAGCCACGGTGCGTTCCAACAGAACCAGATTTGGCAGGTCGAGTTGGCGCTGCTGAGATGTGGATAGCTGATCTCGTTCCGCGCGACGAAGCTCCTGCTCGGTGACGCGGGCAAGTTGCCGCCCAACAAGTGGAATCACTTCAAGGTCAGGCTGGTCGCAGTGATAGACGAAACACCACGGACCTCCCCAGCTTGGCTTCTCCAAGACCACGCGATAACCCAGGTGACTCCGCGACGTCTCGAAGAAGCGAGAGAAGGCTGCTGCCGCGCGTTCCGCAGTCTTCCTCACTGCACCGCTTCCTGTTGATTTCAACGCTTCTGCGAGTTGCGCATCAGTTGCCTCACCCACCTTCAGGATGTAACGACAGACGTCGGCATACGCCGGCACCATCGTCGCCGTTGCGTCTGCAACAAGCGTCTTCAACGAATCAAGTTGTGTGAGATACGTGTAGTCTGCCACGACGACGTCTTCCTCGCTCGGCGCGTAGTCTAGCAGATCGTCGAGGTGCGTGCGCCGGAACTCGGCGAGCCGTGCAGCGACCGGTGAGGCTACATCCATCGCCGGCAAGCCTACATAGCGTGAGAGGATGTTGAGTGCGTCCGAAAGGCCGAGAACGTAGTCCTTGTGCCGCGCGGAGGCCTCATGCCGAACATTTTCCAGTGAAGGGGCGTCGCGTTGCGACTGGATATCTGTGCGACGTGACCACGCATCTTCATGGACTGCGCGAGCCAGTTCCATGGCGATGGCACAGTGAGTATATTTGTCGATCTGATTCATGTTACCACGAAATGGTGGTCTATTTATAAAAGTTTCTGTTGAAAATGCGGCAGACGCGGACACTGCGGGACACGTCGGACACATTGGGACACGCGCCTACGGAAGCTGTTGATCTGATGATCAAATTCAGAAATGTTTCATCCGTGTTTGCAAGTGTTTTTTCTCGGGTGTTTCTTGACCTGCGGAGTGCGAATCGATCCTCAGAACTTCTTCAGGAGCGAGGTGCAGTGATGAGTTTCAACTCCAAGAAGGCATTCGACGACGGCTACTGGGACCGCGTCAAGATGCCGTGGAAGACGGTGACGATCATCATCCTCGACGGGCAGTTCACGAGAACCGACTACAAGGTCGAGTACGACCCAGAATACGAGAGCGACTACCGCGAGGGCCAAGCCGCCGCGCAGCAGGACCGCTGGGACGCCTGGGAGCGCGAGCGGAAGGCAAGGGAGCTGCTGTCCGTGCCGCTCGTCTCGTGGAAGCGCAACCCCTGGGAGGTCTAGGAACATGAAGAACATGGACATCATTGAGATTCAGCGTCGCCTCATAGCGATGGAGTTCCCGATTCAGTGCAGCGAGCACGTCATCATCCACGATGGGAGCGAACGTACCGCACTGATTCACAGTCTTGGCGCGCTGTGGACGGGCCTCTGCGACACGCTTCGCCCCGGTCTCCGTCTGGTGCAAGACCTTGAGATGATGCAGCTGATGATCTCAGGGCAGGCCACCAAGTCCGTAACGCTGCTCCACAAGCTGCGTGAGGGGAACCGCCTGCTCATCGAGCTGGAATTCAACTTCACGTACCTGTCCTCGTCGGCAGCGTACGAGCGCGGGCTGGAAGCGTTTCTCGGGCGCTGGCCGGAGTCGCTGTCGCGGTCGCACCCGCTGATCTACGCCACGGTGCTCTACGAGTCGACGAAGCCTCATCCGTGGCTGGACGACTACGAAGGCCACGACGCGTCGCCGTCCCTGCTCGTGACATCCACAACGTCAGCACGGCGACTGACGATGATTTCAGAGGAGGAGGAATCGTAGATGGAACCCCTTGATTACACCACGATCCGTGAGCGTCTGAGGAAGGAGCCAGTGCCGGCACTGCTCAAGTACGATGTCGTGATCTCGAGCGCGGCCGATCTCGAATCGACGTGCGGCGTGATCAGCACGCTCTGGTGTTCGAGTATGTACGAGGTTCTGTCCTGCGCGCGGATAAACCGCGACATTGAGCTGATCCGCGTCCTCATGGCGACACAGAATGTCAGCCGTGTCACGTTGGTCAAGAAGATGCGCCTCGACCTGAGCGTCTCGTTCAAGTTGGAGTTCAACTTCACGTACTGCTACCCGGCGCTCCCCTATGGGGAGGAGTTACAGAAGCTGCTCGACCGCTACGAAGATCCCGTCGACGGCTACGATGTGGAGGTCGTCGCGACGGTCCTCTACGAGGGCGTGAAGAAGGTCCACCCCTGGCTGACGGGCTACAAGCGGGTCAATGACCCGCGCCTGATCGTGCCGGAGCGCATCTCGTGACGCGATGTTCACCTCCCCCTCTGATCTTCCGTTCCTCCTGACCGTCGCCGACGTCGCTGCGCTGCTGCGCACGACGCCCAAGGCGATCTACATCATGGTCGAGCGGCATCAAGTCGAAGGCGTCGTGCGCATTGGAAAACGCCTTCTATTCCGGCGGGACGACGTGCTACGATGGCTCGCGGAGAAGCACGCGTAGTGCCGCTGCAAGGAGCAGCGGTATGAGCGTTGTTGTGAGACCCTACCGGCGTGGAGGCTGGGAGGTGGATATCGTGGTCACGCTTCCGAACGGCGACGTGCAGCGGGAACGCAAGAAGTCCCCCGTCTCGTCGAAGTCGGCGTCGCTGCGATGGGGGCAGGAGCGCGAACGCCTCCTGCTCATCGACGGGCTGAAGAAGAAGAGCAAGGAGGTGCCGACCCTCAGCGAGTTCAAGCCGAGGTACATGGAGGGCTACGTCCACGCCAACCGCGAGAAGCCGAGCGGCGTGGAAGCAAAGGAGAGCGTCTTCCGGGCGCACCTCCTGCCGCTGTTCGGAAGCAAGAAGCTCAATGATATCCATGATGAAGACGTGCAGCGTCTCAAAGGGCGGCTGATCACGCGCTCGCCGAAGACGGTGAACAACGTCCTGACGGTGCTTAACACCTGCCTCAAGATCGCGGTGCGCTGGGGCGTCATCGACGCCATGCCTGCCAAGATCGAGCTGGTGAAGGTGCCGCCCACGACGATGACGTTCTACGACTTCGACGAGTACGGCGCGCTCGTCGAGGCGGCGGGGCTGGTCGATGCCCGCTGCCGGGCGATGGTGCTGCTCGGCGGCGACGCCGGGCTGCGACGCGGCGAGATGATGGCGCTGGAGTGGAGCGACATCAACGTCCGCCTCGGCTTCATCACGGTGCAGCGCTCGGAGTGGCGAGGGAAGACGACGGTGCCCAAAGGCGGACGTCCGCGGCGCGTGCCGATGACGAGCCGGCTCAAGGCAGCGCTCCAGGCGATCAAGCATCTGCGTGAGGCGCGCGTGTTCTACCGCGATGGTGGACCGACGCCGACGAACAAGATGATGCGGAACTGGATGCGCTCAGCACAGCGACGCGCCAATCTCGCCGTCGACGGGAGGATCCACGTGCTGCGCCACACGTTCTGCTCGCACCTCGCGATGAGGGGGGCGCCGACGCGGGCGATCCAGGAGCTGGCGGGGCACGCCCACCTCAGCACGACGCAGCGCTACATGCACCTCTCGCCGGCGGCGCTGGAGAGCGCCATCCGCCTGCTGGAGCAGACCGCGTCCATGTTTGGAGACGGGCTGGAGACGCCCCCCGGTGAAAGGAGGCGTCCCCAGTGATTTCAACAAGGTAGCTGGAGCGGGAAACGGGATTCGAACCTGATTCGACGTCAACTCGTAACCAGGCGGCACTACTCGTGATTCTCCTCCAAGGCAGCGAATCCTAACGCCTTTTCGCCAGCTACCTCGTCCTCTCCTCTGCTCTGGAGTCCTCCAGTTTCGACCTCCGTCTTGGAGACATCTTGGAGACGCCGTGGCACGCTGGAAGCCTCACGAGTCGCGTGCTACGGTCACCGCCATGCCCAGCGCCATGCTCTTCGCCGACGGCGAGAACCTCGTCGCGCGCTACCAAGCTCTCCTGAAGAGCGGGCGGGAGCCGTTCACCGACGGGAACAACTGCCGCGTGCATCACCAGCCGGACGTGTTCGTCTGGCGCGACGACTTCTGGGTGGAGCACGGCAACGTTCGCCGAGCAACCTACTACACGTCGTGCATCGGAGACGACAACATCCGGGCCGAGGTCCAGGAAAATATTCGACGTTTCAACCTTCGGCAACGGGATTCGTGGACGGCTCTCACGGCCTACGTCGTGCGTCGTTCGAAGAACACGGGTCGGAGCAAGGGCGTTGATATCAAGCTCACGACCGACTTCCTGACGCACGCGTTCAATCGCAACATGGACACGGCGTTCCTCATGTCGGGCGACGGTGACTTCGTTCCGATGGTGGAGGAGGCCAAGCGCTACGGCGTCCGCGTCATTGTCTACGCGTTCACGAGCGGGCTCAGCCGCGACCTCAAGCTCGCGTCGGACTACTTCTATTCGCTCGACGACGTATTCTTCAATATGCCGCCGCAGAAGTAGCTTTCAGTTCGGCAACGTTGCCGGCAAATACACAGCAATGTCCTGCACTTCTACCGCCGCCATGTTTCCCAGCTCGCGATCCATCCGCCGTTTCGTCTCGAAGTCGGAGCAGACGACAAGCGTGCGCTCGGCGCCGGCATCGTGGTTGGCGCGTATCCTCTCCTCGACGTTGCGCGAGTGCCGCGTGACGATCTCTACGGCGATCCAGCTCGGCGTGCCCTGCCCTTGCACCCCAAGGTCGGCGTCGTGGTGTTCGATCTTCACGACGAAGCCGCGCGTCCGGAAGTGCTCGGCGACGAAGCGTTGATGGGCGCGATGCTCAAGCGAGCCGCGTCCTGCCAGGCGTTCAACGACGACGTCTGGGTGCTCGCGGGCCAGCCAGGCCTCGCCCTCGGCGGTGATCTCGAGCACGGTGCACGTCCCGCCGCGCCCCGGACGCAGGCGCACTTGCTGCGCTTCCGTGAGTCCGTTCTCGGTGAGGTGGTTGCGCGCAGCATCACCCGACGCACGGCCAAGCTGCAGAGCGGCGTATGCCTCGGTGAGCGGCGACAGCGGTGTCGTGGCGTAGTGGCACAGCAGCGCGCCCGCGCCGCGCACCATCATCCCGTCAGACTTAGCGCGTATCGCCTCGGGAAGCAGCACGAGCTGTTCGTCCTGCTGCGTTTGGCCACGCACGATCGCCATGACTTCATCGTGCAGACGCGCCTGCTCATCGGTGGTTTGCTCCCCGTCGCAAGGGCGTTCGAGCACGGTGAGCAGTGGCCGCGGAAAGAGGTCGGGCACCGAGACGACCGCTTCAAACGAGCGCAGCGAACGCTGGGCGTAGAGCGTCTCCTTGGCCGTCAGGCCCATCGCCTGCGCCGCTATCCCGAAGTACTTGGCGTTGGCGACGCGCATCAGCACCTTCGTCGCGGAGTTGCTCGTGAAGTAGTCGGGGTGGACGTCTTGCGTCGCCGCAACCAAGCTGATCCCGGCGGTGCGCTGGCGCTGCACGAGCTGCTCGGTGATCGGGGCATCGAACGTCACGGCCTGCCTCTCGCGCTGCGGCGAAAGGAGGTACGCCGATTCGTCGACGAGCAATGCCGTGGTGAGCGGAGCGTTGAGCACGCCCCGCGCCATCGCCTGCTCGTAGAGCGAGAAGAGCATCCAGCAGATCACCGCGGCGTGCATCTTGTCGTCGCCAAGATCGAGGAGGATCGTCAAGTTACGCGCCGCGAGAACGTGCGGCCGCATTCCACGACGCAGCGTACTCGCGGCATCACTCATCGATCGGCAGATCAGTTCAAGCACGGCGATCGCCGCCGTCACTTGGTCGGCGCGGAAGCCGGAGTCGCGGCCGGCGCGGACGCTTCGCACCGCCTGCAAAACCTCCGCTGCCGTCGGGCTCTGCTTGCGCTCGTAGAACGTCTGGAGGATCGGCGTGAGCATCGTCCGCGAGCGCAGCAGGTAGAACACCGAACCGATAATCGTCGCTACGCTCTCGGCTTGCACGCGTGGCTCCAACTCCGGCTGGTGGGCGAAGATGTTCACGCCCAGCTCGGACAGCTTCACGTGGGCAAAGCGCGGCAGCCGGTCTGAGGCTTCGCCGCGCACGTTGAACAGCCATGTGCCGACCATCGGCAGAAGCGAGAGATGGGCGGCGATGTTCGCCAGTAGCGTCGACTTGCCTGAACCCTTGGCACCGGTGATGCACAGCCCGCGCAGCAGCTGCTTGCGCAGATCGAGGTACAGCCCTTCGCCGTGAAAACCGATCGTGCCGACGCGAAAGCCGCGGGCGGCGAGATCAAGCACGGCCAGCTCTGCGTCGCCCTGCGGGATGGCGAACGGGCAGACCTGCTCTGGATTCAGCCGCGCGTAGAGCGCTTCCTGCAGCGCCTGGTCGTCGTGCAACCCGCGGCGGCGTTCGTAGTCAAGAAGCAGACGATCGTCGCCCGTACGTGCCGTAGCGACGCGCAGGCGGGCAAGTATCGGGTCGTCAAGCCCTCGCCGTCGGTCTTGCGCAACGTCGGTCAGCGCACGACGTAGCCGGCGTCGCGTAGCGCCTTCTGGCAGCTCTTCAGCCATTCACTGCTCTCCTCGCTCGGTCCCGGGCCGTCAAGATGTTCGGCGCAGAACACCATCCCGCCGCGAGCAAGCGCAACCCGCCGGCAACGACGGCAGAGGACGCGGTCGCAGGTGACGCAGGTGCTGTCCTGCTCAAGATGTCGCCGGCAGAGGTAGCCGCTGCACGACGGGCAGATGCCCGCCGGCGCGGGGTAGTGGCTGTTCTTGTCGTGGCTGAGCAGCGCCCCACAGCACGCCGCTTGAATGAGATGATGCACGACGGTCTTGACGTAGCCCTGCGTGTCGGAGGCGCTGTCCGTCGTGCTCCGCGCGTTTGTCGTGGCGACGCTGCCGTCGGCATGGGTGATCTCGTAGAGAACGTCCTCGGTCAGCTCCGACGGAACGTCGGGAAGATCAGGCGGCTTCTCGCCGCCAGTGAGCGCTGCCGCCTGGCGCAGCTCGCTGAGGGGATCGTTCATCGCCCGAAGCTGCGGTTGGCGTTGGTGACGACCTGAGCGACCTGCTGGATGAGCTGGCGCCAGTTCATCATCATCAGCGCAGGATGCATCATCTCGTCGACAGCGCTGCCGTATTCCGTGCGCATCCGCCGCACGAACTCCGCGATCGTGTCGATGTCGAACGGATTCACCTTCCCGAGGACGTGGTTGACGTACGCCTCGATCGCCTCCCGCTCGTGGGCTTCGAGGAGGTCGTTGATGATCCCGTCGAGACCGCCGTCAAGACCGCGGCTGGCGCGCGGCATGAGGTAGTCCAGCCTCGCCCCTCCCCGCCCGAGGTGCTTGTCGACGTTGAGCCAGAGGTAGTCGCGGGGGAAGTTCTCGGAGTGGAAGATGCGTCGGTAGTAAAGGCGCTCGAAGTCGAGGAGAATCTCCACGAGTTCGTCGTACGTCTCGCAAGTGTTCCGTTCGAGGTGGAACTCCTGCCGGAGCATGCGCAGCGGATTCGTCACTTTCTCGGCGATCGTCTCGCCACGCAGCTGCTGAAGGATCTCGTCGAAGCTTGGCATACCGCCTCCGTCGTAAGACGTGCTCATTCTAGCGCGAATATATGAACTTGCAGGTCGCGGCCGTTGCGTCTCTTGATTCTTGATTCGCCTGCTCTCCGCGCGCATGAATCAAGACGCCGCCGAAGGACAACCCGCCGCGAGGACTGAGGCGGCCATCGATCGCTGGGCGCGCGGCGACCAGACATCATCGTCGTCGGTGACGTGAGAGGACACAGGAGGACTACAGAGGACGGCAGGGGTCGACATTAATGTCGGAAGACCAACCTCATGCGGAATGTCAGGCCATCGCCCAGCGGAACATCTCGCCGCACGAGCAGACGATCGCCACGCCATGCTCGTCGCTAATCACGTCGATGAACCCCGCTGCGCAGAGATAGACACGATCGTGTCGCGTCGTTGCTGGCGCCGTCCTGGCCGTCGTCGCAAGCGATGGGGCGATCATCTGCCCTCTCCGCCAAGGACTTCCTGCTCAAGCTCGAGGAGGATGTCGTACATGCGCTTGGCGCGTTCCTTGAATTGCTGAACGCTCTCCGTCTGCAACGGGTCGCCGTTCCAGCGTCCGAAGACAAGCTTCGACGCCAAGCCCAGCCGGATGCGCGACTGCTCGCTGGCGATGGGAGCCTGTTCGGGACGATTCTCGACGTGAGGACGCGAGATGCTCGTCGGTGGAGCGCTGCTGCCCTCGCCGAGGTCGCGCTTAAGCTCGTCGATGTAGCGGCTGGGGTCGTGCTTTCTCCCCGTCGGGGGGGTCAGGGGGGCGGCGGGCCCGAGGTGGGGGTGCAGCGCGGGGG